>Ga0210388_10000681_pt1 | contig 27190 bp, 27 predicted proteins | sample IncBWC19OmetaG_FD_155485 | JGI IMG/M metagenome (GOLD analysis project Ga0210388, IMG submission 155485) | Forest soil microbial communities from Barre Woods Harvard Forest LTER site, Petersham, Massachusetts, United States - Inc-BW-C-19-O ...
CCACCCGCCAGGTCATGGGACATCTCGCAGGAATTCGCCACTACAAAGGCGGACCGGACGACCTTGAAATCGGCAATACCAAACACTTCGATAATCCCATCCAGGCTGGCCTCGACTTTTTCAAGAACGAACCGTTGCTGTCGGAGCCGGGCAAGACATTTCACTACTCGACGCAAGGCTACACTCTGGTCGGCTGCGTGATCGAGGGCGCGTCCGGAGGCAAGTACGCGGACTTCGTACGGCAGAACGTTCTCGTCCCCGCCGGCATGGAACATACGCAGGTCGACGATCGTTTCGCCATCATTCCCTATCGCACCCGCTTCTATCGCAAGACAGAATCCGGCACGGTCGAGAATGCCGACTTCCTCGACTCCAGCTACAAGCTTCCCGGCGGCGGCTGGCTTTCGTCGGCGGAAGATATGGCCCGATTCGAAGTCGCCATCCTGAACGACAAACTGGTCAAGCCCACCACCCGCGACCTGATGTGGACGCCGCTGAAACCTTCCGACGGTTCCAAGGACGGCTACGGTCTGGGCTGGGGCACCGGCGACGAAGACGGCGTGGCCACGGTCGGCCACAACGGCGGCCAGCAGGGAACGAGCACCGCATTTACCATCGCGCCCGCGAGGCGCATCGGCGTAGTCGTCCTCACAAATATGGAAGGCGCCGATGCCGGCAGCGTGGCCCATGAGATCTTGAAAGTAATGCTGAGCACGGCCAGCGCCCCGAAGAGATAGTGCCGGCGACAAATCGGTTTGGCAGGAAGAACACGAAACGCATGTACTCCTCTGTGTCCCCTGTGTCCTCTGTGGTTAAGTCGTTTAGCCCTCGCCAGGAGGTCGCCCGTTCGCGTCCAGAACTGAACACTCATTCGCGCAAGTGGACAAGCGCCCCTATCCACCAGTCGACAGCGCCCGCGTGCTATTTCCATGGCCGACAGCGACTTGAAAGGGTTCACCCCGAACCGGATTCGTGGCAGCGGAATTGCCCATTCTTTTTAGCCGAACTCTAGCCCGACAACGACTCAGCGAGGTGAATCATGGCGCACTTTGAACGGATTCGTGATGTGATTTCCGGCCCGTTTAGTCCTGAGGTGATCCAGCAGCGCAGTGCCGCGGGGTGGCAGATGGTCTCCATCGAGTGGCGGCGCGAACTCCCCGAATCCGAGGCCCCGACCGCCGGCGCGTTCAGCGAGGACATCCCCTACGGACTGCGCATCTCGGAGGATTGTCAACGGCTGGAGATCGATCCGGTCGAGAACCGGACGCTCACTTTGATGATGGAATTACTAGTGCAGGACTTTCCCTACTCCAGTATCGTCAGCGACCTGAACGAAAAAGGTCTGCGCATGCGGGACGGCCGACCCTGGAACCGCATCGCGGTCTTCAACATGACGCCGCGCCTCATCGAAGTCGGCCCGCGCCTGTTCTCGACCGAAGAGTGGCAAAGAATACGCCAGCGGTTTTCTTCGTCGAGGGGGCAGGAAGTCTCCTAACTCTCAAGAATCGCGACGCTGCTTAATGTCCCGAGTGGTACGGGTGTCCCTTCAGGATGGTGAACGCCCGGTACACCTGCTCCAGGAGAACCACGCGCGCCAATTCGTGCGCCAGCGTCATCTTCCCCAGCGAGATTGTATGCTGCGCCGCAGCTCGAGTTTCGGCGCTAAAACCGTCCGCTCCGCCCACCGCAAAAACGATCGGCAGCGGATTGCGGTCCTGATAGTCTCCCAGAAATTTGGCGAAGTGCTCGGAAGAAAATTCCTTGCCCCGCGAATCCATCAACACAAGCGTGAACTTCGTCCCGGCCTTGGCACCAGACGCCCTATCGCATGTCGCCAACAACGCCGCTTCGTCCCGCAGTGCGAGACCTTCCACCTGGGCGTAGCGCAAAATGCGCTTCAGATATTCATCGGTCAGCGACTGGATCGCCGGTTCTTTCGTCTTTCCGATCCATGCGATCTTGATCTTCACGGCCGCCACCCGATTGAACTGTCATCCCGAGCGAAGCGAGGGACCTTGGTTGCCGCACACAGCGGCACCGCAGACGGCTTCGGCAAAAAACCCAAGTCCTTCGCTCCGCTCGGGATGACAATTCGTTTGTAACTTCGTTTGTAACTCTCGTTTTTACTTCAGGCTTTCTTTTTCTTGCTCTTTTTTTTCTGAGCGGAGGTTTTCTTCGCCGCCGGCTTGGCCGGAGCCTTGGGCTTGCGGGGCGCGGCTTTCGGCTCGGCGGCTTTCAGATCAGCCGGTTCCAGCCGCGTGGCGGTCTTCCACAGGCGCTCCAGATCGTAGAACTTCCGCGCCTTCTCCGAGAAGACATGCACCACGAAGTCAACGTAGTCCACCAGCACCCACTCGGCCTGCTTGTAGCCTTCGACACTATTTGGACGGATGCCGGCCGCCTTCAGCCGCATCTCGACTTCGTCGGCGATGGCCTGCACCTGGCGCGGGTTGGTTCCGCTGCACAGCACGAAGTAGTCGGTAAATGCTCCCGACCCCTTTTCCATTTCCAGAATGCTGATTTCTTCGGCCTTCTTTTCCAGGCAGGCTTGGATGGCGGCGGCAACTTGCTTTTTGAGTTCGCTCTTCTTCATTCAGTCAGTCGTTATTCAGTCTCGTTGTTAACTTCAGTCGTTGGCTTCGAATGTCATTGTATCTGAGCTTCTGCGAGCCTTCGTCCGGCGGCTCTCGTAGATTACTTGCCGGACTTCTTGGCATCGGCGGCTGCGAGTTCGCGCAGTTTCGCCATCGTGGTTGCAGTGGAATCCTTACGCTTGCCGCTCTTTTGCCGGCGTTTCGTCTTCGTTACGTAGTGGTTTTGCGACATTGCATCTCCTTGCCTCGGCGGTTTCAGGACGCCTGCCTTGCTGTTGTTCCAGACCGATTCGCGCTTTCAAATGCGAAAGAGTTCGGTCTTCCATCATAGCTGGTCGAGGGAATATTCAGCTTGCGCCGCGGACAAATTTCTAATAAACCTGCTCGACCCGGGTGCCCCATTTCTCGCGTTCTTCGCGAGAAGTGGGACTCTTGCCAGAACCCGAACTCAGCGTCTACCTGTACAGTCCCATCTTGCGGATATACTCGGCGACCGGCGGATCCAGAAACCGTCCCATCGGCTTGCCAGCGGCCGCAGCCTCACGGATGGCGGTGGCGGAAGCGGGCTGATGCAGATCGGCCATGAGGTGAATCGTGGCGCCTTTCAGCACCAGATCGCCGGTCGCGGCCTGCTTGTGGAATGGCTTCGTCACCTCCGGCCGTGGACGCAGGCTCTCCGGCAACGCGTTGGCGACGTCGGCCAGCGAATAGCCCGGGCGGCTGGCCACTACGAACTCGCACTCCCGAAATAGAGCCTCCGCCTGGTGCCACTTGGCGATCTCGGCGAAAGCATCCATGCCGATCAAAAGGAACAACTTGTCGATGGCCTTGAGCGACTTCTTCAGTTGCCGAACCGTGTCGATCGAATAGTTAGGAGTTAGGTTCGCCGGCGGACCGCCTTTTCTAGGGACGCCGGCGCTTTCCGCCGGCGACTCCAGCAACGAAGGCACGAAAGCCTTCTCTTCCGCCGTGGCCAGCGCCAGCATGGCAAACCGGTGCACGAACGGCAAAAGAGGCTGCCGCTGTTTGTGGGGAGGAATATTCGCCGGCACAAACAGGATCTTATGCAGCTTGTACTGCTCCAGCGCCGCCCGCGCCAGCGCCAGGTGTCCCTTATGCACTGGATCGAAGGTCCCGCCAAATAGCCCTATGTTCATAACTCAGTATTCATGCCCAGCTCACGGCTGCGAATGGTCCAGGCTAGTCTCACGATTTGTGGCTCCCGATGCAAGCGCGAAAGACATAACAACACCAACAGCCGCTCGATAATCGCTGGCCACTCCGAACGTTCCCCCTTGTCCAAGTGGCCGTTGTCCGACCGGCCAATGGACAACCCTCCCAGTCCTGTTCCCCCCGCACCGAAATGAACTCCTGTAACTATCTTGTTTCCCAATTTGGAACTAGCATGGTTGACATGCGAGTAACCCTCCCCCTACTCCGCATTCCTGCCGCGCGCGCTCCGATTCTTCGCTACGGCGTCGCGGTGCTGAGTACGGCCCTGGCTCTGATCCCTACGATTCTGCTCGCGGACGTCTCCGAAAGCCGCCTCGCGCTATTTGGTGTGGCCGTCATGGTCAGCGCCTGGTACGGCGGCTGGAAACCCGGCGTCGTCGCAACCGCGTTCGCATTGACCGTCAGCGCTTATTTCTCTCTCGCCGGCGAACACAGCCCGGCGCAGTTGCGGATCGCCATTGTTCGCCTGTCTCTGTTTTTCTTCATCGCCATGCTGATCTGCTGGCTGAATGCCGCCCTGCGCGCCGCGCAGGAAAACCTGCGGCACTCGGAACTCAATTTCCGCTCGCTGGTGACCAACGCTCCCTACGGCATTTGCCGCTGCGACGCTACTGGAAAAATTCTCGACGTGAATCCCGCGTTCCTCGAGTTGCTGGGGCCAACCTCCGCCGAGGAACTGATTGGCCGGCACATTTTTGGACTCTATCCCGATAACGACCAGTGGTTCGATCTCGCCGACTTCCTGCGTTCGTCCGCACCGTTCAAAGGACTCACGGCGGAATGGAAGCGCAAGAATGGCACAACCACCGTGGTGCGTATCTCCGGCCGCTCGGTGGCCAACGGCCGCGAGGGCGGTGTCGTATTCGAACTCTTCGCCGAAGATGTGACCGAGCGCCGCGCTCTCGAACAGCAACTTCGCCAGTCACAAAAGATGGAAGCCGTCGGCCGCCTGGCCGGTGGCATCGCGCACGACTTCAACAATCTGCTGATGGTGATCTCCGGCTATTCGGAATTTCTGCTGGAACGTCTTGGCACTGACCCTCTGTTGCGCGGTCCGGCACAGGAAATCGCCAGAGCCGCCGAGCGCGCATCCTCGCTGACCCGCCAGCTTCTGGCCTTCAGCCGTAAGCAGATGCTCGCGCCGCGGATCGTCGACCTGAACGCCGTGGCTACCGAAAATCTGAAAATGCTGACGCGCATGATCGGCGAGGACATCGATCTGGTCATGATCCCAGCCGCGAATCTCTGGCCCGTGCGCGCTGACGCCGGGCAGATCGAACAAGTCATCATGAACCTCGCGGTTAACGCCCGCGATGCCATGCCTTCGGGCGGCAAGCTCACCATCGAGACCTCCAACGTGACACTCGATGAAGACTACGCGCGCTTTCACGCACCGCTTCGTCCCGGCGAATACGTCATGGTCGCCATCAGCGACACCGGCGCCGGCATGGACAGCGAAACGCAGACGCACATCTTCGAACCGTTCTTTACCACCAAGGGAACAAAGGGAACGGGGCTCGGACTCTCCACGGTGTATGGCATCGTCAAGCAGAGCGGCGGATACATCTGGGTCTACAGCGAAATGGGCCGCGGCACTACCTTCAAGATTTACCTGCCGCGCGTCGCGTCGATGGGCGAGCCCGCGGCCCAAGTCGCGACGCCTATTGAAAATCATAAAGTGGAACCCGGCACCGAAACCATCCTGCTGGTCGAGGACGAGGCCAACCTGCGCTATCTCGCCCGTCAATATCTTGAAAAACAGGGCTACAAAGTGATCGAAGCCGCCGATGGCGCGGTCGCCATGCAGATCGCCGTGGCCCACGAAAAAGTAATTCACCTGCTGCTCACCGACGTGATCATGCCCGGCATGAACGGCCGCGAGTTGGCGCAGCGCATTGCCGAAATTCGTCCCAACGTAAAAATTCTCTACATGTCCGGCTACACCGAAAATGTAATCGGACACAACGGCATGCTGGACGCCGGCGTGCGCCTGCTCCAGAAGCCCTTTAACCTTCGCGACCTGCGAAGCAAGGTCCGCGAAGTGCTCGATGCAACTCCAACTCCCCCGGAGGTCGTCATGCCTACGCAGTCTGTCGAACCACAACACGCCGCCCGAGCCAGAGAAATTCCTCCGACGCGCGCGCAACGATTCCAACTTCACCTGCCTCTGCGCTATCGCCGTCTCGGCGAAAAAATTTGGCACGAAGGCACCACTGAAAATATCAGCCGCTCAGGAATGCTTTTCCAGGCAGATGAAGTCCTGCAGCCCAGTTCGCAACTGGAAATCAGTCTGGTGTTGCCCGCCGAAATTGCCGGACTCTCAAAGACAGAAGTCGTCTGCCGCGGAGAAGTCGTACGCACAGTCGAGGGTCAGGGAAAGGCTTTGCATCCCGCGCTGGCCGCACGGATTCTGCAATACCACTTCCAGCACGGGCAACTGCCCAGGGCCTGAGCTGTCCGGGAGTGAAGTCGGAGAATGAAAAAGGGCGGCCTGTTTGGGCCGCCCTTTCCTTGTCTTTGATGTTTTAGAGAATCCGCTATTAGAGGATGGCGCCTTATCCTTTAACAAGGCAAATCCTTATTAAAAGTTTGTTTTTAAGAGAACTACTCCGCGGAAACAGCCGGAGTGGATTCGGCCTGTTCGCGCAGACGGGTGAGCGCGTCGGCCATGGCGTACTTCAATTCTTCAATCCCCTTGCCTGTCACTGCTGAAATCTCATAGAGCTTCAGCTTCTTTTTCTTGCAGTACTTTTTTAACGCCGCCAGTTTGTCTTTATTGACCGCATCAATCTTCGACGCAACCATGATCATCGGCTTGTCCTGGAGGCCTGCCCCGAAGCTCCAAAGCTCGCCAACAATCACTTCCACGTCCTTGGCCACATCCGGCCGCCCGCTGGCGTCGGACACATCGACCAGATGCACCAGCAGGCGCGTGCGCTCAATGTGCCGCAGAAACTGGGTGCCGAGCCCTGCGCCGGTATGCGCGCCCTCGATCAATCCTGGAATATCCGCGACCACGAAACTGACTTCATTTTTCGCATCGCCTACCACAACCACTCCCAGATTCGGTTCAAGCGTGGTGAACGGATAATCCGCGATCTTCGGTCGCGCCGCCGAAATGCGCGAGATCAACGTCGACTTGCCGACGTTCGGATATCCTACCAGCCCCACGTCGGCCAGAAGTTTCAGTTCCAGCCGGTAAGTATGTTGCTCACCCTCGCGCCCTTCTTCATGCTCGCGCGGCGCCTGGTGCACCGACGTGGCAAAGCGAGCATTCCCGCGCCCACCACGGCCGCCGCGTGCGATTACAAAGCTTTGATCCGCGTGGGTAAACTCGAAAATCTTCTCTCCGGTTTCGTCGTCGTAAACAATGGTTCCGACCGGAACTTTAAGCAGCACATCGTCGCCGTCGCGTCCGGTCTTGTTCGAACCCTCGCCGTGGCGCCCGCGTTGGGCATTGTGTTCAGGATTGAAGCGGAAATGCACCAGCGTGTTGTGGCGCTCGCTCGACTCCATGATGACGTCGCCGCCCTTGCCGCCATCACCGCCGGACGGACCGCCGCGCGGAACAAATTTCTCCCGCCGAAACGCCATGCAGCCGTTTCCGCCGTCGCCGGCCTTGACCCGAATTTTTGCCTCATCGATGAACATGGCGTCGAAATCAAAAAGCCTCGTCCCGAAGGCGAGGCTGTGAGGGGACATTATGAGGCGCGGGCACTCTTGCCCGCGTTGCTCGAACCCAAGAAAACTAATTCACGTCGACCGGTTCGACCATCACGAACTTGCCCATCTGTCCCTTGTTCAGGAATTTGATGCGTCCGGTGATCTTGGCGAAGAGCGTGTCGTCTTTGCCACGGCCCACGTTCAGCCCCGGCTTCACACGCGTGCCGCGCTGCCGCACAATGATGGTGCCGCCGGGCACGATCTGCCCGCCGAATGCCTTGAAGCCAAGCCGCTGCGCGTTCGAATCGCGGCCGTTTCGTGAAGTGCCTTGCCCTTTTTTATGTGCCATAGAAACCCAGTCGTCGGTGGCTAGTTGCCAGATGCCAATAAAATCGTGGAGGGACGGACGCCTTCGTCCGTCCAGTTTTTACTTCTTCTTGGTGGACGATTTCTTCGCGGCAGCCTTCTTCGGCGCTGCTTTTTTCGCCGCAGCCTTCTTCGGCTTCGCTTCCGCCGCCGGTTCTTCCACTTCGGCCGCTTTCACTTTCTTCGGCTTCGCTTCCTTCTTCGGCAGCTCGGGAGCCTTGAAGCTCTGCCCGTCCACCGCAATCTCGGTGATGCGGACGGCCGTGTAGGACTGACGGTGGCCGCGCAGTTTCTTGTACTGCTTCTTGCGCTTGTAGTGGAACACGAGAATCTTCGCGCCCCGGCCCTCTTCCATCACCTGGCCGGTCACATGCGCGTCCGACTTCGTGGCCAGATTGCCCGCTTCGCTGGAAACCGCCAGCACCGGAAACTCCACCAGGCCGTCAGCGCCGGTGATAATTTTCTCCACTCGAACCACATCGCCCGGCGCCACCCGGTACTGCTTCCCACCGGCGCGGATAACCGCGTACATACGTCTGCCTCCGTCAAATGTCGTTGAAATTCAGCCCGTAAATGAAACCTCAAACGGGACTTTCAAGTCAGACCCACGGCGCACACGGGCGCAACCAAGGGGCTTGCTGATTTCCTTATGCTTGCTGTGTTTTCCGCCCCGGCGCTTCCAGCTGCCACGGCAGGCGTCCCCAGAACGGGTCGGCGAGTACAGTCAAACTCCACTATTCTAGCGTGCGCTGTGGAAATCGGTCAATCGGATGTCACTAACTCCTTTGTCGATAGGTTCCTTCGTGAGCCTTAGTGTCCTTTGTGCTTTCGGTCTTCCTGTGCGAAAATTCCGCGAATCTTCGGAGGAACCTAAGAATGAAGCGTTTTCTCACCGTTTCCCTGTGTCTGCTCGCTCTCACCCTGTCCGGCTTCGCACAAGCACAAGCGAAGAAGTCCCCCATGAAAAGGCCCGCCGCTCCCGCTCCCGATAAAGCTTACCTTCAGAAAGTATGGGACGGCTGGTCGACTCTCGATCCGGCCAACGTCTCGAAGTTCTACGCCTCCGGCCCGAACACTTTTTTCGACATCGCGCCGCTGAAGTACAACAGCTGGGAGGACTACGCCAAGGGCGTGCAAGCCATGGCCGGCGGCTACAAGAGTGCTCGGTTCACGCTGAATGATGATGTGGCCATCCATCCGCACGGCGACCTGGTCTGGGTAACGGCCACCGTGAAAGAAGAAATGACCACCAAAGCCGACAAAGTTGAGATGGGCAATTTCCGCTGGACGGCAATCTTCGAAAACGAAGACGGCCAATGGCGAATCGTCCACGATCACACATCAGAGCCGATTCAGTAATCAGGGAAGGGGCAAGGGATCAGGACCACGGCAAGGGCGCGAACCAGCGTTCCTGATCCCTAACCTCTAACCCCTGATCCCTGCCGTCAATACGCCTTCCAGAAAAAATACACCGTCATTCCCGCGCCCACCAGCACGACGAACACGCGGATCCAAGCCTGCGGCAACCTCAGTGCATAATGCGCCCCCACGTAACCACCCGCAATCCCGCCGGCGATCATGATCAGCCCCTGCTTCCAGTACACGGCGCGGAACACGATGAACATCACCACTGCCACCCCGTTGATCACGAAGCCCATCACGCTTTTCAACGCGTTCATGGCGTGGACATCGGTCATGCCGAGCACGGCCAGCATGGCCAGCATCACGATACCCATGCCTCCGCCGAAGTAGCCGCCATACACGGCAACCACCAACTGAAATAAAGTGGCGACGACCAAAGCTGTGCCGGTCGTCTCGTGCTCGAGAATGGATCCGCGCCCGCCGGCCAGTTTCTTGCCGAAGGCAAAAAGTAAAGTCGCACCCAACGTCAGCCAGGGCAGCACGCGCATAAAAGTGTGCGCGGGTGTCTTCAATAACAGATAAGCTCCCGCCAGGCCGCCCACCAGACTTACCGTGAGCAACGGAATCATCACCCGGCGCGGAACATCAAGCTGGTTGCGATAGGCGCCCCCGCTGGCCGCGGCCGCCGTCCACAGGGCGATCGTGTTGGTGGCGTTGGCTGGAATCGGAGGCACGCCCACAAACAGCAGCGCCGGAAACGCGACGAAACTTCCGCCCCCAGCCACCGCGTTCAGGGCCCCGCCCAGCACTCCCGCAAAAAACAGAAACAGAATGATTTCCAGTGTCAAGGAATTAGGTGTACCAGAAACCTTGACCGCTCGCCAATGCGCCAACCTTTGTTGCGCAAGCCCGTCAGATACTCAGAGGAAAATCATGATGCGATTCTGGGGCGTACTCGTTTTGTCGCTTCTGGCCGTAACCTTGGTTGCACAACAATCCAGCCCAGCCGCGCCGCCCAATCCGTGTGCGGCCGCACAACAAAAGCAACTCGATTTCTGGGTCGGCGAGTGGGATTTAACCTGGCCGGGGCAAAACGCCGGAGAAGTCGGCCATGGCGTCAACAGCATCCGTCGCATCATGGACGGCTGCGTGGTACAGGAAAACTTCTCAGGTCTGGTCCAGCACCTGCGCGGAACCAGTGTTTCGATTTTCGACATAAGCTCCGGAAAATGGAAGCAGACCTGGGTCGACAACGAGGGCGGCTATCTCGACTTCGTCGGCGAATTCAAAGACGGCCAGATGATCCTGCAACGTGAGGCCACCGGACCCAAGGGCGCGAAATTTCTGCAGCGCATGGTTTGGAAAAACATCACCGTCAACGAATTGGACTGGAGCTGGGAATCTTCCCGCGACGACGGCAAGACCTGGCAAGTGCAGTGGCCCATCCATTACAAGCGCAAGATCTGATTCGCAGTCTCCGACTGTTACCTCTGTAATCGCTGGTAACCTGCGATCTCTTGTGAAAACATTCTGCCTGCGTCAGGGTTATAACAATCGAGATCGCAGGAGGAATTTGTTATGCGCAATCGAATCGTATTCTCCGTCGCTATTCTGACGTGCAGCATTGCCTGGGGACAAACCCCGGCGGCTCCGTCCAGCAGCGCCCCAGCCAGCGGCCAGCAGTCGATGCCCGGCATGGACATGTCGAAGCCCATGAAAGACATGCCCATGGGCGCGGAAAAAGACAGCGACAAAGAGGCTGACAGCGACGCCAGCACCCACGTCATGAACTCCATGGAAGGCCACATGGACATGGGCCCGCACATGCAGATGACCGCCCTGCGCACGCCCAAGCCAGGGGACACCGCTCGCGCTCAGCAGGTCGCCGACGACGCCCGCAAAGCCGCCGAAAGGTACACGGACTATCGCACCGCGCTGGGAGAGGGCTTCAAGATTTTTCATCCTGAGATTCCGCAGAAGATGTACCACTTCACGAATTACCGCTACGCCGTCGAAGCCGCGTTCCGTTTCAATCCTGATCATCCCACGTCGCTGCTCTACGAAAAACATGGCGACGACTACAAGCTCATCGGCGTGATGTACACCGCGCCCAAGCGTTTTGGCGAAGATCAACTCGACGAGCGCGTCCCGCTCAGCGTGGCGCAGTGGCACGAGCACGTGAACTTCTGCACGGCTCCGGCCAGCATGACCATGGCGGAAAAGAAGCAGGCGTATTTAGGAAAAGGGGCGCAGTTCGGCCTGCACGGATCCATTACCACACAGGAAGCCTGCGATGCCGCGGGTGGCACGTTCCATCCCGTAGTTTTCAATTGGATGGTCCACGTCTACCCCTTCGAGAAAGATCAGGCCAGCATCTGGTCCGTAAGCCGCCAACACGGCGACGCCGACTAGAAGCTTGTGTGGAAGAGTTCGTGTGGGGAAGATTGTGCGGAAAGGGTTGTGTGGGGGCGGGCACTCCTGCCCGCCAACTCTAACCACGAGCAACAATCCAACCCGCATTCCGTAAACTACTGGCAGTGAGCGGGCAGGATTGCCCGCTCCCACACAACCCCACAGTCACGAATCTAAGCGGCGGCGCCCACCCGCAGCGGCCGCTGCAAGCGGCTGCTGATCGCCATCAGCACACCGCCAATCACTCCCGTCTGCAGCGCCAGCCCGGCATAAGTTGCGGCCGGAAATGCCAAGCCAGCGATCTTCGGGTCGAACACCTGAACCGGCGTGAGCAACGCCAGCATCCACATCGCGCCGCTCTCTGACGAAACGACGCCTGCCAGAACCGTCATCACCGCCGCGGCCGCGTAATAGAGTCCAAGGAACAACACTCCCTTGACGATCGGCTGCCGCAAACGCGTCAGCACACACCACTGCAGGAACAGTACATCGCGCATCACGAACACCAGCACCAGCAGCAGGCGGATCGCCGCCGTTTGCAGCGTGCCCATTTCGAGCGGAAGTGTGTGGTCCCACGCCAGCAACCCCCACACCATCAGCGCGTACGCGACGACTGCAGAAATCCCCAGCCACGGCCAGGGCAATCCATCGTCGGCAAATATCGCCGATTCTCCACTCGCTCGCTTGCGCCGCCATACTTTCAACCGCTCCTGCGGAGTCAGCGTCGCCAGCCCCATCAGAAACAGAATCAGTCCATTCATAGCCACTGCAAACATGGCAACAGCCTTGGCGTCCGGAAACCAGCCGCCCCGCGTTTCGTGGTAGACATCGTTCGCGCTATAGCCCGGACTCAGCAGCGCGTAAATCAGAAAATTCAAAAATGCCGCGCACCCAACTGCCTGCCAGCGCGACAACGGACGAATGTCCTGATAATCCCGCTTCAAGTTCCGCACCAGCATCACCGCCAGCCACGCAATAAATGCGCCGCAAAGCAGGACGTTCATCAGCAGCCACGAAACTTCGCGACCGAACAATGTTGGCGCCAAGCGAAACGGCGTGTCCGTCTTGTCCAGGACCATGTCAATAATTCCGGTCAGCGGACTAATGGCCGCAAGCCCCGGCAATCCGCTCTCCCGCATGCCATACGCGCCGAGCGTCAAGCCATACAACGCCAGGGCTCCAATCAGACCTACGCCTCGCGTGCGGCTCTCGAGCAACGTCGACAGCCACATTCCGCCCAGCCCGAGAAATAAAGAGGTCACGGCCAGAAAAATGAAAACAGAAGTTACTATGCCGAACGATAGCCCTCCCGCCAGCCCGGCAATCAACGTTACGGGCGCGGCGCACAGCACGGCGAAGTAAACCAGAATGGGTTCGCCCATCAGTTTGCCGATCAGAATTTCGGCCGGCGTAAGCCGCGTCGTGCGTTGGAAGTCCCACGTCTTGCGATCGCGCTCGCCTGACACCGACTGCGCGCACGAGAACAGAGTCCAGAAAGTGAGTGCGACGCCCTGCACCCCGATCAGCCAGCGGTAAAAGAGCAGCCAGGTCTTGCGCGCGAATTCCTGCTGTAACTGATCCAGCCGGAATTTCCACGCGTCGGTCGCAAAAGTTTCCGCGCCGCGCCGGGCGTTCTCCAACAGATTCTGCTCGTAGCTCCAACAAGCCAGACCGAGCAGTACGCACATCACGGCGACCACCGCCGCTATGGTGATGGCGCGCACCGGACGCAACTCAGCTCTGCGGTGCCGCACAAACTCAGGGTTGGACCAGAACATCTCATTCCAGAATCGCCCCATCACATCACCTCGTGAGTCGAGAGCTTCATGTAGAGCTCTTCAACCGTCTGTTTCACTTCACTGAAGGAAGTCACCGGTACGTTCGCACCAACAAGCGCAGCCAGCACGCCCGCAAGATCTTCCTCAGCACCGCTGAACCGGAACGTCCCCGCAGCTTCCGCAAGATTCACATCCGAAACGCGCGCGTCATTCTTCAATGCAGCGATCAACTTTCCCTGCGCGGCCACCAGTGAATCTCCCACCCAGGTCAGCCGCACCAGCCGCGTCGACGTTTCCGCTGCAGTCACGTCTTCAATGCGCCCGCTGCGCACCATGCGCCCCCGCTCCATGATTCCGATCGAGGTGCAGAATCCCTCGAGCTCAGTCAGGATGTGCGATGAAATCAGAATGGTCGCACCCTGATCGCGCAGCGAGAGCAGCAGATTTCTCAACTCCAGCCGTGCTTTCGGGTCGAGTCCCGACGCCGGTTCGTCGAGCAGCATGACTTTCGGACGATGAATAATGGCCCGCGCAATTCCCAGCCGCTGCTTCATGCCGCGCGAGAGCCCGCGGATCATGGCATCGCGCTTCACCTCCAGATTCACTTGCGCGATCACTTCCGTCACGCGCGCGGGAATATCCGACTCAGGCAGCTTGTAGGCATGCGCGAAGTAGTCGAGATACTCCCAGACTTTCAGATCCTCATATACGGCGAAGAAGTCCGAGAGATAGCCGATGTACTGCTGCGCCCGCTCCGGTTCGCGCGCCACATCCACTCCCGCCACCATGGCCCGCCCCAGCGTCGGTGCCAGCAAGCCGCACGCCATTCGAATGGTCGTTGTTTTGCCCGCGCCGTTCGGGCCGATCAAGCCAAAAATTTCTCCCGGCGGAATGGTCAGGCTCAAGTCATCGACCGCCAGCACGTTGTCATATTCTTTGCGCAGAGATACGAGTTCGATCACTGGTTTGTACGCGTGAAAGCGCCTCCCAAGTTTTTATGCGGTGCTGCGAACAACCGGGCTCTGGAAATTCGCCAGGAAAATACACTTCAGCTATTGACACCACAGGATACGCACGCGTCTCGCCCGTTGTTCCGGAAACATTACAGATGGCAAAGCATTGTGAACTCGTCCCACAAAACATTCTCCCGATGTTCCTTTTATGAGAACGAATTAGCGGCAGTTTCTTGCTACCGGAACCAGGCGCGCAGCGTCCAAGAAAATGTAAGCGCAACCGCTACGGAACGGAACTTTCGGCGCGGTTACTGCGTAGTCAATGAGAGTGAAGTAAATGGCCGGTGCAGAGGTGGCGCCGGCTGACGACTAACACAAAGATTGAAGCGCCATTTTTTTGCGGGGGTTGGGGATTCTCTCACGCTCGGTTTGGCGGCCCAGGTGAGAAAACCCCCATCGCGGCAGGACAGGCTTTTGACTTTGGGTCAAAACTTGTCTGCACAACCCCGGCGGCAGCATTCTAGGCGATTCGCGGAGAAACACAAGTGTTTTTTCGCGCCGGTCGCGAGCGGGGCCGCCCCAACCGTTTCCCGACGTGATTTCGGGAAAGAAAATTAAGGAGCAGCCATGAAATTCGCGACAGTTTCAAAAAGTCTGGTAATGGGGTTGGCTCTGCTGCTGGCCTCGAGTGCGTTCGCTGAAACCAAAGCCAACCTGCATCTGAATAATCCAACTAACATTAACGGAACCAAGCTGAAGCCCGGCGACTACAAACTCGTCTGGAACGGCACCGGCCCCGACGTGGAAGTCAGCGTCATGCAAGGCAAGAATGTGCTGGCCAAAGCTCCTGCCAAGGTCGTTGACCTGAGCACTCCCGCGGCCAACAACGCCGCCGTAGTCAACCACAAAGATGATGGCACAACTACCCTCGCCGGCGCCCGCTTCGAAGGCAAGAAGTTTGCCCTCGAACTCAGCGACGCAGGCGAAGGCATGCAACCCGGTTCGAGCAAGTAACGTCCGCGCATTGCAAACAGCGAAAGGGGAGCACGCGAGTGCTCCCCTTTTTGTGTTCGATAACCACTCTACTTGCGACGAAGCTGGCCCACGTCTAAGCGTCCTTCAGCCGGAGAATTCGTATCAGGAATGTCTTCAGGCGCAGTTGCCGACAAATAAAAAGGGAGCGCGCCAGCGCTCCCTCCAAACTAACCTCTGATCCCGAATCTGCCCTCAGTACTTCGGCACCTTCGGATCCACCCGCTCGGACCACGCAGTAATTCCTCCGGTCAGGTTGTGCACTTTCTTGAATCCCGACTGCTGCAGGAATGCGACTGCCTTCGCGCTGCGTCCGCCCATCTTGCAATGGACCACAATCTCGCGGCTCGAATCGAGTTCGCTCACCCGCTTGGGCAGATCATTCAGCGGAATCAGATATCCGCCGAGGTTGCAAATCTGGTATTCGTGCGGCTCGCGGACATCGAGCACGAAAACATCTTCTTTCGCGTCCAGCCGCCGCTTCAATTCTTCCACCGGAATTTCCGGAACGCCGTTGCTCACCGCTTTTTCCTCCCCGCGAATGCCGCAAAACTCGTTGTAGTCTATCAGCTTCGTCACTGTCGGATGCGTGCCGCATACCGGGCAGTCCGGATTCTTGCGCAACTTGAGTTCGCGAAACTTCATGCCCAGCGCATCAATCAACAGCAGCCGACCGATCAGCGGATCGCCAATGCCGAGAATCAGCTTGACGACTTCGGTCGCCTGCATCACGCCGACCAGCCCAGGAAGAATGCCCAGCACTCCGCCCTCGGCGCAGGATGGCACCAGTCCCGGCGGTGGCGGCTCCGGATACAGACACCGGTAGCAAGGGCCGTCTTTTGTGGCGAAGACGCTGGCCTGCCCCTCGAACCGAAAAATCGAGCCGTACACATTCGGCTTGCCTGTGAGTACGCACGCATCGTTTACCAAGTAGCGTGTCGGAAAATTGTCCGTGCCGTCCGCGATCACGTCGAACTCGCGAAACATTTCCAGCGCATTCGAGCTGTTCAGCATGGTGTCGAACAGGCGCAGATTCACGAACGGATTGATTCCCTTGAGCTTGTCCGCCGCGGAATCGAGTTTCTTGCGGCCCACGTCGGCCGTCGAGTGAATAATCTGCCGCTGCAGATTGGTGAAGTCCACCACATCAAAGTCGACCAGGCCCAGTGTGCCCACGCCCGCCGCCGCCAGGTAGAGCGCCAGCGGCGATCCCAGCCCGCCCGTGCCAATGCACAGCACCCGCGCCGCTTTCAGCTTCTGCTGCCCCTCCATGCCCACCTCGGGCATGATCAGATGGCGCGAGTAGCGCAGGATTTCTTCCTTGTTCAGAGTGACGGGAATTTCCGTCGTGATCGTGGCCATAATTTCCTCGACGAATCTTTTGGCTGGTCTGCTTCGATCTGATTTTGAAAGGGCGCGGCTTGAAGCCGCGCCGTCGTGAGCCTGGAAAGTCTCGGGCTTTAGCCCCTGAGGCTCCGACAGCAGGCAGAGAAACGCCTCCAACAGTGCTCTGTTGTAGCCGTATTCAGCGCGCTCTCCGCGCCACCGGCGATCGAAGGCACAATCGAAATGCTGTCACTATCGTTCAACGCAGTCGCCTCTTTCTGCAGGTAGCGAATGTCCTCATCATTCAGGTAGAGATTCACGAAGGCCCGCAGTTTTCCCTCTTCCGTATAAAGATGTTTCTTCAGTTCAGGATGCTGCGCCACCAGCGCGTTCATCGCCTCACCCACAGTCGCCCCGTTGACCTCCACCGAGGCCTGTTTACCCACATACTGCCGCAACGGCGTAGGAATATGAATCTTGCTCATATAGTTACTGTAAGAGATGCGGCGTCCCTACGGCAAGATTCAGAAGCCCCCACTGCCCTCCATGGAGCCCCGGACGCCCTCGTCCGGGGGCAGCGCCACAAACGCACACCCGCATCTCTAGGCGGACGAGGCGTCCGCCTCTCCACGAGCTCAGACGCTAGCGTCAAACAGTCTCACGATTTCCGGGTTGCCAGATTCCTGCGCCAGTAGCCTGAAAGGCTTCCCCTGAGAATCACTCGCTCCACGAAGTCTGGGAAAGCGAGCCAGAAATCGCACCACCCACTCGACCTCGCCTCGCTCGATCGCATAGCCAAAGTCCCTCAACTCAATTCCCAGCAGTCCGCCCATCTCGCGCAAGTATTCAATCGCCCAACCCGCCGGAGTGGCGCTGAATCGAGTGTCTATCGCATTGACGTCCGCGCCGTGCTCCACTAATACTTCGACGACTTCGCGATGTCCGTCAAACGCGGCATAGTGCATGGCGGTGGCGCCCAGCTGATCTTTCTGGTTGATAAGTTCCGCATGGGCCGTCACGATCGCCTTAACTTCCGCCACATTCCCACACTTCGCCGCCTCAATCAGCTTCTCGAAGTCATCCATGAAAGGCCTCCACTCTCGAAGCCACGCTCCTGCCGGAAAACAGAATATCGCAGCCCGTTTGTTCACGTAGCCCCGGACGCCTTCGTCCGGGCTCGCCATTTCGTCCGCCGGAAACCGGGCGGACGAGGCGTCCGTCCCTCCACGAGCAAGCCAACCCGCCACTCTCTAGCCACTTATCGCGCGCTTCACGTCGTCCTAAAATTTCGCTGGGAGAATAGACGATGACGATCTTCGATTCAACTCGCGGCAGAATTATTGATGGCGGTGGCGGCAGCACCGGCGGCAGCGGACTCCTCCGCCTGATCGGCCTGGGCATACTCGCTTTCCTTCTCGTGATCCTCTTCTTCAGTTCCGTAACCCGCGTCGGCACCGGTCACGTCGGAGTGCTCACGCTGTTCGGCAAAGTCACGGGAGAGACGCTGGGCGAGGGAATACACGTCATCAACCCGCTCAAGACCAACAACGAATTGTCGATCCAGACCCAGACCATCAAAGAATCGGCCAGCGTTCCTTCCAGCGAAGGTCTGATGATGAGCCTGGACACCTCGCTCATCTACCATCTCAACCCCGACCGCGCCGCCGAGGTCTTCCAGAAAATCGGCGCCGACTATGAGAACGTCGTAGTCGAGCCCACGCTGCGTTCCGCCATACGCGAGGCCACTGCGTCTCATACAGCGAACGCGCTTTACACTGGCGAACGCGAAATGGTGGCAAAACAAATCACCGACCAGATCAGCGTCGAACTCACCAAACGCGGTCTTACGGTCGAGAATGTTCTGTTGCGCGACATCCAGCTGCCGGCCACACTCAAGGCCGCCATTGAAGCCAAACAGCAAGCCGAGCAGGAATCCCTGGCCATGAATTTCCGTCTGCAGAAAGAAACTCAGGAAGCCCAGCGCAAGCGCATCGAAGCCGCCGGCGTCCGCGACTTCCAGCAGATCGTGGCGCAAGGCATTACCCCATCGCTGCTGGAATGGAAAGGAATCGAGGCGACCGAAAATCTTGCCAAGAGTGCGAATTCAAAGGTCGTCGTGATCGGCAACAATAAAAATGGCCTGCCACTGATTTTGGGCCAGTAACTGCCTCTGCAACCGGAAAATGTAGCGATAAAAAGAACGTGACAGTAAAGAACGCGACAATAAATAATCTTGTCATTCCGACAGGAGCCCGAGCGCAAGCGACGGCGTAGTGGAGGAACCTCGAGTTCGCCACAAGCTCAACGGTTTTCGTGGGAAGCAGGCGACTCTTCTGCCGGCTGCTAACATGATCCCGTGGCACCGCTGCTCGAAATCCGCAACCTGAACATCGCTTTCCCCGCGAAAGCTTCAACCAATGCGGCTGTCTCCACACCAGCCCAGACTCTCCCCGCCGTCCGCGACCTCAGCTTCTCCATCGCCCCCGGCGAAGTCCTCGGCCTGGTCGGCGAATCCGGCTCTGGCAAATCGATCACATCCCTCGCCATCATGCGCCTGCTGCCGCCGCAGGCCCGCGTCACCGGCGAGATATTCTTCTTGGAAGGCGGCAACACAAATAATCTGCTCTCGATCCCTGACGATTCCATGCGCCAGCTGCGAGGCTCCCGCATCGCCATGATTTTTCAGGAGCCCATGACCGCCCTCAACCCGGTCATGCGCGTCGGCGACCAGATCGCGGAAGCCGTGCTCGCCCACAACTCCATTTCGAAACACGACGCGTGGCAGCGCGCCGTCGACGCCATGAACGAAGTCGCCATTCCCGACGCCGCGCGCCGCGCCCGCGACTACCCTCATCAACTCTCCGGAGGCATGCGCCAGCGCATTATGATCGCCATGGCCATCGCCAACCGGCCACAGCTACTCATCGCCGACGAGCCTACCACCGCGCTCGACGTCACCATCCAGGCACAGATCCTCGACCTGCTCGCCGAACTGCGCACCAAGTTCGGTCTGGCCATGCTTTTTATTTCCCACGACCTGGCTGTGGTTTCACACGTCGCCGACCGCGTCGCCGTCATGTACGCCGGCAGCATGGTTGAACTCGGCGCCAGGCGCGATATCTTTCATGCTCCCGCGCATCCCTACACCCGCGGCCTGCTCCACGCCGTCCCCGATCTCAAAACCGATCGCGCCCGTCCCCTGCAGACCATCGACGGCACCGTCCCCTCGCTGCAGTCCATGCCTCCAGGCTGCACCTTCGAACCGCGCTGCGAATCGCGCATTCCGGAATGCACCCTAGCCTTGCCCCCGCTAATCGAAGTCACCTCCGGCCACTGGTCCCGCTGCCCCGTAGTGAATAGGTAAGTGAATCGATAAGAGAATAAGTAAGCGAACAAGTAGCGCCGCCGCATTCCATCCCCAACACGAGCGTGCCAGCTTAGCCAGAAGCCTCCCGCTCCAGCCGGTCGCGATTCAGAAACAGCAGCAACACGAGCAAGGCCAACAGTCCAACCCCGATCCACCAGGTATCCAAATACCGCCCCAGCCAGAACGGCACAAAGTAGTTGACCCCATCCCGAAAAGGAATCCGGTAGGTATGGACCGTGTCCCGCGAAGATTGCGCCCAACTTGAAACGGTGAAGAGCAGGCCAAAATGCAGCACCGAGTCCACCAGCAGGAGCGTCACGATCGCTGTGAACCACAACGGCGTTCTCTCTTTAAACCGCCACCCCAGCCATCCGCGTCCTGTCATGGTGTTCGACTCCGGTTGCAAAATTTGTCTGCGGAACGTGTCGCCCAATCCCGTGCAGATCATCTTCTCTTGTCATCCTGAGCAAGCGGTCTTTGCGCAGCGAAGGATCCGGGCGAGCCGCGCGAAGTGTCGCGCTCTTTGCGACACATCAATCGCGCGTTTGGCTCGCTTCCTTTCAAACTGACCGCCCCCAACATCTTAGCGCCGCGCCTTGGTCTATAATCGGCAGTTTGTCCGGTGATCCGTGCGCATACTGGTTCTTAGCGACATCCACGCCAACCTCGAAGCCCTCGACGCCTGCCTGGCCGGCGCTCCTTCCTTCGATACGGTCGTGAATCTGGGCGATATCGTCGGCTACGGCGCCAGCCCCAACGAGGTCACCGACCGCGCTCGCGAGTTGGGCAAGATCTTTGTCCGCGGCAACCACGACAAAGCCGCCACCGGACTCATCGACCTCGACGATTTCAATCCCATGGCCGGGGCCGCCGCCATCTGGACCCGCAACGAATTGACTCCTGAAAATCTTGAGTGGCTGCGCGCCCTGCCGCATGGCCCGGTTTCTGTCTCCGAGATCCCGCAGGTGCAACTTGTGCACGGCTCGCCCAACGACGAAGACGAATACGTGGTCTCGCTCGGCGACGCCCTCGCGCCGCTCATTGCCCTGACCGTACCCATGACTTTTTTCGGACACACCCACCTGCAAGGCGGATTCTTCGCCAATGGGTCGTCCGCTGACGGATTCCGCCCCGAGTACCGCACCGTGGGCCAGGCCGAGTCCATCCCACTGCAGTTGAAACCGCACACACGCTATCTGATCAATCCCGGCTCGGTCGGCCAGCCCCGCGACGGCGACTGGCGCGCCGCCTTCGCCCTGTTCGATACCGATGCGCAAATCATCCACTTCCACCGCACACCCTACAACCTGAAAGCCGCCCAGGACCGCATCTTCGCCGCCAAGCTCCCCCCACGCCTAGCCACGCGCCTCGCCGCCGGAAGGTGATGGGGCGAGATCGCAGGTCTTGGGTCTTGCGTGCTGGGTGTTGGGCCTTCGGTGTTAAGTCTCTAGCGTTGAGTCTCATGCGTGCGGGATCGGTTTCGACGCGCCAAACAGCTCTGTCATCCTGAGCGCAGCAAGACGGTGAGCAACGCGAGCCGTTTTGCGAAGTCGAAGGACCCCGTGCCTCCTGCGCGGACCACGAACCCGGCCAGGAATTTCCACCTCGGCTTTATCTCACTCTCTCCCGAGCGAAGCGAGCAACCTCCCTGTTTCCCCCAATACCCAACCCCGTACGACCCAATCCCCGTCCTGTAAACTCACTTCATGTACCCGTCCCGCAACGCTGCCCGCCCCCTCTTCGAGCCCCGCGAAAATCCTCCCGCTCACCACTTGATCGCGCACAGCGATGGCGGAGCCCGCGGCAATCCGGGTCCCGCCGGCTACGGAGTGGTCATCAAAGATGAAACCGGTCGCAAGGTCGCGGCCCTCAGCGAATATCTCGGCCACCAGACCAACAACTTCGCCGAATATCAGGGACTGATCGCCGCCCTCGAATACGCCATCGAACACGGCCCCAAGGCGCTCAAGCTGATCAGCGATTCGGAACTGCTGGTGCGCCAGATGAAAGGCATCTACAAAGTAAAGAACTCCGTGTTGCAAGACCTGCATGGCCGCGCCAAAGAGTTGATCGCGCAACTGGACTGGTTCTCCATCGGCCACGCCTTCCGCGAACAAAATCAGGAAGCCGACCGCCTGGCCAACGAAGCCATGGACAAAGGCATGGGACGCACTGCAACTCCAGCATCAAGTGTGGCGCGGGTGCCCTCGCCCGCGCAGGTTTTGACCCAGAGCCAGCAGGAATTCGAAGGCATCGTCCGCCAGGGAAAAGTCGAATTGCTAAGCGGAACGTTACCGGAAGGAACGCGCGTTCAACTGCGCGTAAAGAAGTAAGCAGTTTCCACCTTAAAAATACTTGTCATCCTGAGCGAAGCGAAGGACCTCTGTACTCGCTGCCAGCTCCTCAAGTCTCGCCATGACCGAGGCTCTCGCCCCTACTCCGCCGCCGAAGTATGGTCATGCACAATCTTCCATCCATCCCCAAACTTCCGAAACACGAGCGTAAACAGCCCATGCGGAGTCTTGCCATCCGGCATCGTCAAATGCCACTCGCCGCGCACGAACGCCGCATCCGCCCCGAGCGCTTCGACGCGCAGATTGGCAAACTCCAGCTTGCCCATCTCGTGTCCCGCGCTCTGATACGTCGCCTTGTAGCGATCCATCGTCTCCTGCCAGCCGTGCCGCTGGTTCGCTCCGGAGAAAAATGTCAACTCCGCCGACTTCCAGTATCCCGCCATAAAAGCGTCAAGATCGTGATTGTTCCACGCTTTCACTTGCGCACCTAGCACCTGAGTCACCGCGACAGATGTCTTGATCTCATCGTTGATTGTGCTCACAGACGAATTCTGTGAGAAAGCGCCGGCGGTGCTCAGCAGCACAACGGTCAATATCAGAATGACATGATTCTTGTTCACGACTCCTCCGACCTCTATTAGTGCGCTTCCTCCGAAGCCGGCGCCGCATCCGGAGTGTCCACTTTCTCCGCCGGATGCGCCGTCAGCGGCGGCGGCTGAAACTCTCCCGCATCTTTGCCCGCCATCGCCACTGTCATAAAATTCATCCAGATGGGCAGCGCCGCGTGCGCTCCTGTCTCTTTCGCGCCCAGCGATTTTTTCTCGTCGTAGCCCACCCACACTCCGCAACTCATGGTCGGCGAGAAGCCCACGAACCAGGCGTCAGTAAAGTCGTTGGTCGTGCCGGTTTTCCCCGCTACCGGAAACGGCATCTTGGCCGCGGCAATCCCCGTGCCGTGCAGCACCACTTCGCGCAGCATTGAGGTCATGATTCGCGCCGTGCGCTCGCCAATCACATCCCGCACGTCGGGAAAATCCTCCTCCAGCACACGCCCTTCGTAGTCGGTCACGCGCGTGATGTAGCGCGGCGTCACCCGCACGCCATCATTGGGAAAAACGCTGTATGCCGAAGTCTGCTCCATCAGCGTGATCTCCGCCGCGCCCAGCGCGATCGGCAAATACGGTGGCAGCCTCGAGGTAATCCCGAAGCGCGCCGCATATTCGATCACCGTCTTGATGCCGACTTTGTTGGCCAGCTTCAGCGCAGGAATATTGCGCGACTGCGCCAGCGCCCGCCGCAGCGTGATGATGCCCTCAAATTTCTCATCGTAGTTATGCGGTGAATACGGCCCGGACGGAGTCTCGAAGCTCACCGGTTCGTCCAGAATCGTGTCATCCGGACTCGCGCCCTGGTCAATCACCGTGGTGTAAACGTACGGTTTGAACGACGAGCCGACCTGCCGCATGGCCTGGGTGACGCGGTCGAATTTAGATTCGCTGAAGTCGCGTCCGCCGACCATCGCCTTGATTCCGCCGGTCGCGTTGTCGATGGCCAGCAGCGCGCCCTGCGCTCCAGAGTCCTGTTCCAGGCTCACCTTCGCCGCGCCGTTTCCCCCCAGCGCCAGGATCCTGACGTAGCAAATGTCGCCAGGCTTGAGAATGTCGACCAATTTTTGCTGCGTCCAGGCGGCGTCGGGTTGGCCCAGCGCCGCGGTGTAGCGGCCAAACTTCAACGTGGCAATCCCTGTCCCCGAGGCGGTCACCAGCGCGTGGACGTACCCGTTCACCTCCGGCTCATCGTCCCAGTCGGGATGCGAATACTTCTCCAGCACGGCGCCTTCGGCGACAACGTTCTCGAGATGCCCTTTCCATCCATGCCGACGCTCGTAGGCCGCCAACCCGTCGAGCACCGCCTGATTCGCCGCCTTCTGCAAGTCCACATCGAGCGTGGTGTAAACCTTCAACCCGCCCTCGTGCACCTGATCGGTTCCGTACTTGCTTTCGAGATATCGCCGGATCTCTTCCACAAAATATGGCGACAGCGAATTCGGGTCGTGCGCCAGCCGCAGCACCACCGGCGCCGAGCGCGCATCCGCCGCCTGCGCTGCCGTGATCTTGCCGTCCTCAAGCATGGCGTTGATCACTAGATTTCGCCGCTTCTGCGCGCGATCCGGATGATTGATCGGCGAATACACCACCGCGCTCTTCGGCAGTCCTGCGAGCAGCGTGGCCTCCGTGAGCGTCAACTGCTTGGCCGGTTTGCTGAAATAAAATTCCGATGCCGCTTCGAACCCGTACACGCCATGGCCCAGAAAAATCTGGTTGGCATAGAGGGTGAAAATCTGCGCCTTGGTGAAGTGCCGCTCGATCTGGACCGCCAGCATCGCTTCCTGCACCTTGCGCTGCCATCTGCGGTCAGGCGACAGAAAGAGATTGCGCGCCAGTTGCATGGTCAGGGTCGACGCCCCCTGCACCTTGCCGCCCGACTCGATGTCGCGATACGCCGCGCCCATGATCCGGAAAAAATTGATTCCGGAGTGCCGGTAGAAATCCTTGTCCTCGATCGAAACCAGTGCGTCACGCAGCACCGGAGGAAAATCGTCGTAGGTCGCCACCACCCGCCGCTGCAGCGCAAACGATCCAATCACCCGCCCGTGATCGTCATACAACTCGGTAATCGAACTCGGACGGTAATTTTCGAGCGCATCGACCTGGGGAAGGTCGGTCGTATAGACGAGCAGCAGCCCCGCCGTCGCTCCCACCAGCGCGGCCACCAGCACCAGCAACCCGAACAGCACGCGCCCGACAACTCTGCGCCCACCGATTTCCACCGGCGGAAGATTGTCGTAAATGGATTTCATGAACGGTCGAGGTCAGAATAGCATTTCGCAGGGCGGGGGCTGGGGGCGCATGAAAACAGCGGGACTTCAGAGCATGCTCGCGGGAGCCCCGGACGCCCTCGTCCGGGGAACAGCACCATAAGCGCGTCGGTCAGAAACCGTGCACGGCGGGCGGACGAAGGCGTCCGCCACTCCACGAGTCGATTCTATCTAGCTGGCCCGGCTCTTCAACACTTCCACGGCCTTGTTCAACTGATCATCCACTGTGTTCTTCGGCTTCGCTTCCTGATCCGTGGAAGGCGCGGCGTCTTCGTCATCCGGTCCGGCGGCATCGTCCACATCCGCCACCAGCACGTTCGGCGTAATCGCATTGTCCTGAATCGCTTTTCCGCTCGGCGAATAATATTTCGCCACCGAGAGAATCAGCGCGCCGCCATCCGGCAGGTCGATCGTCTTCTGCACCGAGCCATCGCCGAAAGTTTTGTCGCCCACAATGTCGCCGCGAGCGTTCTCCAGAATCGCCGACGCCACAATCTCAGCCGGACCCGACGTCCCCTTATTCACCAGCACCGCCAGCGGCAGCGCCGTAATCGCCTTGGCCGGGTCGGCATTGAACGCTTCCCGCGGGAACTTCTGGCCTTGCAGATAAGTAATCGTGCCGTGATTCAGGAACAGGTTCGCCACGGCGACGCCTTCGCTCTCATCTCCCTCGGCACAGTTACGCAGGTCGAGCAGAATCTTCTTCGCGCCCGACTTCTCCATCGCCTTGATCTTCGCCGCGATCTCAGCCGGCTTGCCCTTGGTCAGCGCCTCAACCTTCACATAGCCGATGCCGTCATCCAGCATTTTGTCGGTGACCGGCGGAATGCTGACGACGTCGCGCGTAATCACAATCTTCTGCGGCTCCGCCTTGCGCGCCCGCACCACCGCCACGTTCAAAGTCGAACCCGGCGTCCCCGCCAGCAGGCTGCGAATCTCCGGCAGCGACATGTCGCGGGTGCTCTTGCCCTCGATCGATTCAAAGATGTCGGTCGGCTCAATCCCCGCCTTCTCCGCCGGAGACCCTGGCAACACCGAAACCACGTCGGCGTAGCCAAAGCGCTTCGAGACCACCGCGCCGATCTCGCCCTTCGAATCCGTCTTGTGCGCCTTGAACGCCTTGTAAGCGTCGGCCGTCATGTAGCTGGAATTCGAATCCAGCGACTCAACCAGCCCGTGCAGCGCGCCGTCGGTCACCTTGGGAATGTTCGGCTCTTCCACGTACTCACTGCGCACGCGCGAGAGCACTTCGCTGTAAACCTGAATCTGGCGATAGGAGCCGTCGTTCGACGAGGCATGCACACCTCCCATCGAACCCACCACAACGAAAAGTAATACGGCAAAGGAGGTAACGAGAATCGCGGCTTTGATTTTCATGGACATCAGTTTTGGTCTTCTTCTGGAAGGGGCCACTTCCTTGAGAAACTCTGCCTATTATATCTCTCTAGATGCGCCTCGCGTCCCCTGGGGTGCCCAATTTGAGCCTCTTCGGTAACGCGCCGCAGACCACCTGCTCAACAGACGGCTTGACTGGCGTTGCGTTATCGGATGGAACGCTCAGACGCAACAAATGCCTTCCGAGCGGAACCGGTAACGACCGGCATAAAAGCTGCTTTCTTCAACAAATGAAATGACTTGCGCGATCAAGGACCCCGCAGGACTCAGCAAGTCACAAGTCGTCAGGCAACCCCGACCAAGTGTAATTCGGAAAGTTAGGATGGCTGAGTTTCTTGTGGGAACCGACCTGACGAAGACAAGTCCAGCCGATCCTGAGCAGTGTTTTATAAACAATTCGAGCTTTGGTGCTCGACCACTGACTCACGCGATATTGCGCTCCAGGCTGATCGAACTCGGCGGGGCCTCATTATATCCCATCGGAAGAAAATTGTAAGCGCCTGAATGGGCTCTGAGTTCTGGAACGTCATTCACGCT
>Ga0210388_10000683_pt1 | contig 27154 bp, 33 predicted proteins | sample IncBWC19OmetaG_FD_155485 | JGI IMG/M metagenome (GOLD analysis project Ga0210388, IMG submission 155485) | Forest soil microbial communities from Barre Woods Harvard Forest LTER site, Petersham, Massachusetts, United States - Inc-BW-C-19-O ...
CACACATCCTCAAAAAATTGAGGCAACCCTGCATGGAAGTGGGTGTCTAAGGATGCCCCGAATTCGGTCAGTTTTTGGTTGGTGAGCAAGCCGAGCGGCTTACCTTCGCCAACATTCTTCAGGATTAAGTTCAGGTATGCGGTTGGCGGGTCGTAACCTTGCTGAATAAGTTCCCGTGCCTGTTTTCCCCAAAAATCATCCGTATCAATGCCGTGAGCCTTCAAAAGCATTGTCGTTGAATCGGGTATGAGGGTTTCGTCGAAGTCAAATACGAGTGCGACGATATCCGTTACTTGACTCATCATGGGGCTGGAGGTTCACACTTTCTTCTTTGGAATCCCCTTGTTCGGCCCGTGACATGTTGCTGCCCATTTTCAGTGCGTAGTCAGTTGCCTTTCTCCATTCATCGGGAGTCGGGCTTTGGTTGCTCTTTGTGTTGGACATGTTGGTCTCCCTTGGGAAGGGTACAGATGTACACAATGTACCATGATGTTCCACATTCTCCGCTCTGTGCAAATGTGGACAAGTTTGGTTCAGGCAGGCATTGCACTGCACTTGGAGCACCACATTAGAAACAATTAACGATCTCACGAGGTGTGCTCCTCTTCAGACTCGTGAACATATTCCGGGTGTGCGTACACGCTCGGAGCCTTGCGAAGCCGTGAGATGTTCCTGCGCAGATCTGCGATCTCGCCCGTTAGAAAAGCAATGTCATCCTCAAGCTTTTTGATTTTATCGTCAGTGTTCATCACTCACCCTCTTCAGAAACCCGCGACGGCTTCCATGACTTCATCAATCTCACGATTCAATTCCGGGTCAGGATAGACTTCCGCCATGGTGTGGACGGCCTGCTCTATCGAAGCCCCATCAAGGACTTCTTTCTCAAGAAACCTGAAAGCGGCCAGCAATGTGTCCGCTTGCTCGTGGGCCGCACGGATTTTCGCCGCGCACCGCCGTGTGATTTCCTTGTTCAATGCCGCCTGTGATTCTTGTTTGTTCATAGATGGTCGCTCCTTTGAGATGAGAAGCCGGGCACTGCCGGTGCCCGGCACACGCGGTCGCCGCGTGCAAGAGTCGGTCAACGATTTTCAAATTACAGGTACGCTGAAGACCTGCGCCGGAACTTTGCCGCAACCGCCCGGCCCGGTACGAGAACACGATGGTTGCCGCCACCGTGCGGCAAACTGAATCCCTGATGGGTGACCCCACCACTCCCGCCAATCCATAGCGGGCCGGGTATCGCCCCATCAGGAAACTTGTTAGGTAAGTTCTTTTTCGAGTGCGGCCAGCCGCGCACCGTTCGTCTGCTCGAATGCGGCAAGAGCGGCCTTGGCCGCTTTGTGGTTCTTCCGCCCGTGCTCGGCATTCTTTTCAAAGTCCACAACTTCGCCCTCAAGCACGCGAACCTGATTTTCGCAACTTCGCTCATCGTGAATCTGATTGGCTGCGCGTGCGGCCTTCTTGCGCTTGAGCAGGGCCGCAATTCGTTCTTTCGTCCCGCGTGCTTGATCTTCCATCGTGGCCGTGTAACTTGCGGTGTTCTTGACGTGCTCGGTCAGGTTGAACTTCTGGCGGCGAAGGCCGTCAAGTTCTTTTGTGGCCGGTGCCTTCGGCTTATCGGCTTGGTTCTTTCGGTTCAATTCACGCTGCGCTGCCGCAGCTTTTTCGACGGATGAGAAATCCACCGTCATCAGGTCGGGATTCTTCCTCAACTCTTCTTGCATCAAAAGGCCCATGAAACTGCCCATATCGTTCCTCGCTTCTGGCGTGGTAAGACCCGCCCGCTTCAGTATTGAATCCTCGTGCATGTGACCACCTCAAAATAAAAAGTGTGACGGATGAGTTGCCGCTCATCCGTCACATTCCTCTGCTACGAAGCCGGGTTAGGCGACCGGCCCTGAAGGAGCGAGAGGAAACTGTTAGAAACGGTTTGGTCTGCTTTCCTTGATCTCGGCAGGCAAGACCTTCGCCATGGCGAGGGCTTCACTTTCGTTGATGCCGCAAGCACGGAAGAATCCGTAATCCGCTTGCTGCCTCTTGGTGAAGTTCTTGGGCACGGCGGGCCGGTTGTAAACTTCCGGGCCGTGGTCGCCTTCACGAATCTCGCAACTCAGGAACACGCGGGCTTCGGCTTCGCTCAAGCCCCACCCAATCAGCTTCTTGACCCGGCCCTCAAGCTTCTCATCCACGGAGCCATCAGCTTCAGTGAACGTTGTGCCGGTGGTCATCAGATCGTTGCGGCGAAACGGGTCACTCTCATTGAAGTTGTGCGCGGCTCCGAAGTTCTTGACACCGCCAGACTCAACGAGAGTTTCCATGCGTCTGTTGTTTCGGCCAGCAGCGGATTCCTTGAACGTCTTGAGCGCAGCTTCCACGCAATTCAGTTTGGCTTCCACGTTGACCGTGCCATCTTTCCGTTTCGGCATCTTCTGGCACTCGTTGAAAACTGCGTCAAACTTTGAGGCGGGTGCCACTTTCTTCAATTCGGCAAGAGCCTCGCTAAACTGTGAGTAAATGTCTTTCATGTTATCGGCCCTCCCTGAGCCTCAAAAACAAATAGCGGACATCTCTGTCCGCTCACAACTTTCCATGACCATCAGATGCCAATTGCACCGCGCTGTACAGCGAATGCCGAGCAACCCGCTCATACCAAAGGCATATTCGCGTCAACCCAATTCTGCACCCATCGCGGCGACCGGCCATACCGCCGTGCGATCTGCTCCACCGTCAACCCACCCACGAACAGGCAGAACATCGCGCACCGGGCACGGCCCTCGGCAATGGGGTCATGCACGAGCGGATTCTTGCGGCCCGGTCTTGACTGGTTCGTCTGCCGGATTCGCATTGCGCTTTGTGCTTGCTCCAAGTTCATCTCAGTAACCCTCGGGCCACATCTCAAGCGGCGATTTCTCTTCCGGCTCCTCGGGAGCCTGCCGCGAAACTTTTCTTAGGATGACCAAACAAAGAGCGGGCAAGAAAAATGGATGGTTGCGCGGCAGGTGCTCGGCCAGCTCATCACCCAACAATTCGGCCATGGTTTCGAGGCGGTCAAGCGCAAGTTGTTCCGTGCTCTGTGACTGCCGCTTTCGTACCTTGAGTGCCTTCCTTGCTTCGTGGTCGGAGCGCACGGCCTGCAGAGCGTATTTAATGTCTTCATCCATTGACCTTCTCCACTACCACCGTGATACTGCGAAGCCGCCAACCCAACCGGCCAAGAGCCACAACCAGCTTGCGCACGAACAAGCAAAGCCCCCATTGCATCCCGTCACGCTCCGATGGGGTGGGTTTCTCGCCAACGTAATTGATGGTCAGGTTGCTACTCATCTTTGCCTTCGGTGAGGCGTTGCTGGCCGGGGGTTAGTTCTTCGACAGGTTCACCTTGAATGACCGGTATGCGTGTTGCCACGCGGCCTTTTACGATGACGTTGAGCGGCATGTTGCCACTCATCTCCACTTGCTCCTTGACCGGCTTGCGTGCTCCCGTCAGTTCAATCACCGCTTTGGTGATTGAAAGCAGTTGGTCAATCGCAACGTGTGAGAGCCTGCCATCTTCCTTGCGATGCTTCTGAACTTCGGCTTCCAGCGCTTCTAACTTTTGCCGCAGATCTTCGCGCAACTGTTGCATCTCGCTTGAGGTTTCACTTGTCACCAGTTCCATGAGTGCCTTGCGGTCTTCGGCAATCGTGTCACGGTTGACGTTGAGGGCCGCAGCCAACTCAAGGTTGGTCGCATCGGGGGTGTCACGAAGTATCCTTGCCAGTTCCAATCGCCTATTGGCGGCACCTTCCCGAAGTTGCCGTAAGTACGTTGATGGGGCGGTCATGCTGCCTCTCTTTCTCGCTGGAGCCAAGCTTCAACATCGGCCCGCAAGAAACGCACGTTCCCATTGATCTTCAGTTTCGGCAGGGGGTTACGTTTCATGTTGCCGTTGCGTGTGCGCTCGGTACACATCTCATAGACTTGCCGCTTGCTCATCTTGAGAAGTTGCGCGAGATCGTTGATGGTCAGGATTTCCATGGCCCAACTCCTTAAAGATTTTCCAGCTTCAACCCGTCAAACGCCTGATTGAGCGTGACCACGGGTGCCCCTCGTTGGCCGTCAGTGATGGTCACGAACAATTCGTTCTTGAGTTTTTGGACGGCGAATTCAAACTCCTCATCGGTCAACCCCCATCCGACTCGGCGCTGAAGTGTGTTTTTGTACATCGTCTTTTTCTCAAGCAGAATCAGACGAATCCGTTGTTTCGCTTTGGCGATCTCCACCATGCGATCAATTGCGATTTCAGTCATTGCCATTCTCCTCGTTGAAATCAAAGTCCATTTCTTCCTGCTTCCACTTCGTTAACGTCTTCGGTGCGATGTGAAGTTGCTTGCAAACCTCACGTCTGCTCTTGCCCTCTTTGAGCATCGTGATTGCTTCCTCACGCTTACTGCCGCCGTCCTTCAACAACTCATTCAGGTAAGGACTCTCGCCCGGCTTCTGTACCAACCGGAGCGGGATGCCTTCGACTTGGAACGGCCCGCCAAGGCCGGGATTTTTCAACCCCTGCACGTACACCCAGAGACCTTTGTTGGAATCCTCGTGCAGGTTGCGCATCCCCAAGCACGAGCGGAGAACACCGCCATAACCGGCAGACCCGAGAATCTGATTCTCAAGAGTCATCAGGTTTTGAGTTTCCTTTTTGTTCTTGCTGTACTTCGGCGGGTGGTAAAGGCCGCACACCCCGAGGCATCCTTCGCGTATCAGGTTGTTGATCTTCTTGGCGAATTCGATTGCCTGCGTGTACGAAGCGGAGTCATCCCCATCGTTGAAGTATCCGAACGTGTCAAGGAACACGTACCTGCCTCGGGCACTCTCAATCATCTGCGGGCTATCAAGCGGCCACACATCGCGCTCCAACGAGCGGATGAGAAAGTTGTCAAGGCACCCTTGCAGTCTTTCCTCGGCACCCAACCGCTCCATGAATGACTTGAACAAACTCGCGTGCAACTCAGGGACGTGGTAAATGACTGGCACCGGCTCAGCCGGGCCTTCAAAAAAATCCAGGAAGTTTGTGCCGGTCGCCATGGCAAGCCCCATCTCAATTGCGAGATGCGTTTTGCCGGTGTAAGAAGGAGCGGCCATCACCGTCAAAGCTTTTTCAGGTATCAGGTGCTCAATCAACATCACCGGCTTTTCTTCCGGAAGATCTGCGAACGTTGCCGCATCCTTGCGCCAGTCGGTGTTCAACCGCTCACGATGGGGGAAGACTCCCTGCTTGGCGAAGTCTCCGGTGAGATGGCCCATGTCATCAAAGTTGTAGACCGTCACCCATGGGCACCGTCTTTGCAAGAGCGGCAGGTACTTCAGGGAACCATAGGCATTGATGAGATACCTGACCGGCTTCTCCTGCGACTTCGACTTGATGATGAGCCTGACTAAGTTTTCCGTTTCTCTCTCGGTCGCAAGCGGCTCTGTGACATCCGTGGCATTCTCTTCATTGACCATGCGAGTGATGAAGAGAGGTTTCAACTTGTGCTTTACTGGCGCAGACAACTTCACCTCGCCCGTCTTGGCATTCCGCAGGCCGTGGTTGTGTGCCTCTTTGCTTTCTCCGGTAATTGCAATGCCGTTTGCAGTCGCCTCAACTTTGTAGTCGTAATCGTCTTCGGCAGCCTTGGCCCAATCACCGAACATCTCAAGACCAACACCCGGCTCCTTGTTCGTGCTCAACCAAACGTCGCAGGGGTCACTGCTATTGGTTTCGGCCCGCAAGTCTTGCAGTACCTGCGCGATGGTCTTCGGGCCAATCACGTCAAAGCATTTTGGTTGTTCACTCATAAGCGTCTTCCTCGCGCAAAACAAAAAAGCCCCGCCGTTTGGCGAGGCTCTTAAAACTCGTTTTCAGTTGTTGCTATGTCTTCAGTTCAAGGAAATTGACAATCACCTGGTGCTTCTTGGAGCAACTGCGGCAATCGCATTTAGGGCTATACGGATGATCTGCTGACATCGCGGCGATCTTCGCGGCCCACGTCTCAACCGGCACATCGTTGCCCGGCAGAGTCACAATCTTATGGCGGTCATCAGGCTTCACAATGGAACAAGGATGTACCGGCTCAAATTGTCTCTGAGGCTTGTTGGTCTTATTTCGGAGCCTGTAAATTAGGCTATTGATTCTCTCGCGGCCCGCTCTACTCTCGAATACTTGCTCCCACTCGGATGCAAGAAAGTCCACATCGTCAGGCTGATGATGACGCTCCGAGTTGATCTGAGTTAATTGCATCACGATTTCCACAGTAGCATTTTGGAAAATAGAGTCAAGAGACAGAATTCCGTCCGAGGCCCAATTGGGCTAGCAATTATTGGAGGGCGAGTAAGAATTACCGGTTCCCGGTGGTTCCCTTTGGTTCCCGATGGGAACCACTTTACCCTGACACCTGAAGACCGATGGGGGTGTGAAACACCCCATCGTCAGGTGTGGCTGGTTCCCGGTTCCCTTACTAAGGGGTGGGAACCGTTAGCACCCCGCACCTAAGACCCCGCACACGCTTTTGCAATTGGCCAACCGGGGCGGAAAACGGCGGGCGACGGCGGGAAGAGAGGTGCCCCGGAAAATCCTTGGTGGGAACCAGAGGGAACCAACGTGCCCGCGAAACACCACCAATGCCGGGCCGTGGCGGGCCGTGGTGAGGCGATCTCGGGCGGCATGGCCCGAGACATCACCCATGGAACAATCAAATTACAGGGTGGTTTTATGCAATGACTATGCGATGAGGTTTGTAACCCATTGATGTAATGGGCCTGAAAATCGTGTGACGGATGAAGCAACCGCCGTACTTCATTGGATGAGGTGAGAACTAAGCATCTTCGTCCATGCCTCTTGCGCACTAATCGGCCCTGTTGGAAGCAAGTACATCTCAGGCTTTTGTGCTTCGGAAAGATACTTTGCAATGCGGGCCTTCAACGTCTCCGCTTCCTCGGGAGTGTCAACGAACACGTACTCAATGTGAGCGTTGGAAAGCCGTTTGTCGAAGCCTGCCCATAGTGCGTGATTGCGTCTCAAGCTTTGATCGTGGTCGCTGACTTGAACGATGAATGCCATGGCGCGTCTCCTTGAGCGGAGTATACATCACTCCTTCAATGACTTCATCGCGGCTTGCTCCAACTTCTTCAAGCCCTTCAGTGCCTCTTCCGGCAATTGACCTTCATAGTGCTCTTTGGTGGTCGCTTCGTCTTCGTGCCCGAGCACATCACGGCCCGCCGTTGAGTTGCCGGTGAGTTTGCGCAGGATTGTGCCGGTGCCACGTCTTCCAGCGTGAAAGCCCTTCCACTCCACCTTATTCTTTTCGAGTGCCGGGCGAATGATCTTCGCGGCAACAAAGTCCATGCTCAGTGACCTGCCCCGCTCATTTTGAAAGACCCAAACCGCATCCTTCTTTCGTTGCTCCTTCCACAACAACAATGGGATTTTCACCGGGGCAATGAGCGGCAGTGTGCGCACACCTTTTTCGGTCTTGGTGGTTCCAACTTCGCCCCGGCCAACCGCACGGCGAACGTGCAACCACTCCTCATCTATGTCGCCCCATTGCAGTGCTTGAATCTCGCCCTTGCGCAGGCCCAAGAAATACGATAGGGCCATGATGAGTTGGCAATCAACCCGGTCAACGAGTGCCGAGATGAGATTTTCTATTTCTTCCAGTGTGTAGTGCTTCAGCTTGCCGGGTGCCTTCGTCTTGCCGAGCACTTTCACATCGTGCCATGGATTCGATTCAATCAACCCGGTGTTGACCGCGTGCGAGAAGATGCCGGATGACAGTGAGCGAATGTTTTGCACCGTTCTACGTCCAAGGGTCTTGGCAAGGCCGGTCAAAAATGCAGAACCAGTTGAGGTGCGATACTCGCGCAATGTCATCGCGTTGAAGTGATTTTTCAGGTGCTGATTCCAGAGTTGCTTGTACCCCCATTGCGTGCTCGGCTTCAAGTTCTCCTGCACGAACGGCCAATAAGTGTGCTCCCAAAATGCCGAGATCGTCAGATCTGGTTGTTGCGGTTGCTCGGGCATCTGCGCGTTGATGGTCGCCATGAATTCATCGCATTTGCGGCGAACGGCCTTCATCTTCAGGTTGTCATCGCACAGCCGTCTTGACCGTTGCACTCTCTTGGGTATTCCATCTACAATCTCGGTGACGTAGTACCGCACATGAAAACCGCCAAAAGCCCGGTAGATGTAGCCGCGTTGGTATCGCATAAACTGAACCTCCACCCGGAAGTCAGTTTAAGCGATTATGCGATTTCATGCGATGGTACGAAAGGGTCAGTTACCACTCAACTGGCTTAGTTTGATAGGGTTGGAGAGGTGGCAGAGTGGCCGAATGCGGCGGTTTGCTAAACCGTTGTACGGGCTAACACCTGTACCGAGGGTTCGAATCCCTCCCTCTCCGCCATATTTTGAACAACTTGCGAGACCTGCGATCCGCTCTGCAATCCGTTAGTCTGAATTGCTTAGTGCCAACCCTACGACTTTGGAATGCGCTTGCGCCATTTCATCCGTCACCACGTCACCGTACAAGTTCATCGTGGTGCGAATGTCGGTATGCCGCATGAGTTTCTGCTGCACAGCGATTGGCGTTCCAACGGCGTCCAACCATGAGCGGTAGCTGTGGCGTAGCGTGTGAGTCGGCAGTTTGCCGATCCCCGCGCTATCTGCGGCCTTGTGAAATACCCGCAGTATTTGCGGATAGGACCATGGCAACCGTCCAAGCTGGACCGGAGAAGCGAACAGCCAGTCCCCGTCAGCGGAAAACTGCGTCGTCTGTTTCCACGCTTTCAGGATCGCTAGCAGTTCGCCGTCCATGCTCATTCGTTTCTGCGAGTAGATGGTCTTCACGTCATCGACTTGTTGCCGGACAATTCCCCGTTCGATCCGCAACTTGCCATTAAGCCAATCCACGTCGCACCACTTCAGAGCCAGGCATTCACTGATTCGCAGGCCGAAACACACACAGAGCAGAGCCATCATGCGGAACGGTTCCTCAAGATGCTGAACGAACTTGCGGAACTCGTCTACCGTCAGACTTCGCGGTTGTCGCGTGCGCTTCGTTGCCCCTTTGACCACTACGAGGTCAATAGGATTACGCGAAATCTCCAGCGCACCACTCCACATGGCGAACTCCATGAGCAGATGCAACATGCCCCGCACATGGGATTTGCTCTTAGGTGACAGATTGAGTTGGCGCAACCACAGTTCTATCGGTCGTGGTTGAACCTCGCTAACTAGACTGTCGCCCCATTTCGGCAGTATGTGGTTCCGTAGCCATGAGCGATACATTCGCGCCGTTGAATGGCGCGAAGGCAAACGCTCCCGCTCGTACCGTGCTGCCAAAGTCCGCACCGTGTGAGTCTCACTTTCGGTAACGTTTGAACTCTCCGATGGTTGCCCGATGACATCGGGCAGGAAAGACTGCGCTTGCCGTTGTGCGACTCCCTTGGTTCGAAACTGTTTCAGGGTGCCAATCAACTTCGAGCGCCGTTTCCCGTCTTCCCACCACAGGAAATTCCAGGTCTTGCGTCGTTTGTCGAACACTACACTTCCGGTTTTGTGCCGTGCTGCCCTTTTCATTGATCCATCCTTTCGGCAGGGCGCACGGATGGCGATTCGGATGGTAGCACGGGGGATTCCAGAATGGCCGCGTCCAAGTCTGCCTGCCGAAAGCGCCAGACACGGCGTTGAGTACCGGACAGTGCAAATCCTTTCACTTTGCCCTGCCGGACCCATAGCAAGAGCGTGCGGACTTTGACCTTGAGGTAGGCAGCCGCTTCCATTGCTGTCAGCCACTCGGATTGATGAATCATTGGAGGCGCCCCGAGTTCCGCTGGACTTGCGCCTTAAAGAAATCCAGCCGTTCGATTCCGCGCTGAGAAATCTGATATGCGATTCGGCCATGAACCATTTGACGCAGGAGCAAGCCCTGCTTGTGTAGACGGAAGATGTAGCTGTAGACAGAGCAGCGATGATGAAATCCCCGTAGTTGTCTACAAACGGCATCTGGCGTAACGTAGCGGCCATTTCTGAAGAAGACTTCCAACACTTCTTGTTTAGTCATGGTGCCCTGCTAGTGTGTAATGACCCTCCGTGCGCACGTACTCAAGCCTCTTAGTCACGTAGAAGTGATACAAGAGCTTGCGAACGTAGACAGAAATAGGAATGTCCAACTGATCGGTGGCGAGCTTCAGTTGGTCAAACGTACTGGTCTGAATGCGAGCGTCCAGCTTTGCATCCCAAACGTCGGGACAATCTTCCAGTCGTCGAAGTAGCTGGCAATTCCCAAAGGAATTGAGCAAGAGCCAGTCCAGCCCATTAGAGACGGACCGACCTGCGGCAGTGGCGGATCGGACCAAGGCTGCGTCCACAGTCGATGGAAGCCTAAGCGAAATGACCCGAGTTGCCGTCGTGCTCCGTTGTTCCTGCTGGTCGCTCATTTCAGCCACCCGCCTTTCTTCGGAGCCTTTATCTGGGCTTTAAGTATTCCCATCGAACGTGAGCCGTTGTAGAAGATGCGGGCCGAACAGAAGCCGCAATTGATGAAGGGCCGCTTGGTTCTGGTGACGAATACTGCTACACCATGCCCACAGACAGGGCAGGGAGCCGTCCCCAACTCGGGCATAGCTGGCTTGAGTTCCAATGGTTCCTTCTCTGGATCACTTTTTTCTTTCTCGATAATTCTTCGCCCCAAGCGTCGTAACAGATTCGGTTTTGGTTTATCGTTGTCCATATCTCAAATGGCCCTCGTTCCCTGGGTTCGCGGATTGTCTCGCGGTCTTTAGAGATACATCTCTAAAGGCGAGGTCAGAATAAGGCCAGTTTTTGAAGAGCAGCCTTTTTGGGAAATGGCGGGAAAATGAACTCGCGGGATTTCAAAGAAAGTCGGGAATGACTCACGGCAGAACGACGAAAACTCGCGTTAATCCACGGAGGCAAAAACGCACTTCTCGCTTGACAAGGTTTTCAGAAAACCCGGAAAAATCGTTGGAAGCCAGAGTCACACAGCTGGAAGCGAGAGTAGCAGGGATGCAGGAAGAGATTGACCGTGTGTCGGGAGTCGCACCCGTAGGGTTCCGCGAAGCAATGGAGGCAGCGGCGAAGAAACACCCCGGCCCGCGCAAGAAGATGGATGACACCGAGCTTCTGCTGAATCGTGACAATCTGATTGTTTGGCTAGAGGAGCACTGGCCTAGGATCGTCAAGCCGCTTCTGGCTGCCCGCAATCCGCGCCAGGTTGCTGCGGTGCTACGACCGATTGCCACAGCACGGGAAATCCGCCCGCAGTGGCAGAAAAGGGTTGTGGGTCATCCTGCCAAGCTGCTTGATTTCTTGCGGAGCGAGAAATTCAGGATAAAACCACCTAAGAAAACAGTCGCTGACGCTCTGTGTTCTGCCGACAACGAAAGGCGAAAACGTGCCGCCAATCGTCTGCCGACACGCCAGATTGCGAACGCAATGGCAGGCGTTCCCAAGATCAAATGGCGAACGTCCCTAGACAAGTGTTTAGAGCGGCCGTCGACCTACAGAGTGGGTTACAACACAGCCGTGTACTATCGTGGCGTGTTTGGCATGCGCGAAGACGGATAGACTCGTTCTTTGTGGCTGCATAAAATCCTCCCTTTAATCGACCGTTCTGCGACAGAGAGTGGCATTAGTTTTTCATTTGACATTCACAACTCGTGAAGCGTAAATTCTCGGATTAATAAGCGGGCAGGGCCCGAGGACGGGTGGCGGTTTCTCTGTTGCGTCAGCGGCTTCCTTTCCGCTTCTTCCCTCTGAAGTGTGGATTGCGCCACGTCATTTATTAGGTAGGCGTGGCAGTGCGGGCTTGCGACAGGTTTCGCGCTCGGGCTGTTTTGTGTCTTTCATTCCATTTCGGAGGAAGGTCAATGGTTCGTTCCGGTCTCGTCCTATCACTCGTGCTCATTCTGGCGTTTGTTGCGACCATGCCGGCACAGGATGATGCAAACACCGAACAAGGTCTCAAACCTTTTGGAAGTTACCAATGGGGAGACGTTGACCAAGTAGATCTGATGGGCGGGAATCTGAAAGTAAATATTCCACTTGTGAGCTATCCGCAGCGCGGTGGAAGCCTTAAACTTGATTTTGTTCTGAACTATTTCAGTCCCGGCTATACGATCACGCACACCTGCCAGGTTCATCAGCCCTGCACATCCGTTGTGAGAAGCAACCTCAACACCTTCCCGCCTCTGCCCGCAGGGATGGCACTCCAGGCAAGTGTTGGGATCACCAGTTGGGCATCGTTGCAAATCGATCAGGCCAGGAGCACCTCATGGTTGGTGGTAAATATGCGGATGCCAGACGGGGCGAGTCATATGTTTGGGCAGACTGGGCCTACTACTTGGAGGGCGATAGACGGGACCGGCTTTCAGTTCTCCGGAACAGTTGGTTCCACAAGCGTTAGCGGCATATTCACGGGACCAGACGGAGTAGAATACAACGCGGGATCGGGTGGCAACTGGGTGGAACAGGATGCGAATGGCAACCAAATATTGAACAACGCGAATACTTTGGTCGACACTTTGGGACGCCAGATTGCCCCTTCCACTTCCACAACAGACTTCTCCGGTTGTACCGGTAGTCGGCCCATCACTGGCGCTAGCCTTTGGAGTATTCCTGCCGCGGGCGGAGGTTCCGCGAATATGAAATTTTGCTCTGCCGCGGTACTGATTACCGTAGGATCGGTGGCCGGAGCTCCAGGAAGCGGCCAATGTGCAATGTATTGGACCTGCATCAACGCCTACCAATCGAGGCTTCAAAGCGTAGTGCTTCCGAACGGGACCGCATGGACCTTTTCCTACTCGGACGGGCTTGGATCGCTCAGCGGAATTACCTACCCGACTGGAGCAGCCATCTCCTACTCCTGGAACACGAATGACGCCTGCGGGGGACAGGCAATTCACTCGCAGGTTGTCGGGCGCACCATAAACTTGGGGGACGGCGTTACGCTTCCATCAACATGGAGTTATGGCTACACGTATTCGCAATCTCCCACTCTGAGCGTCACAACCGTCGTTACTGATCCACTCCTCAACGACTCTGTTCACGTAGGTGGCAATGCAGTCTCAACCTGCAGCTACTACGAAACACAAGCGCTATATTATGCAGGTTCCCACTCGACCGGAACCCCGCTAAAAACAGTGAACACCGATTATGTCGCAACGAGCACGCAGCTTCCGGTTCTATCGGGCGGTACATTTAGTAATGTGCCGGTCCGGACAACTACGATCTGGCCGAATGGACAGCAGGCCAAACAGGAAACCGACTACGACACCGGATTCTCTTGGTCGACCATTACCAACGAACCCTACGGAACAGCTATCTACGGGAAACCTACGAATAGCCGCGTTTACGACTACGCAACTGGAGCGCCGGGTGTGCTCTTAACAACCACATCCACGGCGTATAAGTTCCAAAGCACCAGCACATATTTAGCTAACAATCTCCTCGATCTTCCTTCTCAGATTTCAGTTTTCGCGGGAGGCTATTCATCGGGCGCTTGCGGAGCGAATAGTGCCGCAGCTTGCACCACATATGGTTACGACGAATCAGGTCTGGTGTCGTCAAATATTTCAGAGCAAAAAGTGGCAGGCAAATCTAGTCCCGGCAATGAAACCTCTGTTCATCGATGGCTGACTGGCAGCACAGTTTCACAGAGCCCCTGCGGCGTTCCAGTTGTGTCAAACGGCTACCTAACATCCAGCAAAGTTTACTACGACACTGGTGAGGTCCAGCAAAGTACTGATCCGTGTAAGTACTCGTCCAGTTATCAATACTCATCCACGTTCTACGGCGCTTATCTCACTACCACAACCAACGCATTGAATCAGATTACAACATTCGGATACGATTTCAATTCCGGTCTAGTGACCTCCGTCAAGGACCCAAATCAACAGCCTACGAATAAGACTTACGACGAAATGTCGCGTCTTACTCAGGTGACCTACCCCGACGGCGGTACGACCAGCTATTGCTATACCGATATGGGGGGGGCGACGTGCGCGAAGTCCAGCGCGCCTCCGTATTCGGTAGTCACGACCGAGGCGATCAGTTCATCTCCGTCTGTCATAAATAAGATAACTACCAATGTCTATGACGGCTTGGGCAGACTGTCGCAAACGCAGTTGAACTCCGATCCTGGAGGTGTGGATTATGGCCTTATCACTTACGATGCATTGGGCAGGAAGTCATTGGTCTACAATCCCACTCGTTGTACTTCGATCACCTCAAACTGTGCCAGTGAGTCAACCTGGGGGTACACAACTATGAATTACGACCCCTTGGGCCGAGCTACTTCGGTCGTTGAACCAGATGGCTCGACTATCGGCACGAGCTATTCCGCGTTTCCGTGCACAACGGTCACCGACGAGGCGAGCAAGTCACGGAAATCCTGCGTGGATGGGCTCGGACGAATGACGGGGCTATGGGAGGACCCGTCGGGCTTGAATTACGAAACAGACTACGTCTACGACGCGCTGGGCAACCTGACGTACGTTAATCAGAAGGGTAGCAACGGCTCTAGCGCACGCACACGCACGTTTGTCTACGACTCGCTCTCGCACCTGACTAGCGCAACAAACCCAGAATCGGGAACGATTACATACGCGTACGACGCCGACGGCAATGTGGTCACGAAAGCTGCGCCCTCCCCGAATCAGCCGTCCACCGGTACTGCAAGAGTTACGACTACATATCAATATGACACATTGAACCGGCTGACGGGCAAGAGCTTCAGTGACGCATATACGCAGAATCCAGTGACTCCATTCGTTACATTTGGATATGACGGGGTTAACCTGACTTGCGCGACCCCCATTGCCTTCACGGGCACTTCCGGCACCAACGTTATCGGCCGCCGTTCGGCAATGTGTGACAGCTCTGGGAACAAGTCTTGGATTTACGATCCGACGGGCCGAGTACAAGCCGAAAATGACCGATTTATCGGGTTGGTTGCACCCTACAACTCATCGATTGTCTTTAACGTCAACGGCGTTCAGACCATCTCCGCTAATACCTCTTACGCCTACTACCTGAACGGTGACCTTCAGGGCGATTCCTCGCCCGCTTGGTATGAGTTTTATACTGATGAAAACGGCGCTGGACAGGTCACGACAGTGGGCGATGAATTCTACAATGTCCTGACCAACGCCACCTACGCGCCCACAGGCCAGTTGGCCAGTGCGGTGGTGGGTTCTACCGGATCGTACAACGGAAACGCGATTTCCAATACCTACAACAACCGCTTGCAGCCAACGTTGTCGTCCGCGTCTACAGCGGGTGGTTCGCTGATTCTCAAGCTGACCTATAACTTCAGCTTAGGGAACGGCACCAGCGGAAGCGACAATGGCAACGTAATTCAAATTACCAATGGCAAAGACAGCAACCGAACACAAAACTTTCTCTACGATTCGCTAAACCGCATCCAACAGGCGTACACCAATGGTCCGAACTGGGGCGACACCTATTCGCCGACCGCAACCGCTCCGGGCGTGGCTCCGTCTAGCTCTGGCATTGATGCGTGGGGAAACTTAACGAATATCTCTGCCGTGACGGGAAAGACGGGCCACGAGTCGCTGAACTGCGCTTCGGCTAACACGAAGAATCAGTTGAACACCTGCTACACCTACGACGCCGCCGGAAATCTGATCAAGAACGGCACCATTACTTTCATCTACGACGCTGAAAATCGGCTGATTGCAACGTCCGGAACGTCTTACATCTACGACGGCGATGGAAACCGCGTCGAAAAGTGCACCCAGGGGACGACGCCAGGGACATGCACAAGCAACGCCACCGGCACATTTTATTTCCTGCACAAGAATGGCGGTACGCTCAACGAAAGCGATTTGGGAGGAAACTTCAAGGCAGCATATGACTTGATCCGAGGTCGGATTGCGGCCCGGATTGATCTTCCCTCGACTAATGTTCATTACTACTTCCATGATCGTCTGGGCACCACCAACATCGTGACGGATCCTAACGGCAACATTCAAAACGAATCTGACTATTATCCTTATGGTGGCGAGATTCCGATCACCAGCAGTGATGTTAACCGCTACAAGTTCACCGGCAAAGAACGCGACTCTGAGTCCGGGCTTGATATGTTCGTTGCTAGGCACTATGGCTCCAGCCTAGCGCGCTTTTTGCAGGTTGATCCGGTGACAGTCACACCGGCGAGACAGGTCGATCCTCAGCAATTGAATCTTTACGCCTACGTTCGGAACAATCCGCTGAAATTGGTCGATCCGACTGGGATGATCATCGACGAGACCCAGCTTTCAGAAAAAGACTTGGAGAAGTGGCAGCAGGCGGAAAAATTAGCAGCCCAGAAGGACTCGAATGGGAATCTACTCCATCCGGAGCTGTACAACGAGATTGTCGCACTTCAGCAGGACTCTCGCACTTACACGCTGCAGGGTGCTGCTGGACTGTCTTCGAACACAGCTGGGGAGTTCCGGATCACGCAGCTGACTGCCGATGGCAAAGACTTCACGGCGGCTACGATAAAACTGGATTTCAACAAGGTGTTGAACGGCAACGGTGTGACCCCAGCCGATTTCAATCTTGGTTATAGCAAATTTGGTGGCCTCAATGGCAACGCAAGGCGCATGGCCGAGCTAGTTGGACACGAATTTGCGCATGGTGTCTTTTCACTCCGAAATCCGGCCGACGCGGCAGGCAACCAACAATTGGGTAACGACATAGATCGAATGCTTAACGCGCTTCCGATGAAACATCGATATCCCCTGCCGCCTGATCTTGAACAAAAAATAGATGCGTACCATGCGGGACTTGATCGCTCGGAAAAATATGCCCAGCAGGAAGAAAAGATAATTAATGGAGAACTGAAGGCTAGCCAGGTGAACAAATGAACCGCGGAGACTTCGTGGTGAAAATCCTGATTCTCTGGATGTCAACTGCAGCCCTCGCGGGACCGGCAGTAGGGGCTCCTGGACAACAGCAGTCGCCACTTGTTCTCGTTGAAATCAGCAGAGGTTTGAGAGTGAGCACGCCTTTTGTAATTAGGGTAAAGAACGATCTTGCAGTCCCAATTACGTTCTGCACGGATTTCGGAAAGAACGTTCAGGCGCAATCGGGTCAGCAGGTCGCCGCTAATCCATTCGAAACACAAAGATGGACTGGCACCCGGTGGGACACACAGCTGACTGGCACTGATGCTGGGTCTATCAATACCGCGATCAGCATTGACGCACACGAATCAAAGAGTTTTGTCCTCCAGATCAACGCTTCGGGTCGCTATCGTCTGAGGCTCGTATATCTGAAAGGGGAGATCGATTCCCAGTGTCCCCTTCCCTCCGATCATTCGCTCATGACAAGTTCGATGCCGTTCTTGATACCGGCACCCGCGAAGAAATAAGTAGAGAAGACCCTTGGGAGCGCTGAACTACCACAGGAATTCGCCCCACCGATGCGGCGTGGAATCTCTCCGCCGCGAACTTCACGGCACTGTGGGTTGGCGGAACTGCAAATGCTCCACGTTGGCCGAGGGCGTTAGCCGAGCACTAAGTTTTCCAATAGCCAGCCTTTGCCCTTGGAGGCCGTGTTTCACAAGTGAAACTCTGGGAACACGATGATAGCTGGGCAATGTGAAGGAGCGATTGCGATCCATCTGCGATCCATTCGCTGGCTCAGCGATGCTTTCCATGTACTTTTGTGCCATCCGTGTCCCTGCATGTTGTTGAATTTACGTTTCTAGGCGGATTCGAATCCCTCCCTCTCCGCCAGAACAAAATCAAGGGCTTGGGAGTATATCGATGCCCATCGATACATGAGCTTGAAGTCCTGAATGCTGGAATTGGACGGCAACGGACTACAGTTAAACAGCTCCAGAGTTGTTCGCGGTGTGCTTTGCAATCCCCAAGATTTTTGCCGTCCTCGTCGCCACGAGGAGTGAACTCTTCGCAAGATGGCTATGGACGGTGCCGACTAGCAGCGGTTCTGCGCCCCATACCAGGCTCTTCGGGTCTTCCGATCCGACCCACACTCCGCAACCGCTGAAGCCCTGGGGCGCGATGTTCTGCGAAGTCAAGTCGTACTGGAGCAGGAAATCCTTATCGGGCGACAGCGAGGACGACAGATTTTTCCACGCTGTTGTGTTCAAAGTGTGGTCGTAGTGGCAGGCGCCGTGAGCGCAGCCGAGGAAATAAAACGTATTGTTGCCGACCGTGCCTAGGGGGAGAGAGTTTGCCGCCGGAAAGCCGAAATAGAGCAGCGACAAGCCGTCGTGCTCTTCTTGGGGCCATTTGGCGAGCTGCCGCGACTTGTCGAGCGAATAAAACTCGTTCGGCTCCGGCAACTGGAAGTCGGTCGGAATCTTGATGGCCGCGAGGTCAGCCTCGGAGTCTTTGATGATCGCCTCGATCGGGAACTTTCGACCTTCCGTCAATCGGCCAATCTCGGAACGCGAGAGGTCCTTCGCCGCCTTCTCGATGATCGGAGCGGGCGGTCTGCACCAGAACCGTATGCTTTGGACATCGGCGTCCTTGATGACGTGCTCGGCCGTGATGACTAGGTGTTGCCCGTCAATCGCGACCAAGGTTCCCGAGCCGATGCAGGTGTTCGCGTTCGAGGCGATTCCGACCGTATAGCAAGCTACGCGTTCGACGAGCGCCTTACGCTGCTGGTCGTTGATGACTGAGTTCACGGACACAGCCCCCCAACTCCCTAATTGATGCCCAAGACACACCAGCGGCAAAATTGAACGCCGAAGGCGGTGATTGAGAAGACATAGGTGTCCAGACCGAATGCCTGTGGTCCAACTTCAACGCGCATGGCCACCCGTAAGCCTGAAGTCGTGAACCGGCGGCATTTATCGTTGGGGACATGAAGATGGATGGCCACTTATTCCTCAGCTTTGTCCACGATTCCCTTGCGTCGTTGATATCGATGGCTCCTTTCCGCATTGTCACGGCTGGTGATTGCTGCTCAAACATCCAGCCTAGGGCGACAGCGTCAAGTTCGAGAAGACTGGCAGCAATGGAAAGCATCGCTCTGGCCTCCTCGATCTGGACCTCTTCATCAGTCATGAGTACCTTCGTGAGGAGCTTAGCAATCCTTCTCACTGCTTCGCGAGACTTTGCTTCCGCCGCTCGAACAATCGATTCTGCCACTAGTTCGTGCACATCTGCCTTTGCACGTGAAAGCCGTTGTTCCAAAACCTCCTGCGTGACACCCTGACTCCGAAACTCGTCATATAAGTCAGTGACAAATTCTTGTTGGCGCCGCGTCCCGAGGATCGCAGCCAGCGCTTGGAACGAGCCCACTACGACTGCTGCAGTCTTGAGCGCAAACGCATCGGGTCCAGCTGAGGCAGCAGCCGCGACCGTCAACAGCGCAGTAGTCGCGATGCCGACTTCCTTCTTGAAGGGAATAAGCTCTGAGCGCTTTTCAGATTGATCCAAGCTGAGCTTTGCTGCTATCGGATCGTCTATTGGTGTCATCGGAGTCGTGTAATTCTAACCCTGTAGAACGTCACGCATCAGACAACTGCGCGAACGTCGGCGGTTTCCCTAACCGCTACAGTGCCGTTGCGGGACCTGGGCTTGGTTCTTGCGCCGTCCGTCCCGCAGCCCGAACCTCACTCATTGACAATTGAGTTCGCCTCTCAAGTACGGAATTACCACCCCATCCAGTATGGCTTGCGAGCGCAGAGTGGCGTTGGCCGCGAGGAATGAAGGCGCAAAATCTTCTGCCGACGAATGGGAAATTATCTTACGTTTAACAAGGGAGTCAACGGACTGCCAGAGGTCACCGTTTGGCAGCCTGCTGGCGACCTCGGTCCACATCAACACCTCGTCCTTGCATGATAGTTTGAGCGACAAATTATTGAGAGGCATAATGAGCATTGCAAAACCCGACTTTGCGGTGGAGATGTCGTACTCTCGCGAGTCCATCGCTGCCATGACTCCTTGAGTAAACTTCCCCCCTCCTGAATTGAGTTCGCCGTCGAGCCACTTTTGCTCCGCCGGAGACAATTCGGGAACTCGTTTGTACATTGCGAACACCTTGTCGTGCAGCCTTGACGCCTCTTTTATTCGGAGTTCTCTAGTAGCGGACCACGGCTCGGCATGCTGAGCCGATCCCGTGGAAAAGAGCACCAGCAACACGAAGAGATACGCCGTTCTTTTCATGAGTGTCTGCCTCAGATTCTTAGCTGTCGAGCATGTCCCAATCGTCGCCGAGCACCCACCTGATGGCTGAGACCTTGCCACTGAGGAAACCCCAATGCCAGTCGTCCTTCACGTCTTCCATGAGGAACTTCTTGCCGTACTTCTTCTCGGCCTCTCGCTTGGCTTTGAGCATGCCCTTAATGATGTCCTCGGGCGTTGCCCTTTTCGCGGGAGAACTTGGCGGGCATCTTCCGCCCGTACCACAGCCTGTCTCCCAGCTCCGCCTCCGCCGCTAGTATCTGCTTCGCGCTTCTCAACGGGGCGTTACCTTGCCGCCTGCTCGTTGCACGACGGCCGGATCGGGGATGAACATGTCGCAAGTTTAACCGAATCGCCTGCAAGTCAGGACTTCGCTGAGGGAACCCACCCGCGATGACTCGGCGCTTCTCCGCAAAGAATAAACTCCGGATCGCTGTCGAGATGGGCCGCTAGCCGGGCGAGCTTCGCATCCGGGCCATTGCATGGCTCGTCGTCTTCGCAATGGTCGCACCACGGGTTGAACACACCTGGGGACGGGGAAATGGAGTTCATCTGGAGTGCACCGCTGACAGTCTCAATAAGTACAAATGGCGACATTCACTGCCGTAAACCGACCCGCTCGAGAAGATTCTGGAACTGGGGATCGCTGCGCAGTGGGTCGTAAACCGGATCCACCTTCAGCCCGGTCAGACCATGAGAGCGCTGCGCATACGCCTTTTCCATCCAGACAATAGCCTGCTGGTGGTTCCCTAGGCCGATGTAGGCTGGAACAATCACCATCGGATCGACAGGATGGCGCTGGTTCAAATCCAATAAGTTCTTCAGTGCGTGCTCCGCTTTTTCTCTCTGGCCGAGGCGGCCATAAGTATAGGCCAAGCTCGACCAATGCCAGGGATTGTCCCCGGGCATGTGCTCCTCGATGTCAGCCTCGGCCTCAGCGAACATTCCTTTTTCCACATAGGCGGCAAAAATCATCGAGGTGCGCGGGAAGTCCGGGTCTATTTCGCGAACGGCGGCAAACTGAGCGATCGCCCGGTCGTATTGACGCGAGTAATAAAGAATCGCTGCCTGGTCGGTAGCGATAATCAGTGAAAGCGGATCCAGTTGTCGGGCACGTTCGCTCTCGCGGAGTGCCTCATCAAACCGGCCTAACCACGTTAGGTGTTCGGCGTACCAATGATGTCCGGTGGCGTAGTTCGGGTTTAACTCAATCGCGCGGCGAAATTCCTTATCGGCTGTTTGCCAATCATAGTCATGATTCTGGACAATCAAAGCCAAGGCCGCATGAGCTTCCGGCAGTTTGTCATCAAGCTGCAAAGCTCGCAGGGCTGCGACTCGGGCCTGCGATGCATATTCGGCGGTCGGAACGCCACTATAACTGGCGATCAGAGCATAGGTGGCAGCCAAACCGGCATAGGCCCGCGCATCGTTGGGATCCTTCTCCACCGCCTGATGAAAATATCCGATCGCCTCCTGGAATCCCTCCACCGTCCTCTTGTTCCAGAAATACAGCCCCTTCAAATAGAGGTTATAAGCCTCAAAAGCCTCGGGAGAGAGAGTCGCTGGAAGAGTGGGAGTGATCGGCCTGCGCTTTCCGAGAGCCATCTGAATCTCGTCGGAAATCTCCCTCGCGATTTCGCTCTGCAACACGAGAAAGTCCTTGGTGTCACGGTCGTATTGCCTGGCCCAAAGGTGTGTCTGATCCTCCATTTGAATGAGCTGGGCTGTGACCCTTACGCTTTTGCCGTCGCGTCTTACGCTCCCCTCCAACACGTACTGTACGCCGAGTTCACGGGCGATCTGCGGTAGTGGTTCCCGGCTTTTCTTGTAGTACATGACGGAAGTACGGGCGATGACTCCCAGGTGTTCCGGATCAAGGCCGCCCAACTGCGTAATCATTTCTTCCGTCATGCCGTCGCTGAAATATTCCTGACTTGCATCCCCAGTAAGGTTTTCAAAGGGCAAAACCGCGAGCAGAAGTCTCGATGGAGGGGGCGTGACAACGGGGTGCCGAAACCAGCCTGTATAAATCCCTATTGCAGTCGCCAGGAGAAGCGCGATTGTCGAACCGATTGCCCATCTCGGCAATCTCAGGTTTTTCGTGCGCTCCGGAGACTGGCTCACCGTGGTTGAACCGTCTGGGCTGATTTGTTCTTGTCCCATGCCCCCCGACCTTTGTATGGGTTCGTCGGCAGTCGGCTTTGGCTCGTCGCCCGCCGGTGAGTCGTCCAGGCCCGGCGCTATTTCCTTGGCGGAGGCAATAAACCGGTAGCCTTTGGCCGGAACAGTCTGGATAAGGTGGGGTTCGTCCGCATCATCGCTTAATGCGTGGCGAATCTTGCGGATGGCGGCATTGATGCTGTTGTCTGTGTCGACGAACACCTCCCGCCCCCAAATACGTTCGATGATCTCCTCACGTGTGACCAGGTTCCCGTGCCGCTCTAGTAAGAGCCTCAAGACCTCCATTGGAATCCGGGGCAGTTTGAGTGTGCGCCCATTGCGCCGCAGTTCGTATGCCCCGAGATCGAGCTCGTAGCCGTCGCCAAACAGGAATCGTTGCGAGGAGGTAGTGGGCATAAGGTGACGTTCGCAACCGGCCCGAATCGGCTGCGTCAAGTCCCGCTATTCTATCCGCCTTGCCCGCTCCCCTGCATCTCATCTGCCGTCATTTACTTACGAATTCATAAGAAATTAAGCAACGATTCAGGCCCGTGCTATTGGCGGTTCTGCTCACTTGCGGCAGGCTGGCGTCCGTGCTCGATGGGGCAAATCAGAACGCTGCAAGGGGCACCAATATCGGCCTGAGCCAAGGCCGCTCGCGCCAACCGCGGCGAGCTTTAAGCACGAAATTCCGACAAGAAGGCAAAAACTATGATCTCTGTTCGAAAGTTGCTCATCACCAGTTTGGTAGGCCTGCTGCTTGGCGGTTTCCTGAATGCACAGCAATTCGCTTCTCTACCCTCAACAGCCGTTCCGCGGCTGGTCAACTTTTCGGGCAAGGCCATCGATACCAAGGGCAAAGCCATAACTGGAGCCACGGGCATCACCTTCGTTATTTACGCGGACCAGTTTGAGGGAGCACCGTTGTGGATGGAGACCCAGAACGTTCAAGTTGATGCCAAGGGCAGCTATACCGTTCAACTCGGGGCGACCAAACCTGAGGGTTTGCCTCTCGATCTCTTCACGTCGGGCGCGGCGCGCTGGTTGGGCGTGACCGTCAACGTCAGCGAGGAACAGCCGCGCATCCTGCTTCTTAGTGTGCCGTACGCGTTGAAGGCGGCGGACGCGGAAACAGTGGGGGGACTTCCGCCTTCGGCCTTCGTGCTGGCTGCGCCGCAGTCCGTCAATAGCGCTGCAACTTCGGCCAGCCCGAGTGCGGGAGCCTCCGCATCCACGACTCCGCCAGCCAGTTCGGATGTCACGACCAGTGGAGGCACCGTGAGCGCGCTTCCGCTGTGGACGACCGGGATCGACATTGAGAGTTCAATTGTCAGTCAAACTGGGAGCGGAACAACGGCCAGGATCGGGGTCAACAACGCCAAACCGGTCAGTACGCTGGATGTGATCGGAGGTGTGACAGTCCGCGGGAACCTGGCCCTGCCCGGCATCGGCGTGGCTACTGCCGCGGCTGGGAGAACCTCGCGGCCGACTACATTCACGGCTTCAAGCTTCAACAGCGCCACCGGAGCGGCGGTGCCGCAGAATTTCCGCTGGCAGGCTGAGCCTGTCGGGAACGACACAGCCACCGCCAGCGGATCGCTGAATCTGCTCTACGGCGCGGGGACCAATCCCATCGCGGAAACCGGGCTGCACATCGACAGCAATGGACAGATTAACTTCGCACCCGGACAGTCGTTTCCCGGGACAGTTGCAAGCGTGGGCCTGAGTGCGCCCAGTTCGGACTTTACCGTAGCCGGTTCGCCGGTCACGAGCGCTGGAACTCTGGCATTGAACTGGCTTGTCGCTCCCACTAGCCTCAACTCGCCGAGTGCAATTGTGAAGCGAGATAACAACGGAAACTTCAATGCGGGATTTATTACCGGCGTGCTCGGAGTACAGGGTGAGGCAAGTTGTGCTGGTTGTGTCGCCGTGCAAGGAATAAGCCTTTCAGGCATCGCGATCATAGGTAGAGGAACTACCGGGGTTGAGGGGTACGCTAGTGTCACCGGAAGTGGCGCAGCGGGTGTCTATGGTGACTTGGGATCCGTAAGCCACACAGGATCTGGGCATGGGTCGGCAGGGGTCTGGGGTGACACCGGTTTGACGTCAATAGGCGAGGCGGCTGTGCTTGGGACCTCTGACGATTCGCTATCTGGAGATTTCGAGAACAACTCCGCAGAGCAGTATACGCTGTACGCTTTCAACAACAACAAAACAGGCGCTATCTTCCTTGCGCAAAACGGTTCAAAGGCTTACTGCCTCATAAATGGTGAGGGCGATTTAGATTGCTCCGGAACCAAGAACGCGGTAGTTCCGATCGACGCGGGCAAGCGGAAAGTGGCTCTATCGGCCATCGAGTCGCCCCAAAACTGGTTCGAAGACTTCGGATCGGCGAAACTCGTAAACGGCGTAGCGGTCATCACCCTGGATCCAGATTTCATCCAAACGGTCAACACTGGGATCGATTATAAAGTCTTTCCCGTGCCGAATGACGAGTGCAGAGGTCTTTACGTGACCCACAAGACGGCGATCTCATTCGAAGTCCGGGAACTCGGTGGTGGCGGTTCGAATGTAAGCTTTGATTACCGGATCACGGCGCTGCGACAGCATTATGAGACCGTCCGCTTCGCCGACCACACGCACGAAACGGACTTGGCTAGGCGTATGATCGAACGGAAGAAGACTGGCGCGTCACCGGCTGCACCGAGATCTGCGAAGGTCATGCCTCAACCTGTCGCCGCTGTTCCCTTGGCTCAGCTCGCGGGCAAATAGGCATTTGCCGGAAAATAAACAAAAGGGGGAGCCGGGTGAGGCAATTTCTTTTTTGTCAACGAGCAAGACTGTGCGTTTTCGCTCAGGTTACCTACGCATTTCCAAACTAAAACGGATCGGGACAACTGGAGGGGCAAAAGGCGATTTCGCAGGAGGACCTTCTATCCCAAGGCGCAAACTGCTCAAAGGGTGGAACTGCCTGGCGGTGTGGCTCCCAATCGCGCGTGCTGTAATTTGTTCGAACCGGAATCGAAGGACAACACAGCCTTTAGCTGTGGCACTTGTCGTCTTCTTGGGCATCATCCAGCAACAGCTTTGCTATCGGTGATGGGAATCGAGGAGCGGCGGCACGCTCTTGGAGGTGCTCCTTTGCGGGGGTTCAATCCTCCTCGCTGTGGCGTTCGCGGCCGTTACTCGTTTTGTCAAGTCCTCCATGCGCACGGCGTCGTATCCTTTGCGGCGGGCGCTGATGCGGTAATCGAAGAAAACGTTGGAGCGCCCGCCATTTAACTCGCGGACTTCAAACGAATTGGCAGTGGCTTTTCGTCCTTCTTGCACCCTTCATTTTCCTTAGCTTCAACCTCCCGCAATACCGGGAACTGGGACTGACGCAACGGACGCACACACTCTTGTATCCAATCGTGACGGCGGGTTCACCGCACGTGGGTCAGTAATTCCGACTTGGACGCTCGAATTCACGGTCCCAAGCACTGTCGGGACATTAGAACCTCGCTGGCCGAATAGAACGAGTTGAGAATCTTGCGTTTGTCTATCGCTCCAAACCTTGTTCCTAGAATCGCGCGACTCCGGCGCTGCCCGGGGGCACGTGAAGGGTCGACGCGGCGATGATCGTTTTGAACTGATTTCTGGGCGATTCCGGACAGGAGGATTTCGATTTTCCTAGGGGTTGCACGTGTCGTTGGCCTTCATTGGACGGTGACCTTGATTTTGTTGGTCTTGAACGTTCCCGCATCCTGCCCACCATCGTCTAGGATATGGACATAACCGACGACCGTATAGGTCCCTGGATGGCTGAGGTCATATTGCGCGCCCAGTGCCTGGTCCCACGCCAGCGATTGTTGAGCGGCGATCGTCGGCAGAGGCAGGGTCGGACCTCGCAACTGCGCCCCGGCGTGCACCGTGGGCTTAGCGGTTTTGTAACAGGGACTGAAGTAGTGGGCAAGGCATCCCAGGTAGGTTTCGGGTGGAAGCGCCCCGTTGCCATCCCGCGCGTCGAACACGACAATGCTGTCCGCAAGTTCGATGTCGCGGTCTGAGCGGTTTTGAATAACCACATGGATCTTCACGCCGTCGCCGACCGTCGCCGGATTGCGGACGGTCGAGATGACGGCACTCGCGAGAGCGGACGATTCGCTGATGTCCCGGTGAACGGCGCCGGTGGAGTGACCGTTGTCGACGACCGGTTTAGACGCTTGCGGAGATTGTGCTGTGGCCGCGTAAGCCGCCAACGCGACAAGCAGTACGTACACGCTACGAATATTCACTTTGTACTCCCTCTTCGTGAACCGTCAGAAGATCTCTCTCCACCGTTCGCCAGGACGTCATTTCCTCAATTGCCAGTGTTACCCATGAAAGCCGCCCACACCGGGTACGACGAACTTCCGACGCTATCAGTGAACACCGGCACCAGCGTGTTTGCCCCGCTTGCCGAGCAATTCAATATCCAGGTATTTGGCGGAAGCTGGCCACCTAGACTATTTGGTTGGGTCTGGAGCGTATTGATTGCATCTCCGCAGAAGCCCCACGAAAGGCTCTGCAGCGGAACCGGTATGGAGCCCGCGCAACTGCTCGGGGTTGTGGTTACTACAGTCGCATTATTGACCGTCGTCCACGTCGACGACGCTGCGCAGCCGTATGGATTCCCCTGCACCACCGTCGAATTCCCGAATGCATCCAAGGCCGGATCCCACATTAAGCTCATGTTGGCAGCAAAGTAGTCTTTTATTTCATACGTCGGTATGACTGTTCCGTTCTCCTGAGCAAAAACCAG
>Ga0210388_10000684_pt1 | contig 27138 bp, 22 predicted proteins | sample IncBWC19OmetaG_FD_155485 | JGI IMG/M metagenome (GOLD analysis project Ga0210388, IMG submission 155485) | Forest soil microbial communities from Barre Woods Harvard Forest LTER site, Petersham, Massachusetts, United States - Inc-BW-C-19-O ...
AATGTTTTCGCAGAGAACTCAGCTGCCTGTATTCCGGCCGGAACTCGTGCCCCCACTCCGAAATGCAATGCGCCTCATCAATCGCAAAAAAAGATACCGGCACGCGCCGCAACCACCCAATTGTGTCTTCCCGCGCCAGCCGCTCCGGCGAAAGATACAAAAGCCGGTACGCCCCCTCGATCGCCTTGCGCTGCACACGTGACTGTTCGTCTCCCGCAAGCGTGCTATTCAGCAGCGCCGACGGAATCCCCATCTGTGTGAGCTGCGCCACCTGGTCCTGCATCAACGCAATCAGCGGCGACACCACGATTACCGTTTTGTCCTGCAAAATCGCCGCCGGCAACTGGTAACAAAGCGATTTCCCACCGCCCGTCGGCATCACGACGCAAGTGTCCCGCCCACCCAACAAGCTCTTCACGATATTTTCCTGCAAAGGACGAAACGCATCGTAACCCCAGTATTTCTGCAGTGGACCGAGCAGATCTTTCTCCGAACTCATGCACAGAGTATAGTTCCCGGCTGGAGTCTGGTCTACGAAGCTCTGCCTACCTGCGGTATGCTGGCTGAGCGCGACTCTGACCGACTCGCCGATTGTCCCTTGTGAAGATTTGTTCACCTATGTCCCGCCGCGGATTCTGACTTATCTCTTGACAATAGAGTGCCAACAGCGTAACTCATCACCCGAAATGCTCGCTTTCCAGTCCGGGCGGCATCGGCGATTATCGGCACAGCCTCCCGCAAAGCGTTAGGCGGAGTTCATGACAATTAAGCCGCAACACCATTTTGTTCGGGAGGCCAAACTGTGACTTGGAATCAAATCTATGATCCTCTGGGCCATTGGTGGCTCTCAACGCTCGTCGCCGCTCTACCCGTGGTAGTTCTTCTCGGCCTGCTCGCTGGCTTCAAAGTCCGCGCGCACCTCTGTGCCGTGGCCGGCGCCGCAACCGCAATTCTCTGCGCCATCCTCGTGTTCCACATGCCCGCGCAAATGGCCTTCAGCAGTTTCCTCTACGGTTCCGCGTACGGCCTCCTCAAAATCGTCTGGATCGTTATCGCCGCTGTCTTCCTCTATGACATCTCCGTCGAAACCGGTCAATTTGAAATCATGAAGCAGTCCGTTGCTGCTATCACTCCCGACCGCCGCCTCCAACTCCTTCTCGTCGCCTTCTGCTTCGGCGCCTTCATCGAAGGCTGCGCCGGATTCGGAGCCCCGGTTGCCATCGCTGGCGCTTTCATGATCGGCCTCGGTTTCAAACCCTTTCACGCTGCCGCCCTCAACCTAATCGCTAACACCGCGCCCGTGGCCTTTGGCGCTATTGGCACTCCCATCCACGCGCTTGCTTCCGTCACCGCCCTCAACGAAAGCGATCTCAGCGCCATGATCGGCCGCATCCTACCGATCACTGCGGTCATCGTGCCCTTTTGGCTCGTTCGCGCTATGGTCAGTTGGTCCGAAACTGTCGAAGTCCTTCCCGCCATCCTTGTCGTCGGGGTCTCCTTCGCTGGCACCCAATTCTTTTGGTCCAACTTCATGGACAGCAATCTCGTGGACATCGCCTCCGGCGTCGTCTCCCTCATCGCCACCATGATCTTTCTCCGCTTCTGGAAGCCCAAACGCATTTGGCGCTTCCCCGAAGAGCGCGACGCCGACGCCACCAAAGGCACCGCCGCCGTACGGGCTTCCGTGACGGATACCCTGGGGGATGAATGGAAAATTCGTCAACGATCCCTCGCCGGCACGCGTTACTCCGCCGGTCAAATCGCGAAAGCCTGGCTACCATTCGCCATCCTCTCCCTCTTCGTTCTCGCGTGGGGCCTCCCAAGCATCAAGCTAGCCATGAACAAAGCCACCACTCCCGCTTTCACACTCGTCATGCCTGACGGCAAAAATCGCCCCGGCCCCGCTGGCTGGGACTGGCCCGCGCTCCACAACAAAGTCTTTCGCACTCCTCCGGTCGTCGCCAAACCCGCCGCCGAAGCCGCCCGCTTCGATTTCAACTGGCTCACCGCCACCGGCACCGCCTGCTTCCTCGCCGCTCTTCTCTCCGGCCTTATCCTCGGCCTAGGTCCCGGCAAAATCCTGAAGATCTTCGGCGGCACGCTCGTCCGCCTCCGCTTCGCCATCATCGCCATGACCTGCATGCTCGGCCTCGGCTACGTCACGCGCTACTCTGGCATGGACGCCGTCCTCGGCTTGGCCTTCACCCGCACCGGCTGGTTCTTCCCGTTCTTCGGCGCCTTCATAGGCTGGCTCGGCGTCGCCCTCACTGGCAGCGACACCTCCTCCAACGTCCTCTTCGGCGGTCTGCAAAAAATCACCGCCCAGCAGCTCAATCTCAGCCCCATCCTCATGTGCGCCACCAACAGTGCCGGCGGCGTCATGGGCAAAATGATCGACGCCCAATCCATCTGCATCGCCACCGCCGCCACCAACCAAGTCGGGCAAGAAGGCTCGATTTTCCGCTTTGTCTTCTGGCACTCCGTAGCCCTGGCCAGCATAGTAGGCGTGATAGTGATGTTGTACGCCTACGTCTTCCCCCAATTCATCCCCAACGGCCTAAATTTCATTCACTAATTTCTTCGTCGCGGCGCAAGGAGTAATGGAATGCGGAGAGGTTCACTTGTGGCAAGCTTTCACCAATAGTGAATTAGACTTGGCTATAATATATTCCACTCGAATGGGGCAACAGGAACTCAAAGATCGGCTCATCCACACCAAGCGCGGGGCAATAATCGTGCTGTGCTCGACCAGCTATGTCGCGGTCTTGAGTTTTCGAAATCTGCTCCTTCAATCGCAACACGAAACTCCTTGGCTTATTGACCCACTTTCCCTGCTGCCAGCCTGGGCCGTAGCGGGAATTAATCTCGGGTTCTGCGCATGCTTAATCTGGGGTTTGGCAGTACTTTACCGGCTCGCCCAAGGCAACGAGCGCGTCTTGGTAGGCGCCTGGGTTACAAGTTTCCTCGTTGGTTTAATCAAATATCTAGCTTCGGCACCCGCGGGTGTCTTCATTGATTATGTAAAAGCCCTGGCCATGCTAGTGGCGCTTCTGGCTGCTGTGGACATCCTCTTTAGGATGCCTGCGAGCGGCTATCCTCGGCTCGAAAACCAAACTTCTCGGAATGCCTGAGAATTCATCGCCTGGCCACGAATCCGCCACAGCAAACGTCCACTTTCGCCTGTCCATCACTCTAATAGCAGCCTTCGCTACCCTGCCGTGCCAGAACCCTCAACGTGAAGACCCGACAAATCCTCCGACCAACGCGGCGATTTCATCCGCAGCCGTGTCCAATGCGAAATGCCCTCCATCGACAATATGCACTTCGGCCTTCGGCACGTCGCGCCGATAGGCTTCCGGCTCCGATGGATCGAATGACGACTCATACTTACCCCAGATCACCAGCAGACGCGGCTGCTTCGCTCGCATCCAAGCTTGCCACTTGGAATAGTTGTCAACATTCGTGCGGTAGTCGTAGAAAAGGTCGCTCTGAATATCAACTTGGCCGGGCTGGTTGATAAAGTAAAATTCGTCGGTCCACAAATCCGGGTCATGACGTTCCACGTTGGGATCGTCACCCACATGCCGCGCCCGCGTCGTCGCCAGCGATAGCAGATTTACACGCAGCGCACTTTCGTTCGCAGCTCGATCAGCCCAATAAGCTCGCCGCGTTTTCCAATTCGCACCCAACCCAGTGTCGTGCGCCACCGCGTCCTGCACGATGAGCGTCTCGATCCGTTCCGGATGTGCCAGAGCCATGCGAAAACCAACAGGGCCACCGTAATCCTGCATATAAAGCGTGTAGTGCGTGAGCCCGAGCGCTTCCGTGAAATGATTCATGATCTCGGCAATGTGATCAAACGTATACGCAAACTTTTTTGGGTCCGGCCAATCGCTGTGACCAAAGCCCGGATAATCCGGCGCCACAAGGTGATACCGATCAGCAAGCCGGTCGAAGAGAGGCTCGAACATTCGCGACGAAGAGGGCAATCCGTGCAGCAGCAGAAGCGTCGGCGCATCTTTCGGACCGGCTTCTCTGTAAAAGATAGAAAGCCCATCTATCTGTATCGTGCGGAATGAAATCGGGTATGCCACAGAAGGTTCCTTTCGTTGGGCTCGCGCTAGCAACGGAAATGATGCAAGCGTCACAGAAAGCGCCAACACCATGCTGGAGACCTGCAAGCATCCAGCCCAACGGCGCGAGCTGAAAAGACGCATCGTTAGCTCCCTACAGCGAATTATTGTGGAGACCGCGTTCCCTCGCCGACCTTACATCGTCAGAACGACGCGGAACTGCGCGTTGCCGCTCATCATGCGCGCGTAAGCCTCGCCCGCTTTTTCGAGCGGATACGTTTCAATCATCGCACGCACGCCGCTCAGTTCGGCGAAGCGCAAAGTGTCCTCCGCATCAGCCGGCGTCCCCGAAGCCCACCCTTGAATCGCTCGGCTTCCATTGATCAGCTGTACCGGCGAAACCTCAATCGGCTCAAAGGCTGCTCCGATCACCATGAGCTTGCCGTTTGGCCCAAGGCCGTTGAACAGTTCCGACATAGCTTTGGAACTTGGAGCCGTAGCCAGTATCACCTGCGCTCCACCCATCTTTAGCAAGGCCTCCGCCGCGTTTGTCGTTTTGCTGTCGATGTAAACGTTCGCTCCCAGTTTTTTTGCAAGCGTCTCGTTTTCCGGCCCCCGGCCGATGGCCACCACTTTGTATCCAAATTTGCTTGCGAATTGAATCCCGAGGTGCCCCAAGCCTCCGATGCCCTGTATTGCAACCAGGTCGCCGGGCATTGCCCCACTGTGGCGCAGCGCGTTGTAAGTCGTTATTCCCGCGCAGAGCAGCGGTCCCGCTTCCGTGTCGCTCAGACTTTCCGGAATCGCCGTCAGCGCCTCCACCGGAGCCACCATATACTGCTGGTATCCGCCGTCATAGCTTATGCCTGCGATTTTCATGTTCACGCAATTGCCAAAATCCCCGCGCCGACATTGCAGACACGTGCCGTCGTGCCCTCCATGCCAGCCGACACCAGCGCGCTGCCCCTTCGTCCACCCAGTGACACCTTCGCCGAGTTCCTCAATGACGCCCGCAACTTCATGCCCCGGAACGCGCGGAAACTGGATGCCGGGCCACAAACCTTCCTTCGTCAGCACATCGCTGTGGCACACACCACAAGCCAGCACCTTAATGAGCACTTGTCCCGCAACCGGCTTGGGAATCTCGCGCTCTACAATCTCAAAATCGCCTCCCGCCCTGGAAATCTGCGCCGCCTTCATGGGTGCTATTGCCACTTTTGAAGTTGCCATATTACCTCCCTGCGAAATCTCAACTCTAAAGTCTGAAAACAACGGCGAAGCTAACAAATATACTCCCCCGTCAAGTTTGGATGCGCCGTGCAGCTGAGTGATGCATCCTTTAGAGAAAAATTCCATTAACGTCCAGAATTTGTTACAAACGATTCATCTTCTGACCTTCCGTTACCCTGACCTCCATCGTTGGCATAATCGTCTTGGTCTACGCCTTCCTCTTCCCCCAACTCGTCTCCAATGGCCTATCCTTCATCCACTAGCGCGGCGAGTCATCCTGCTGCGTCTTCGTAGGGGACGACACGTCGTGCCCGTTCTCCATTTTCCGCCGGGAGGGAACTTCAATTCGTCCTCATCTCGCTACTTGATCCCCGATCGGATTATTCTTTCAAGGGGAATGGCAACCGACCAATTAGTCTGCCATCAGTCAATCCGATCAATTCGCCAGCCGAAGTGACCAGCGAGTCGAGGCCGATACAGTATTCTTCGCGCCAAGAACGAAGCGGACAGACTTCCTTACTCTGTCCGGTTTTGCCGCCTAGGCGGACGAGCGCCCGATAGGCACCAGTCTGATAGTCCCACTGAACTCCGTAGAAGTTGTCGTCGGCCTCGCGATACCACAACCTCAGAAAATGATTATTTACACTGGGGCTATATCGCCAGCGTTCGGTCCCCGTGGAGCTCTCCAAACAACGCACAGGGCCGCCTACCTCGCTTATTGCAAGTGAGTCTCGCGAAAATGACGCATCGAGGACCGCGAACTTCAATCGTGGGATGCGAATATCGCTATTTCTTCCGAGTTGGTAATTGCGTTTCCGGTTCTCCAAGAAAAGATTGGCCGAATAGGCGCTCTCGTAGACATCGGTTAACGAAGTCAACGTATCGAGCGTTCTGCCGTTTACTGAATCCAACCGCTTGGCGGGGCCCGCGTCTGGCACGCACCATGCACTCTTTCCGTCTGTTGAGAAACGTAACCGCTGTGTCTGTTTGAGGTCCGGACGATGCCAAATCAGGCGCCCCGATTTTGCTTCATAACATCCGACGCCCCCCCGTTTGCCGCCAACCCATGAAGCAGCTGCACACAATTCCCCCGAAGGGTCCAAAGCTAACCTGCAACCCCCAAAACTAAGCGCAGTCTCAAATTCCGCCAATTTTTCCAGGGTTGAGAGATTCCATATTTGGACGGTGCTCTCAAAGAATGCGGCCGCGAGCTTCGTGGTCAACCTGGAAACGGCCAAATGGCGAATAGCTGAATTTTTCATTTTGCGAGTATGAAAGGCAACATGCTAAAGGATAATTCAAGCATTCGCATTAACGGAGCGCGAGCAAGTGCTCGATATTTGTCACAATCGTCGACGGGTACGCCGTTCCCAACTGCCCATCCCTCCCACACCGTAGTATGCTTCTCCCGAGCATGAACGCCTCCCTCCTCACCGAACTCCGCGCCATCACCGGCTCCCGCGCCGTCATCACTTCTCCCGAAGAACTCCACACCTACGACTCCGACGCCCTCACCAATTTTCGCACAATGCCGCAAGCCGTCCTTCTCCCGTCTTCCACCGCCGAAGTCCAAGCCATCCTCCGCCTCTGCCACCGCGAAAAAATCCCCTTCGTCGCCCGCGGCTCTGGTACCGGCCTAAGTGGCGGAGCGCTCCCCGTGGAAAACGGCATCGTCATCAGCCTCACGCGCATGAACCGCATTCTCGAAGTCGATCTCCCCAACGCCCGCGTGGTCGTCGAACCCGGCGTTATCAATCTCGACGTCACCGCCCGCGTCCTCCCGCAAGGCTATTTCTACGCCCCCGATCCCTCTTCGCAATCCATCTGCAGCATCGGCGGCAACGTCGCCGAAAACTCCGGCGGCGCGCACTGCCTCAAATACGGTTTCACCACCACGCACGTCCTCGGCCTCGAAGTCGTCCTCCCCGACGGCACCCTGGTCCACCTCGGCGGAAAAACTCTCGACACTCCCGGCTATGATCTCCTCGGCGTTTTCGTCGGCTCCGAAGGCACGCTCGGCATCGCCACAAAAATGATTCTCCGCGTCGTCAAGCGCCCCGAATGCGTCCAAACGCTCCTAGCCGCTTTCCCGGACACCAACGAAGCCGGCGCCGCCGTCAGCAGCATCATCGCCGCTGGTATGCTCCCCGCCGCGATCGAAATGATGGACACGCTCGCCATCCAAGCCGCCGAAGCCGCCGTCCACGCCAACTATCCGATGTGCGGCGCGCTCCTCCTCGTCGAGCTCGACGGCCCCATCGCCGAAGTAGCCTCCCTCATGGCCCACGTCAACGAAATCTGCCGCGCCCACGCCGCCTCCGAAATTCGCGTCGCGCAATCCGACGCCGAGCGCGCCCTCGTTTGGAAAGGCCGCAAAGCCGCCTTCGCCGCAATGGGCCGCATCTCCCCCAACTACATCGTCCAGGACGGAGTAATCCCACGCACCGCTCTCCCCCAAGTCATGAGCGAAATCGCTCGCCTCAGCGCCGCGGCAGGCATTCGCGTCGCCAACGTCTTTCACGCCGGCGACGGCAACCTGCACCCACTCGTCCTCTACGACGCCCGCATCCCCGGCCAGCAACACGCCGCCGAATCTCTCTCCGCCAAAATCCTCGATCTCTGCATAGCCGCCGGCGGCTCCATCACCGGCGAACACGGCGTAGGCCAGGACAAAAAATACGCCATGTCCAAAATGTTCGCCGAACCCGACCTAGCCACCATGCAAAGAGTCCGCTGCGCCTTCGACCCGCTCAATCTCAGCAATCCCACCAAAGTTTTTCCGACTCCCCGCCTCTGCGGCGAAAAACCCGGCGAATACGTCCCGCATCCATCAGAAATCTCCGGCGCCGCCGACCGCTTCTAATGCCATTCAATTGGAACGATCGGCAATCACACTGCGCCGAATTGCGCACTCGATTAGAAGCGTTGCGTCTCATCTTTCCAAGCGGAGGCAAAGGCGAATCGTTTTGCGCCCTTTTCGATGAGTTCCTCGAAAACCGTGAATTCGGCCTTGCCCTAGAAGTGCTTTGTGATTTCCTATTGGAGCCCGACGTCTCACCACCGAGCGAAACTGAATTCAATGAGATTGCGACGCTTCACGCCCTCATGGAAGTTCAAGATGACTGCCTCTTGCGACTGCGGGGCAAACGCCAACATTCTCGCCCTGAATAGCAGTATCAAGATGTCGCCCTTGACATTGAACATGGCCTTACCTACATTGATTTCGTTGTGACAAAGACCGTCAAAGACGAAATTATTGAGCAAGTGGACCGCCTGGACGCTCCTCACCAGCGCAAAGTCCTGGATTTCGCTCGCCGGCTGACCGAACCCACAGGAACGCCAGGACAGAGCCTCATGCGCTTCCCGGGTTCTATCGAACCCGCCGATCTCGATACCATGTCGAGTGCCATCCAGGAAGGATGCGAAAAGATCGATCCGAATGCCTGGTAGAATCCTTCTCGACACAAACGTCATCATCGCTTTTTTCGCGGGGCAGAAAGCAGTTTCTCAACACGTCTCCCAATCCGAGCTCTTTGTCTCCAGTATCGTCCTAGGCGAGCTTCACTACGGCGCCTGCAAGTCAGCCCATGCGGCCGCTAACCAAGCCAGGATTGAAGAGTTCGCCTCTTCAGTTTCAGTCTTGAACTGCGATGCGGAAACAGCCAGGCGTTATGGTCAGATCAAGGATCACTTGCGTTTGAAGGGTCGGCCTATTCCAGAGAATGACATTTGGATTGCCGCATGCGCAATCCAATACGGCTTGCCCTTAGCTACGCGCGACGATCACTTCGGACACGTGGACGGACTCAGTATCGAAACTTGGTAAGTATCCTTAAGCGCCCACGTCGTCAACAAAGCGCACGTGCAAGGTTTTCCCTGTCGTTTCAACTCTAAGCTGTTCGCCTCGCTCCTACTCTCGCAGCACGCTCACGAGTTTTTATCTATCCGCTCTTCCAAAATCACAGTCACAGTGTCGCCTACTTCTTTCCCGATTGCTTCGCGTATATCCGCCCTCACAGGCAGCTTATGGGTGCCGTCGCCCATCGCCATAAACGAACTCCGAAACGGATGACCATCAATTTTGCCCGTGACCTTCACCAACCCACGCGTTCCAAAAAACTTGACCGAACCCGGCCAAATCACATATGTCCAGCCACCCTTGGCCTTGCTCTTCTGCAATTTGGCCCTAAACTTTTTGTTCAGCATCGCACTCGATCCTTTCCCCTCAACAAATCATTGAGACCTAACCCTTCCGCATGCATCCAATTCCCCGAGGTGTTCCCATGCGATCAGACATTATCCCCGGCGCCACATTCCCCAACTACGAACTCCCCGACCACACCGCCAAACACCGCAAGCTCTCCGACCTCCAAGGCCCACATCCCATGGTTCTCGTCCTCAGCCGCGGCGGCTTCTGCCCCAAGGACCGCCGACAGTCCGAACTCCTCGTCCAACTCCATCGCGAACTCGAAGTTTCCTATTGTCGCCTCGTCACCATCAGCACCGACAACATCACTGAAACAAATGAATACCGCACCGGCGTGGGCGCCCACTGGCCTTTCCTCTCCGACCCAGCCCGCACCATCCAAAAAGATCTCGACATCGCCGAATACACCGACCCTCTCCACAACCCCATGATTCCTCACGTCATCGTCCTCGAGCCCGGCCTTATCATCTACAAAATCTACAACGGCTACTGGTTTCTCGGCCGCCCCACCATGGAAGATCTCCGCCAGGACCTCCGCGCCGTCACCAAAAAATGCCGCCCCGACTGGGACATCACCACACCCCAACTCAAAGCCGCCTGGCAGCAAGGTCGCAAAGACCTCTTCTATCCCTACGGCAAAACCTACGTCCAGACTCTAGGTGAACAGGACTGAAGTACGATTAAAGCTGGACTAAAGCCGCGACGTGCGGTTCTAACACTGCAATTGGTTTACTCGATCCCGCTTTAAGGGAGGGCTTGTTTACCCTGAGCCTCGAAGGACTACCCTGTAAGGGCCCTCCCAATCGGGCCGCTACCGCAACTGAAGCTTTGATGCATTCCACATCCCAAAGTATTAGACTTACCCACAGCGCACCCGCGCGATCCTCGCAGCCCTGCTTCCATGCTGCAAGGAGGGTAACCGTATGCCGCTCGTTGTTAGCCGCGTTTCGATCCCCAGAAAAATCTTGATGGTTGCTGCCTGCACGCTGTCCTGCGCTTGGTTTCAGACTCCGCTTGCTCTAGCCCAACACGTCGGCCACGCTGGCGGCGGACAGTTCAGAACCGGCGGCCGCATAGGCGCACCGCATGTGGTCTCCCCACCGGCTTCACGCGCTATTTTCTTGCGACCCCCGACCGGGCTTCCGCGACGCCCCTTTTTCATTTTTCGCCAACCCTTCTTCAATCCCGCACCGTTTCTCTGGTCTTGGCAGGCTTTCAACTCTTCTTGGTGGCTGTACTGCGGCCCCATCTGGGGCTGGTATTCCGGCTGCCGCGATTTCTTGTCTTCCGCACCTATTACTGAACACTATCTCGCCCCGCCCCTCACCTACGCGAGCCCTGTTTACATTTACAGCCTGTATGGGCAGCCGCTAGTACAGATTTGTCTGAAGGACGGCACTGTCTACAACGTGAACGACTACTGGTTCGTTGACGACCAGATACATTTCACCATGCTCGATGAGAGCGGCAGGAAGTCGGTCGAGCAGATCATCGCCCTCGACGATTTGGATGTACAGAAAACCATCGATGTAAATTCGCGCCGCGGATTCCGAGTCGTCATGCGCAGCGAGCCCATCGAGCAGTATTTGCGAGATCACCCAGATCTCACCCCGCCGCTCCTCGAACCTCCCCAAAAAAACTAACCGCCGCCGTACTCGTGCTCCTTAATCGAAGTTGATGCCTTCTCTCAGTCAAGAAACCGCGCGTCAGTGTGCAGCAACCTGCGCGTAATAGCCCTGACTGGTGCGCGCCGTCAGCTTCTTATCGGTAAGATGAACTTCTATATGGTGATACTCGTCTCGCTTCTGGTCTAAAGGCAGAGCGAACGAGATCTCGTAATAAGCCTGCGTGTCCGCGAGGCACAGTTTCATGGATCCCGTAATATCGTTGCTGCTGGTGAGTGCCAGCCCGCCGCTCTGGGTCGCAATCACCTGCAAAGCTAAATTACCCCATTCCGCTTGGCTAGGCTTCGTGAGCCCTTTGGTGTAGGCCTCCCAGCGGAAGGCGCGCCCGCCGAAGTCGGCGCTGCCAAGCGGATCGATGCTGTAGAGCGTGACCTGGCCTTGCCGAAACATAGTCGAAAGCTTCACCACGTTGTTGAAGATCCCTTGCTCTTGCTTTGCGTCCATTTGTTCCGCGACGCCGGGACCAGATAGCGTCGGCCACCCTGGAGAAATCCACAGAATGATTTTGCGACCTGGCCGGGCCGCCTCGCGTGATCCGAGCTCAAACAGAGCCTTCATGGAAATCTGGAGACGCTCTTCCGCGCTGTAGATTCCGCCCGAGCGGGTAATGGTATGTAAGCCAAGCGTGTACTTATCCAGTGCGGCGCTGAGTGCGTTGCCATCACTCGAGAATTCTTCCTGAACCCTGATGCCGTTATCTGTCAGGAACGCAAGAGCCATCGGGAGTGCCAGGTGCCCCCCATCGGTCTTTAGAAATTTGTTGATCTCCGAACGTTCGTAGGCAATGTTCGCAAGACCAGTGTTCACGTCATCGACGACAAGCACGACCTCGACCGGGGCCTCGCGCCCTCGCACAGCGTCAAACGTCAGAATGGTCTGCGGGACTTTATTATCCAAGATCGTGAAGTCTTCCTGCTGAAGGCCGCTAACCGGCGGCCCGGACTTTGGAGTCACAACAACATCAAGAAACATCGCGCTGTTGTCGGGCGTTGGCGCACTGGATTCTTGGGCTGAGACAGTCGCCACGCAGAACACAGGGACAAGAAAGAAAAAGCCGAGACGTGCGTTATTGAACATCAGAATCCTCCGTCCGACCAAGAACAGGCGGCTCTCCGTTGAAACGCTACGCGGATTTGGATCATTGAGGCCCTAATTGGATAGACGTTACAAAAGCTCGCTGAGTTACGCGTTACGATTCGTGTCGTCAGCTACCCCAATCGCCATTTGCCCACCAATGTCAAACTATAACCGGCTCTTTTCATTTGTGGACGACTAGGCGCGATTACAGGTCTGTTTCGCAGGTGTTTTCTTCTACAGAAAAGTTTAGGCTCTAAGGAGGAGCATCGGTAGGTCCGATGCTTGTATCCAGAGCGCATCTTCAACCGCGGAGATCGGCCATGGCTATTACGCCTCAAGTTTTGACGCCCCTTTCACACGAAGATCTAAGAAAGATGGATGCCTACTGGCGAGCCTGCAATTACCTGTCAGCAGGAATGATCTATCTTCGTGCAAACCCCCTCCTTCGCGAACCGCTAAAGCCAGAGCACATCAAGAACCGGCTGCTTGGCCACTGGGGATCTGATCCCGGTCAATCTTTCATTTGGGTCCACCTGAATCGGCTCATCAAGAAATACGACCTGAATATCCTTTACGTCTCCGGGCCTGGTCATGGTGCGCCCGCCACGCTTGCTAACTGCTATCTGGAAGGCCATTACTCCGAGATTTATCCAGACAAAAGTCCTGATGAAGCCGGCATGCTCAAGTTCTTCCGCCAGTTCTCGTTTCCAGGAGGGATAGGCTCGCACTGCACTCCAGAAACGCCCGGTTCGATTCACGAAGGCGGTGAGCTTGGCTACTCCATCTCGCACGCCTACGGGGCAGCTTTCGACAACCCTGATCTCATCGTCACAGTCGCTGTAGGCGACGGTGAGGCGGAAACTGGCCCGCTTGCGACATCTTGGCATTCGAATAAATTTCTGAATCCGATTCGGGATGGAGCCGTCCTGCCCGTGTTGCACCTCAACGGCTACAAGATTGCAAATCCCACCATCCTCGCGCGCATCCCACATGAAGAACTGGAAGCACTGCTTACCGGTTACGGACACAAACCTTATTTCGTCGAAGGCAATGATCCGGTGGTGATGCATCAGAAAATGGCTTCCACGCTGGAGCAGTGCATCCTGGAGATTCGTTCGCTGCAGGACCACGCACGCTCAACGGGGGACACCACGCGTCCGCGCTGGCCCATGCTCGTGCTTCGCTCGCCGAAAGGATGGACAGGACCAAAAGAAGTGGACGGCCACAAGGTGGAAGACTTTTGGCGTGCTCACCAGGTTCCCGTGGCTGACCCAGCCACGAATAAAAAAAATCTCAAAATAGTGGAAGACTGGATGCGCAGCTACAAACCTGAAGAGCTTTTTGACGCAAACGGAACGCTCATCTCCGAGCTAAAGGAACTTGCGCCGTCCGGCACACGCCGCATCTCCGCCAACCCCCACGCGAACGGCGGCCTGCTACGAAAAGAGCTGGATCTGCCAGACTTTCGCAACTATGCGGTCACAATAAAGGTTCCGGGCGCAGAGTATGCGCTGCCAACCGACGTGCTTGCGCACTTTCTTGCAGATGTAATGCGTCGGAACATGAACTCTTTCCGTGTTTTCGGCCCGGACGAGACCGCCTCCAACAAGCTCACCGCCATTTACGCCGCCTCGAAGAAAACCTGGCTTGCCGAATACAAGCCAGAAGACGCCGATGGCGGCGAGCTTGACGTCGCAGGACGCGTCATGGAGATGCTTAGCGAGCACACGCTCGAGGGATGGTTCGAAGGTTACGTGCTCACAGGCCGCCACGGTTTCTTTTCCACGTATGAAGCCTTCGTGCATGTGATCGATTCCATGTTCAACCAGCACGCCAAGTGGCTGGAGAAGTCGAAAAAAGAATTGGACTGGCGTGCTCCGGTGCCGTCCCTCAACCTCCTCATCACGTCGCTTGTGTGGAGGCAGGACCACAATGGATTCACTCATCAAGATCCGGGATTTCTTGATGTCGTGACTAATAAGAGCGCCGACGTAGTTCGCATTTATCTGCCGCCGGACGCGAACTGCCTCCTGAGCGTGGCGGATCATTGCCTGCGGTCAAAGAACTACGTCAACGTCATTGTCGCGGATAAACAGGATCACCTGCAGTACCTCAGTATGGAGGAGGCCGTAACACACTGCACGAAGGGCATCGGCATTTGGGACTGGGCTTCTACGGACGATTGCAAGGAACCCGACGTAGTGATGGCTTGTGCAGGCGATATCGCGACCATGGAGTCACTGGCGGCCGTCGCGATCCTCAAAAGCCACTTCTCCGACCTGAAGATACGTTTCGTTAATGTCGTCGACCTCTTTCGCCTGTTGCCTTCCACAGAGCATCCACACGGACTCTCCGACCGCGACTTTGATTCGCTCTTCACGATCGATAAACCGGTCATTTTCAACTTTCACTCCTATGCCTCGCTCATCCACAAGCTCAGCTACCGCCGCAAGAATCACGACAACATCCATGTACGGGGATATAAGGAAAAGGGCAATATCAACACACCGCTTGAACTCGCCATCCTCAATCAAGTCGATCGCTTTAATCTGGCTATTGATGTCATCGATCGAGTTTCGCGGCTAAGCTCCATCGGCGCACACACCAAGGAATGGCTGAAGGACCAAATCGTTGACAGCATCAACTACGCCCACGCCGAAGGCATCGATAAAGAGGAGATTCGCAACTGGAAATGGCCGGATTAGGCATGGAGGAAAAGCTGCCCCGAAATAACGACCTAATCTTCGTTCTTAACAGCGGCTCGTCTTCGCTCAAGTTCGGCATATATCAGCGGGGACCGAGCGACGAAGAGGCGCTTCTGACCGGAAGCGCCGATGGCATCGGCCATAGCAACGGCACGTTGCACGTCCGTTCTTCCGCGGGGAAACTGCTCGTAAAACGTGAAGGCATTCTCGAGTCGCAAAGCAATGCCCTCGCCACCGTCGCCGAGGAAATCCGGAAGCATATTCATGCCGCGCCAGTAGCAGTAGGTCATCGCGTCGTGCATGGTGGACCCCGTCTCCTCACGCATCAGCTCATCACGCCGCAAGTTCTGGACGAACTTCGCTCAGCCATACACTTCGCGCCGATACACATCCCGCAGGCTCTGTCGCTTATCGCTTCCGCGCAGTCGCTCTTTCCTTCAGCAGCGCAATTCGCGTGTTTTGACGATGTATTTCATCAAACCATGCCGGAAGTCGCAACGCATCTGCCAATCCCGCAGCGCTACTTCAACGCGGGTGTTCGACGCTACGGTTTCCATGGCCTCTCCTATGAGTCGCTCGTCCATCACTTCGGCGCGCAGCTGCCCGAACGATCCATCTTCGCGCATCTCGGCAACGGAGCAAGTCTCTGCGCTCTTCGCCATCGCAAATCCATTGACACCACGATGGGGCTTACTCCCACTGGAGGAATCCCCATGGGCACACGCTCCGGGGATCTCGATCCTGGGGTGTTTGTCTATCTTCTTCGCACGGAGAAATTGGGCGCCGACGAGATGGAAGACCTGATCAATCATCAGAGTGGCCTCTTGGCTCTCTCCTCTGGCGAAAGCGATGTGAAGTCGCTCGAAAATCGCGCCCGCGCCAACGATCCGCAAGCCATGCTTGCGTTGAATGTCTTCGCCATTTCCGTACGCAAGGCAATCGGTGCATACGTTGCTCTGCTCGGCGGCGTGGATCTTCTCGTGTTCACCGGCGGGATCGGAGAACACAGCGATTATGTTCGTTCCGCAGTTACAAGCGGCCTGGAATTTCTGGGCATCACTGCAGACAAGATCCTGATTGTCCCTGCAGAGGAAGAACAACAAATCGCGCGCCACTGCCGAAGAATGATAGGGCAACCCCTATAGAAGAAGGCTCCGGCGCCAAGCAGTGCTCTCGCCCCTGAATCGCGACTCTTGTTTCTAGCGTGCCTTGACGGCAGGCTGCCGTTGTAATGTACTGAGTCTCTCCAATGCCAATCCTCTGGCAAGACGTTCGGTATGGAGCACGGAACCTTAAGAAGAGTCCGGGATTCGCACTCGCCGCCGTGCTCTCACTCGCGCTGGGGATTGGAGCCACCACCGCCGTATTCAGCGTCATCTATGCAGTACTAATCCATCCCTACCCCTATGCGGACGCCGACCGCATGGTGCGGCTTCAAGCTGAGGATAAAACAGGAGTTTCGAGAAACTTTTTCCTGACCGGCCCACAATTGCAACAGTTGCGGCAAGCGAAGTCGGTCGAGAGTGTACTGGGGCAAGCTAACTGGGATCTACCGACCACTGGCAGCGATCTGCCCGAAGATGTGAGAGCGGTTTTCCTAACGACGAACGCGTCCAGCTTTTTCGGAGTGCCAGCGTTGTTAGGCCGGGGACTGCTTCCCTCGGACGCACCGGATGGCCAGGACCCGCAGCTGGCAGTCGTCCTTAGCTTTTCCTTTTGGCAGCGGCATTTTGGCGGAAATTCCGATGTCTTGGGCAAGTCCCTGGGAATGGCGCACAAAAACTACACAATTGTGGGTGTTCTCCCTCCACGGTTTGCCTGGACGGTTGCTGACGTCTATCTTCCTTTGAAAATCGCGAACGACCCTAGGGAGCTCGTTTGGGTCTCTTGCGTGAAGCTCAAAGAAGGAATGAGCCATGACGCGGCGCAGGCGGAATTCCAGTCATTGCTCGAGCAGTTTGCAAAGGAGACCCCTAACAACTTTCCGGAAACCTTTCGCGTCCAGCTTGCCCGATTGATGGACGAGCATGGCAAGAGTTTTGAGCGCACACTTTATCTCTTATTTGGCGGAGTCACGCTGCTGCTAGCCATCGGCTGCGCGAATGTCTCGATCCTCCTACTGACGAGGGGTGCCGCGCGTCAGCATGAGCTGGCCGTGAGAGCGTCTGTCGGAGCGAGCCGTAGCCGCATCCTCCGTCAGTTGCTCACGGAGTCCTTGCTGCTATCGTTGAGCGGCGCAGCGGTCGGAATATTGCTGGCCTATGGCAGTCTGATCTTAATCGTGCGGTGGCTCCCGCGGTGGTCTTATCCCTACGAAGCCGCCATCCAGATCAACGTGCCAGTATTGTGCTTTAGTGTGGGAGTAGCACTTCTGACGGTCATTGTGTTTGGGCTTTCGCCCGCAATTCAATTTAGCCGCCCCGACGTAAGCCGCGTGATGCAGTCCAGCGCCCGCACCGTTCGAGGCGGTGCACGCGCGAAACGTGCGCACAGTTTGTTGATCGCCGGGCAGATTGCGCTAACGCTGTTGCTGCTAGCTACCGCAGCAGCAGCCATTCGGGGCTTTCTCCACTTGATGAATGCGCCGCTTGGATATGATCCGCACAACACCATGGTTGTCGGCATACCGCTTCACGACAACACCTATGTGAAGTGGGAAGAACGAGCGGCGTACTTCCATCAGCTTCGGGAGAGCGTGGCCGCGATTCCTGGTGTGATTTCAGGCGCCATTTCCACCGAAGCGACGCCACCTATGAACGGAGTGGACGAGACAGTGGAAATCATGGGCAGGCGCGTGGCCGAGGAGCAGCAGATTCGCCTAAGTATGGTTAGCCCGGAGTATTTCCCCACACTCCATGTTGCGCTCCTAAAGGGACGAACTTGGGACGAATCCGAAACGATGCGGGGGGCGCACCTGGCGGTGATTAACGAGACCATGTCGCTGGAGTATTGGCCCGATGGCAATGTTCTGGGCCAGCAGATCCGCTTGCCGCAAGTAAAGAACGAGCCTTTTCGTCTTGTGGCGCCGGGTAGCGACCAGTGGTTCCAGATCGTTGGAGTCGTCGCGGACGCAAGAAATGATGGCCTGGCAAATCCTGTGAGGCCTGCCGTCTACGTGCCTTATACGATATGGCTAGGAGTCTATTCGCATATCTTGGTGCACAGTCAAGGGAGCCCTGCTTCCCTATTCCGCTCTGTTCGTGCACAAGTGCGTACGGTAGATCCCAATCAGCAAGTAGAGGGACAGAGCTTCAGCCTGGAAGAGCTGCTCGCCCGAATGCCGGAGTGGCAGCAGGGGCATCTGACATCGATGCTCCTTGGCGCTTTCGCGTTCGTGGCGCTGGTGCTGGCGCTCGTCGGGCTCTACAGTGTGGTGTCCTACAGCGTTGTGCAAAGAACTGGCGAACTCGGGATTCGCATGGCGCTTGGTGCGCAGCGGGGAGACGTGTTGTGGCTGGTATTCTCAGCGACTACGTTCAGCTTGGGCAGCGGCCTTGCAGCAGGGATTTTTCTTAGCCTGTCACTCACGAAGATGCTCGCTCAGTGGACAGAAGGAAGTTCGCGCGACCCTCTCCTGCTTCTATTCGTTGCTCTTCTATTGATTGGCGCGTCCACGTTGGCTTGCTTCCTGCCCGCTCGCCGCGCCTCGTTGATTGACCCGGCGACGGCGCTACGCTGTGAATGAGCCGGCTTACTGTTGTAATGTACTGAGTCTCTCAAATGCCAACGACTCCGCTCGACATCGAACACGAACGCTATCAGCTTTAGGAAACCTATAGGCGATGGGTGTTAGACGCGGAAATCGGTTATGTAAATAATTAGGCGTCGCCGCTCATGTTAACCTTAGCTTGTCTGACAGGCGATACAACCGTGGCCAGCGGGAACACAGTGGAGACTCAATGCAGCAAGCCGACAGGATGGCTTGGTCGATTCACTTTGTGGCGAATGAACTCGAGCCATTCCAAGCTAACAGACTGGGGCTTAGGGCACATCTCGATAGCGAATGACCACACGATCCTTGATATAGGATGTGGCGGTGGCAGGACAGTCAATAAGCTGGCAGCGATTGCTACGCAAGGAAAAGTCTACGGCATCGATTATTCCGAAGAGAGCGTCGCCGTAACAAAGAAAACGAATGCACGATGGATAGCTGCCGGCCACGTCGAGATCCGGCAGGGCTCTGTTTCTGAATTGCCGTTTCCGGACGGCATGTTCGATCTCCTTACAGCAGTGGAAACACACTTCTGGTGGCCCAACTTGCCCGGTGACATTCGCGAAGTCTTCAGAGTCTTAAAACCTGGCGGCACGCTCGTCCTCATTGCGGAAATCTATAAGGGAGCGAATACCATGGCCGCAAGGGTTGCGGAAAAATATGCCGCGCGAACAAGCATGACACTCCTGAGCGTTGATGAGCATCGCGAACTCTGCACAAGCGCCGGATGCCTAGATGTGGAAGTAATCGAGGAACGGGGCAAAGGGTGGATTTGTGTCATCGGCAGAAAACCAATAGCCAACTCCTGATTAACTTAGAAGCTGGAAGTTACCCCAACACCCATATATAGCTCCGCGTGCATTCGCCCGCTTTGCCACTCTTGTTTGCGGAGCGCAGCTTGACGGCAGGTCAACGTTGTAATGTACTGAGTCTCTCAAATGGCGACGACTCCGCTCGACATCGAACACGAATTCCGCGCGATTCTGGCTCCCGATTCCATCCGCGCAGCCACGGCGGCCAACGCAATTTGCGGCGTTCAACCCCGGCTTGTTCTGGAACCCGTCAACGAACAACAACTTGCCGCTGTTCTTCGTCTTGCAAAAGAAGCGGGCCTAGCCGTCATTCCTCGTGGCGGTGGCACTAAGCTCCTCTGGGGCAATCCTCCCACCCGCGCCGACATCATTCTTTCCACCGCGCGCCTCGACAAAATTATTGAGCACGCCTGGGCCGATCTCACCTTCAGCGTCGAAACAGGCTGCACCATCCAAAAACTGCAGGACACGCTCGCCCAACACGGCCAGCGCCTCGCTCTCGATCCTCTCTGGCCCGCGCAAGCCACCATCGGCGGCGTTCTTTCGACGAACGACAGCGGTTCTCTGCGCCTCCGCCTCGGCGCGCTGCGCGATTTGATCATCGGCGTCACGCTCGCGCTTCCCGATGGCACGCTCGCCTCCAGTGGAGGGAGAGTCGTAAAAAATGTCGCGGGCTACGATCTGCCCAAGCTCGTCACCGGCGCATTCGGCACGCTAGCGGTCATCACGCGCGCTATCTTTCGTCTCCACCCACTCCCGCGAAACGCGAAGACGCTTTCCATTTCCGGCTGCAATCTCGAAGAGATGCAACGCCTCATCCTCGCGGTGCAGGATTCCAAACTGGCCCACACCGCACTTCAAGCGCGGATCGCGCACGATGCCGAGCCCGTCGTGGACATCCTCTTCGAAGGCACAGAAGCAGGCATCGCCGCGCAAGAAGCCCAGTTACGCGAACTCGCTCGTCCCGCAACTGCGACCGAGGCTCCATCCACAGTCTGGAACGCCTCGCAAGATCTATGGAACTCAACCAATTCCGCAACTACAGCGGTCGCAAAAATCACCACGCTCCCAGCGTCCACCGCGCACGTGATTGAAACCGTGCAACGCGCTGCAAGCTCCCGCAAGACGCATTGGAAGCTGACATTGCAGGCCACTGGCATCGGCTGGTTGCATTTGGAAGCCACGCCAGAAAATCTCCACGCGGCACTTTCGGATCTTCGTTTCGAGCTCGAACACGCCGGCGGCTCACTCGCCGCGCTTCATCATCCCGAGGCTATGCAAAGCATAGACACCTGGGGCACGCTCGGCGATGCCCTTCCCCTCATGCGCGCCGTAAAAAAGCAATTCGATCCAAAGAACACACTGAATCCTGGCCGCTTCGTGGGTGGCATTTAATGTCTGATACTCCAACCACCGAGGCTCTGCCGAGCGCCTTCGACGCGCATCATCCACCGTCCAAACAAATCATCGAAAATTGTGTCCATTGCGGCTTCTGCTTGCCGGTCTGCCCCACGTATGTACTCTGGAACGAAGAAATGGATTCTCCGCGCGGCCGCATCTATCTCATGAAACTCGCGAGCGAAGGCAACGCAACGATGAATCCGCAATGGGTCAGCCACTTCGACTCCTGCCTCGGCTGCATGGCTTGCATGACCGCCTGCCCCTCCGGCGTCGACTACGGAAAATTAATTGAAGCCACACGCGCGCAGATTGAGCGCCATCATCCGCGCTCTTTTATGGAAAAACTCCATCGCCGTTTTCTCTTTTCCGTGTTTACGCGTCCGGACCGTCTTCGCCTATTGCGTTGGCCACTGCTCGCGTACCAAAAGTCCGGCTTGCAATCGCTGGTTCGCGGCGTTGGCCTCCTGAAGCTTTTTCCAAAGCGCTTGCAATCCATGGAAGCGTTGATGCCGAAGCTCGGACCAAGCGACCGCGTCCCCGAAGTCACCCCGTCGCAGGGCACGAAACGCCGTCGTGTCGGCCTCCTTCTAGGCTGTGTACAACGCGAATTCTTTCCTGAAGTGAACGCAGCTACCGCTCGCGTCCTAGCCGCCGAAGGATGCGAAGTGGTCGCGCCAAAAGACCAACCGTGTTGCGGCGCGCTAATGGTTCATGCAGGAGAGGAAGACGGAGCGTTGGTGCTGGCGAGAAAAACGATCGACGTGTTCGAGCGCGCCAACGTCGACACCATCGTCACCAACGCCGCAGGCTGCGGTTCCAATGTAAAGGAATACGGCCATCTGCTTCGCGACGATCCCAATTACGCCGACCGCGCCAAATCCTTCGCCGCAAAATGCAAAGACATCACCGAAGTTCTCACCGAGCTGCCGCCACGCGCCACAAGAAATCCCCTGCGGATGCGCGTCGCGTTCCACGATTCCTGCCACCTGCAGCACGCGCAAGGCGTCCGCTCGCAACCCCGCCAATTGCTCGCAAATATTCCGGGCCTCGAACTAACTGAAATCCCTGAAGCCGCCATCTGCTGCGGCTCCGCAGGCATTTACAATCTTGTTCAACCCGACGCCGCAAACGCGCTCGGCGACCGCAAAGCCCAACTCATCACCCCACTCAACGCCGAGGTAGTAGCCACCGGCAACCCCGGCTGCCTGCTCCAACTTCAATCCTCGCTAGCCCGTCAAGGCCACTCGACACCGGTAGTCCACACCATCCAACTTGTCGACGCTTCAATCCGCGGCAAGCCGTTGTAGGGGCACGGTATACCGTGCCCATCTTGGGTTCGTACAACTCTCACAAAAATTTCCGCTGCGTTCCCCTATGCTACCTTTTTCGTCCACGCGCCGAGGATCAGTCCCATCAAGAATAACCCGGCCAGCGAGTAGAATTCGTTGATTGCGAAGAGCTGCATGGGCCGCATCTCGTACATGTACGTAGTGAATGTCACCGGCCCAACAAATCCAATCCACAAAAGTATCCCAAGCGCAGCTCCACGCGCCGCCGTATTGGCACTCCTCCAAATGCAGATCTGCGCCAAAACAAAAGCAATGAGCAGATTCAACGCAAACGTGACGACATACGGCAAAACAGGATTCATCGCCTTGGCGCTTTCTATCGAAATATTTTCCAGCGCCATCCACGGTTTGTTGAACAAGAGCCCGTACCACAAAGCCCCGAGTATCCAATACGCCAAAGCCGAAACAAATACCGCCGCATAATTCGTCTTCATCGCTCGCCTCTCATTCCCATCTCTATCTCGAGAGCCCTCACCGATATCCGCGCACAAAAAAGTAAACGGTCATTCCCGCTCCCACCAAAATCACAAACGCACGAATCCAAGACTGCGGCAATTTCTGTGCATAGTGCGCGCTGGAAAACCCTCCTATTAACGATCCCGCCGTCATTACCAACGCTTGCGGCCAAAATATAGCCCGCGTAATGATGAACGTCACCGCCGCGACTCCGTTGATCACGCCGCCCAGCAAAACCTTCAATTTATTCATCGCATGAATATCCGTCATGCCCATCGCAGCGAGCATCGCAAGATTCATGATGCCGATACCTCCGCCGAAATATCCGCCGTATATAGCGACCAACAACTCAAAAATTGATGCGCCCGCGACCGCGGCATTGTTCGAATCGTGTGAGATCCCCGCCGAAATCCGTCCGGTGAGGTGCTTACCAAACGCAAACAACAGCGTCGCTCCAAGCAGCAACCACGGCAAAACTTTCAAAAAAGTCTGTGCAGGCGTCTTGATGAGCAGGATCGCGCCAGCCAACCCGCCAATCACGCTCGTAACAATCAGCGGAATCATCACGCGGCGAGGAATGTTCAGCTTCATGCGGTACGCGCCGCCGCTCGCGGTCGTTCCTACCCAAAGCGCCAGCGTGTTCGTAGCGTTAGCCGGCACGGGCGGCACACCGGTAAACAAAAGCGCCGGAAACGCCACAAAGCTGCCGCCGCCGGCGACGGCATTAATCGCCCCACCTATGGCCCCGGCGAAAAATAGAAATATGGCGCTGTGTAAGTTCAAGCCAACCTTTTATCACGATTGCTACTCCCCACTCCAGCGCGAGATCCTGGCGGCTCTCTTCCATTCCGCTAAGTCGCAAAGAGAACTGTGCCCCCCTCCTCCTCACTTAAGTCATTTCTTGACAACACGCGCCGGGCCGTATATGAACGGTGCGATTTATCAGCCTTCCGCCACTGGATACTTGGCTCGCAAGCTTTGCGGGTCATAGGGGGTATTCAAGAGGAAGGAATCAAAACTCAGGTAAAAGTGTGTCTTGCGGCCGCTGGGACGTGCGTTCGTGTGCGCCCGAACACCAGGTATCGTGCGGACCGCGCTTCAACAGGAGGAAGCATGGCCAGTCAGGCAAACGTAATCGGAGCGGGCGGAGCAGGAACCGACAGTATTCCGAAGGTAATTCTCGCCTCCGCCGTCGGGACGATGATCGAGTGGTATGACTTTTATATCTTCGGCAGCCTCGCCGCCGTTCTCTCTCCGAAATTCTATCCTGCCGGCAACGATACGATCGCACTCATCGCGTATCTCTCGACGTTTGCCGTCGGCTTCCTCGTTCGTCCTTTTGGCGCACTCTTTTTCGGCCGCATCGGCGACCTCGTCGGCCGCAAGTACGCTTTCATCGTGACTCTCACGATCATGGGAGGCGCAACAGCCCTCATCGGGTTTCTTCCCACATTCGCAACTGCCGGCTGGTTTGCGCCAATAGCGCTTCTCTTGATCCGCGTACTGCAAGGTCTGGCTCTTGGCGGCGAATACGGCGGCGCGACCGTTTATGTCGCGGAACACGTCCCCGACGGAAAACGCGGCTTCTACACCAGCTTCATCCAAATCACGGCCACGCTCGGCCTTTTCGTTTCGCTGATCGTCATTCTCGTCACGCAGCAGCTCCTGTCTCCAGACGACTTCAAGGCCTGGGGCTGGCGCATTCCGTTCCTCATCTCGATCGTTCTGGTTACCGTTTCCCTCTACATTCGGTTGAAGATGAAAGAATCTCCGATCTTCGCTCAAATCAAAAGCGCAGGCATGACCTCGACGCAGCCGCTCACAGACGCTTTTGCAAAATGGGACAACCTCAAACGCGTACTGATTTCTCTCTTCGGCGCAACCGCCGGACAAGGCGTTGTCTGGTACACCGGCCAGTTTTACGCGCTCTTTTATCTCCAGACAGTGCTCAAGGTAAACGGCAAAACTTCCAACATCATCGTGGCCATTGCCCTCCTCTGTGCCATGCCTTTCTTTACGCTCTTCGGTTATCTTTCCGATAAGTTCGGCCGCAAATGGATCATGATGCTGGCCTGTTTGCTCGCCGTCGTCACGTATATTCCGATCTACAAAGCGATGACTGTGGCGGCAGGAAACAATATCGTCACCGTGAAATCGACGAAGAATAAGGTTACGGGCGCGATTGGCTTGACGCCGATGACCACCGACGCCAACGGAGCGCTGGTGGCAGCAAAGGAAGCGCCTAGTCCAAACGTCCCGTTGCTCGTGCTGCTGGTATTTATCCAGGTGATTTACGTTTGCATGATTTACGGACCCATTGCCGCATATCTCGTTGAGGCCTTTCCGGCCAAGATTCGCTACACGTCTCTCTCATTGCCCTATCATATAGGCAACGGCGTCTTTGGAGGATTGGTGCCGCTCATCGGCCTATCTGTATGCGCGGCCACCGGCAACATCTATGCTGGTCTCTATTACCCTATGATCGTCGCGAGTATCACGCTCGTCCTGGGCAGCATCTTGCTCAAGGAAACTTACGGGCACAAAATTTGGGATGAAGTCGGCGGAATGAAATAGCGCTCTCCTCATATCAATGCCGCTGCGGGACGCATTGACTCCCGCGCCTGCGTGGGAGCATCATTTTTGGCGGGCAAACTCGTTCTGCAGAGGAAATGAGTCTGCCTGAACCGGGCTGTCCTTCGTTGTAGCGTTACATCCGAAATCGAACATGCAAGGGGAGTTGTCGCCGTGGCCAAAGCTCGCCAGAAAACAAAAGCGAAGGCATCGAAGAGCAAAAGCAAACTTACGGAAGCGCAGATTGCCGTTCATTGGAAAGAAGAAGAGTACTTCTATCCTTCCAAGAAATTTATTGCTCAAGCGAATCTCGTCGATCCAGCCTTTGTAAAGAAATTCAGCGAGAAACATTTCCCTGAATGCTTCGACATTTACGCCAAGTTGCTTGATTGGGACAAGCCCTGGCGCAAAACCCTCGATACTTCCAATCCGCCTTTCTGGAAATGGTTTGTCGGTGGCAAACTCAACGCTTGCTACAACTGCGTCGACCGCCATCTCGCCAAGCACAAAAACAAAGCCGCCTTAATTTTCGTCCCGGAACCAGAAAACGAATCTGCTACCGTCATCACCTACCAAGAACTCTACAAGCGCGTGAACGAAGTCGCTGCGATGCTTCGCGATTTCGCCGGGCTCAAAACCGGCGACCGCGTCACCATTCACATGCCCATGATTCCCGAGCTGCCCATCACCATGCTCGCGTGTGCTCGCCTTGGTGTCGTCCACTCGGTGGTCTTTGGCGGTTTCAGCGGAGAAGCCTGCGGCCTGCGCGCCGCGGACTCTGGCAGCCGCGTCTTAATTTACGCCGATGGATATCACCGCAATGGCAAATGGGTCGATCACAAGCCCAGCGCGGATATTGCCGTCGCAACCGCAAAAAAAGAAGGACAGCACATCGACAAAGTTCTCTTCTGGCGCCGTTATGCCGGGCATTACCGCTCCGAGTCGCCGATGATCATGGATCGCGACTACTTTGTCGACGAAATTCTCAAGGACTACGGCAACCAAATCGTGGAGCCCGTCTCGCAGGACGCCGAAGCTCCGCTGTTTCTCATGTACACCAGCGGGACCACCGGCAAGCCGAAGGGCTGCCAGCACCGCACCGGAGGCTATCTCGCTTACGCCGCGGGCACTTCAAAGTATTACCAGGACATACATCCCGAGGACGTCTACTGGTGCATGGCGGACATTGGCTGGATCACGGGCCACTCTTACATTGTGTACGGCCCACTCGCCCTCGCCGCCACCAGCGTACTTTATGAAGGCGTGCCGCAATTCCCGGACGCCGCTCGCCCGTGGCGCATCGCCGAGCGCCTCGACGTCAACATCTTCCACACCTCTCCCACCGCCATTCGCATGCTACGCAAAGCCGGCGGCGACGAACCGAAAAAATATAACTATCACTTCAAGCATATGACTACCGTTGGTGAGCCGATCGAGCCGGAAGTCTGGCGCTGGTATTACGAAACGGTGGGCAAGGGCGAAGCCGTCATCGTCGATACTTGGTGGCAAACCGAAACGGGCGGCTTCCTCTGCAGTACCAAGCCCGCTATCGATCCCATGAAGCCCGGAAGCGCTGGCCCCGCGGTATTGGGTATTTATCCCGTCATCTGGGACGAGAATGGTGAAGAAGTAAAACCAGGCTCCGGCAAAGCGGGAAACATCTGCATTCGGAATCCGTGGCCGGGGATTATGCAAACGATTTGGGGTAGCTCGGATCGCTTCGTCAATCAGTACTACAAGAAATATTGCAAGAATCCCAAGAGCAAGGATTGGCGCGATTGGCCGTACTATGCCGCCGACGGCGCGGTGCTTTCTGCCGACGGCTATTACCGCATTCTCGGCCGCGTCGATGATGTCATC
>Ga0210388_10000686_pt1 | contig 27083 bp, 17 predicted proteins | sample IncBWC19OmetaG_FD_155485 | JGI IMG/M metagenome (GOLD analysis project Ga0210388, IMG submission 155485) | Forest soil microbial communities from Barre Woods Harvard Forest LTER site, Petersham, Massachusetts, United States - Inc-BW-C-19-O ...
AGGACGAAGCCTTCCGCGCCGTCGAGAAGTACGTCGTCCCGATGTGGAAGCGCGCCAGCGAGAAGGGCGAGCGGCGGTTCTGGCACGAGTACTTCTTCGAGCTGGTGCAGGCGGTCGACCCCAAGCTGCATCAGGGCCGCGCCGACCAGTGCTGGCTGCTGGCGGCTGCGCAGGCCAAGCTGCCGATGGTGGTCCCCGGCTACGAGGACTCGACCTTCGGCAACATCTTCGCCTCGCACGTCAAGCTGGGGGAGTGCAGCGCCAGCATCGCCAAGTCGGGGATCGAATACATGGGCGCCCTTTACGATCAGTACCAGGAGCTGTCGTCCGGCGCGGGCGTCGGCTTCTTCCAGATCGGCGGCGGCATCGCCGGCGACTTCCCGATCTGCGTCGTCCCGTCGATCAAGTACGACCTGGAGAAGCCGGTGAAGCCCTGGGCCTACTTCTGCCAGATCTCCGACTCGACCACCTCCTACGGCTCGTACTCGGGCGCCACCCCCAACGAGAAGATCACCTGGGACAAGTTGACGGCCGAGACGCCGATGTTCGTCGTCGAATCGGACGCCACCATCGTGGTGCCGCTCATGCTGCGCGCGCTGCTGGAGTGCAAGGCCCACCCCGAGGCAGCGCGCGCCCTCATCGGTTAAAACGCAACATCGAAGGCGACGTCGCCGGTGACGCCGACCTGGTAGGCGGAGACGCGGCGCTCGAAGAAGTTGGTCACCTCCTGGACGTCTTGGAGGTCCAGGAAGTCGAAGGGGTTCTTGCCGCCGTAGCGCTTCGCCAGCCCCAGCGTCGCCAGGCGCTGGTCGGCGCAGAACTCGAGGTAGCGACGGACGTCGGCCGGCGACAGCCCGGCCACGCCGCTGCCCAGCAGATCCTCCGCGAACTGCGTCTCGCAGACGACCGCTTCGTCGATCATCTGCGCGACCTCGGCCTCGAGCGCGGCGTCGAACAGCTCCGGCTCCTCCGCGCGGATCGTCCGCACCACCTCGAAGGCGAACGCCATGTGCGCGCTCTCGTCGCGGAAGACCCAGTTGGTCCCACCGGCGAGGCCATGCAGGAGCCCCCGCGAGCGCAGGAAGTAGACGTAGGCAAAGGCGCCAAAGAAGAACAGCCCCTCGACGCAGGCGGCGAAGCAGATCAGGTTGAGCAGGAAGCGGCGCCGGTGCTCCCGTGTCTCGAGCCGCGGCAGCTCCTGCACGCTGTCCAGCCAGCGCATGCAGAAGTCGGCCTTGCGCTTGATGCTGGGGATGTTCTCCACCGCCGCGAACGCCTCGTGCCGCTCGCGCTGATCGGGCACGTAGGTGTCGAGCAGCGTCAGGTAGAACTGCACGTGGAGTGCCTCTTCGTAAAGCTGTCGCGAGAGATACATCCGCGCCTCGGGCGCGTTCAGATGCTTGTAGAGGCTCAGCACCACGTTGTTGGCGACGATGGAGTCGCCGGTGGCGAAGAAGGCCACCAGCCGCTTCACCAGGTGGCGCTCGGGGTCGGTCATCTTCGAGCGCAAATCGCCGACGTCGGTCGCGAAGTCGACCTCCTCGACGGTCCAGCCGTTCCGGATGCCGTCCCGGTACATCTCGAAGAAAACAGGATAGGCCATCGGGCGCAGCGTGAGGCAGAGACCGGGGTCGAGGATCTTGGCGGGGCGATTCACGTGGCTCATTGGCAGGCCTCACAGCTTTCGGGGTTTTCGAGCGAGCAGGAGATGGCCTCCGCATCCTTGGCGGCGGGCACCGTCTCGACGGTGGCCTTGGCGATGCGGGTCGCCGGGCGCGACCGCAGGTAATAGGTGGTCTTGAGGCCGCGCTTCCAGGCGTGAAAGTACATGCTGGAGAGCTGGCCGATGTTGGGGCTCTCCACGAACAGGTTCAGCGACTGGCTCTGATCGATGAACGCCCCACGGTCAGCCGCCATGTCGATGAGCGAGCGCATCGGGATCTCCCAGGCCGTGCGATAGATGGCCCGCAGCTCCGCCGGCAGATCGCTCTCGCGCTGGATCGATCCCTCGGCCAGCTTCAGCCGCGCCCGCCGCGCCTCGGTCCACGTCCCCAGCGCCTTCAGCTCGGCCACCAGGTAGCGGTTCACCTGCAGGAAGTCGCCCGACAGCGTCTCGCGCTTGAAGAGATTGGAGATCTGCGGCTCGATGCATTCGGTGCAGCCGGCGATGGAGGCGATCGTCGCCGTCGGCGCGATCGCCACCAGCAGCGAATTGCGCAATCCATGCTCGACGATCCGCGCCCGCAACGCCGCCCAGCTCTCTTGGTCCTCGGGCGTCACGCCCCAGGCCTCGAACTGCAGCTGGCCGCGCGCCGCGCGGGTCTCGGCGAACGCCGGGTGCGCCCCGCGCTCGACCGCCAGATCAGCCGAGGTGGCGAGCGCGTGAAAGTAGATCGCCTCCGCGATCTTCCTCGACAGCGCCCGTGACTCCTCGACGTCGAACGGCAGCCGCATCTGGAAGAAGACGTCCGCCAGCCCCATCACGCCCAGGCCGACCGGCCGCCAGCGTCGGTTCGACGAGGCAGTGCTGGCGATCGGGTAGTGGTTGAGGTCGATGACGCGATCGAGCTGGCGGACGGCGGTGCGCACGGTGCGCGCCAGCTTGGGGAAGTCGAAGGTCACCTTCCCCTCGACGATCGCGGTGTGACGTCCGAGGTTGATCGAGCCCAGGTTGCAGACCGCCGTCTCGTCGGCGGAGCTCACCTCCAAGATCTCGGTGCAGAGGTTCGAGAGGTGGACGGTCCGCCCCGGCGATCCGGACTCGCCGGAGCTGCCGGCGTCGGCGGTCTGGTTGCAGGTGCGGTTCGAACGGTCCTTGAAGGTCATCCACCCGTTGCCGGTCTGGGCCAGCGTCCGCATCATCCGCGCGTAGAGCTCGCGCGCCTTGACCGTCTTGGCGGCCAGGCCGGCCTGCTCGGCCGTCATGTACGCCTGCTCGAACGCCTCGCCGAACAGATCCGGCAGCGCCGGGACCAGCTTGGGATCGAACAGGCTCCAGTCGCCGTCGGCCTCCACCCGGCGCATGAAAAGATCGGGGATCCAGTTGGCCAGGTTCAGGTTGTGGGTGCGGCTCGCCTCGTCGCCGGTGTTGTCGCGCAGCGCGAGAAACTCCTCGATGTCCGCGTGCCAGGGCTCGAGGTAGACGCAGCAGGCGCCTTTGCGCTTGCCCCCCTGGTTGACCGCCGCCACCGAGGCATCCAGCGTCTTCAGCCAGGGGACGATCCCGTTCGACTTTCCGTTGGTCCCCTCGATCAACGACCCGCGCGAGCGCACCCGGTGGTACGCGAGGCCGATGCCGCCGGAGAACTTGGAGAGCAGCGCCACGTCGGTGTACCGGTCGTAGATCGCTTCCAGGTGATCGGCGGGCGAGTCGAGCAGGAAGCAGCTCGAGAGCTGCTCGTGCCGCGTCCCCGCGTTGAACAGGGTCGGTGAGCTCGGCAGATACTCCAGCGCCGAGAACAGCTGATAGAGCTCCAGCGCCTCGCCCACCGACTCCGACAGCGCGCAGGCAACCCGCAAGAAGAACTGCTGCGCCGTCTCCAGCACCAGCCGCGACTGCGGGTGCTTGAGCAGATAGCGATCGTAGAGCGTGCGCATCCCGAAGTACTCGAGCTCGCGATCGCGCTCGCTGACCACCGCGTCGTTCAGCTTGCGGGCGTTCTGGGCGACGAAGTCAGCCAGCCGATCGTTCACCAGCCCGAGCCGCCGCGCCGCCGCCACCGACTGCGAGAAGGCGTGGATCTCCTGCCCCCGCACCTCCTTGTCGACGTAGGTGGCCAGCAGCCGCGCGGCCAGCTTGGCGTACTGCGGCTCGTCGACGATGAGACCGGCGGCCGTCTGGATCGAAAGCTGATCGAGCTCGCGGGTGGTCGCCCCGTCGTAAAGACCGCTGATGGTCTTGGTGGCGATCCGCAACGAGTCGACGTCCGCCAACCCGACGCAAGAGCGGCTGACCGCCCGGACGATCTTGTTGACGTCCACCGGTTCGAACGAGCCGCTGCGCTTGCGCACCCGCATGGTCGTCTGCGGTCCGTCGTCCCCCCGAACATCGGTCTCGATTGGCATCGTCGACATGGGCTCTCCTCGCGCTCTGAGGTTGCCGTCCGCGGAGAGGAGAGAGCCGGCCGAGCGCGCGCGCAGGCGCATGCCTGCCGAACCCTCGGACCGACCGTCAGCCCCCGCGGGCGTTGAAAGCACCGCGGGGTGGGTCGGCGCCGGCGGGCGCCATCTCATCTATATGTGAGAGTCGATGAGCGCCAACCGGACCACCGCCTCCCGCGAGGCTTTCGGGTCGAACCGGCGACGGATTTCTCCCGGCGTCGGATGCTGGCAGGTCTTCGGGCTGCGCGAGCGCGTCCCGGTCACCCCGGGATTCCTAGGCCCCACCGCTTCCCAGCCCGGAGGCCAGTGCTCGTCGTGGGGTTCGTTCTCGCTTACCGCTGCGGGGCAGCCTCGGATTTTCACCGAGTTCCCTTTGAGCCGGGGCAGTCGCCCCAGCACCAGCACGAGATGCAATATATTGTAGTGTACGCTGGCGAGCAACTAAATACGGTGGGTCAATTTCGAAATACCCACTGCATATGGGCCTCAGGCAGATGGCTCATCGAAATGCTCGGGCGTTGCGCAAAGGGTTTGTCTTTGAGAGACTGACGCGCCCCCAATGCTGACTTATTCAAAGTATTCGAAGGCGTTAGGTGTACTTTTCGCGATCTCCGTTCTGACCGCCGCCTCCTGTGGCAGCAAGTCGGAGTCGTCGGATGCCGCCACCGGCTGCCAGGCTGGTGCGGAGGGCTGCTCCTGTCTGTCGACCGGCGGCTGCAATGATGGGCTGATCTGCGCCACGAACCTGGAGCAGTGCGTCCGCCTGGTGGGTGCCACAGGCGGGGCGACCGGCACGGGCGGGACCGGCGCGGGCGGGACGACCGCCAGCGGAGGCACCACGGGGACAGGCAGCACCATCGGAACGGGCGGCACCACCGGAACAGGCGGCACCACCGGCAGCGGCGGACGCGGCGGCACCACTGGAACAGGCGGCACCACCGGCAGCGCCGGGCGCGGCGGCACCACCGGAACAGGCGGCACCACCGGCAGCGGCGGACGCGGCGGCACCACTGGAACGGGCGGCACCGGAACCGGCGGCACCCCGTCCACCGGCGGCACCACCGGCACGGGCGGCGCGGCCTCCACCGGCTGCGGGACGCTCTCGCCGTCGGCCAATGGCAACGGCGAGTTCACCCACTACAACTTCGGTCAGGGGACGGCCAAGGGGGAGCTCGGCGACTACCAGACCGCCTGCGGGTACCTCGGCACCGAGAGCGGCCAGATCGACACGGTCCTGAACATCGCCAACACCTCGCCGGCCAAGAACACCTACTTCGCCGCCATCCCGGGCACCAACGGCTTCAGCACCAAGAACAACTGCGGTGCCTGCGTCCAGATCAGCAACAGCGGCAAGACGATCATCGCCACGATCATCGACGAGTGCCCGTACGGCAGCGACGGCAACAACAGCATCTGTCAGCAGAACCCGACCGGCGAGCTGGATCTGAGCGTCGACGCCTTCAACCAGCTCGGGTACGCCAACGGCAACCCGACGGGAACCAGCTGGAAGGTCGTCCCCTGCCCCTACGCCGGCAACATCATCGTGCGCGTGAAGCAGGCGAACGAGCTCTACATCGAGGGGACGATCCTGGCCATCACCTCGGTCAGCGGCCCGGGCGGCTCGGCGTCGCGCACCTCGTACGGCAGCTGGCACTTCAACAGCAACATCAACAGCGGCGCGCAGCTCACCCTGACCGACGCCGCCAACCGGATGTTGAGCGTCACCCTCTCGAGCGCCTCGGTCGACCAGAACCAGGACACCGGCAAGCAGTTCCCGACCTGCCAGTAGGCCGGCGGTGCGGCCCGCCGCACGGCTCAACCTTCGGTTTGCGATTTCCATTCTCGCAAGGTCGCGCCAAACATCTTTTTGTCGTCCAGCTTGTTGGGATCGCGGGTTCCCAGAATCAGGTCGTGCCCCTCCCGATCAGCTTGGTTCCCAGTGTTTGCGCGACCACTCCCGAATCGATGATCCCGATCTTCATGGCGTCCCCCGTCGACTGGATGAGGGTCCATCGCGGCGCGAACCGAGGAGGTGAACAACGCAACGGAACCGTCACTCTAATGCCTTGCGAAAGGGTGCCCCCCATTACGAGGGTCCTGCGATAAAATACGCACGTCGTGGACCTCCGACTTCTGCGAAGTCTCAGCCGTCAAATCGCTCCCGCCTCGCTGCGGGTCGGGAGCAAGGAGGCGCGCCTGCGGACGTTCCTGGTCGGCGCGACGTCCGCGGGGGGCAAGGTGCGGCTCTCGCTCGGTCCCGTTCCCAATTGCCCGGTGGTTCCCGTTCGAGCGGTGCTCGATTTCTCCCACCGCGGGCGAGAATTCTGGGTCGCCGGAATGGTCGCCCCCAACGCCGACCGAGGCGCCGAGATGACGGTCGAATCCGGCGTCAGCGAGCGGCCATCGCGCTCGACGCGGCTCGCACCAGCCGCCGACATCGCATTCGCCGTTTGCCTGGTCGAGGTCGAGGGGGGCGGACGGCGTTGTTTCCCGATCCTCGACATCGGCGTACGGGGACTGCGCGTGGAGACCAGCACGCCGTTGTCGGTCGGCACGGTCCTCGCCGACCTCATCGTGGTCTTGAGACGCGAGGTGCTCCGGCGAGGCGAAGGGGTCATCACCAGCTGTTCGCCGGCCAGGTATCCGGACGGCCGCCTGGTCTACGAGTGCGGCGTCCGGCACCGGAGCGCCGGACGGCGACCGGTCGAGCCCGCTGGCGAGGACCAGGTGGAAGTCGACGACATCGGCCGCGTGCGCGCGATCCTCTGGGGCCTCTGCGACCTCGAGTACCAGGTCAGCGTGTCGGGTCCGACGGGCGTGGTCAGCGGGCGGATGCTGCCGCAGCGAGGGACCGACCGCGGGCGCGTCCCCGAGCTCCACTGCCGGGTCAACGACGCCGATCGCCTCCCGGTCCGCTCCGGGGCGGTGATCGTCGAGTGCTCGCTGTTCGGGAGCGGCTACCGTTTCTATGCGCGGGTCACCGACCGGCAGGGAGACGTGCTGATCCTCTCCCCCTCGCCCAAGCTGCGCGAGTGGCACCGGCGCGGCGAGGAACGGACGCCGCTCGGGCCGAAGAGCGGCGCGCTCGTCAGCTACCGGCACGCGCTGACCGGCGCCCGCCGCGCCCACCCGCTGGTCGACCTGTCGTCACACGGGTTCTCCTTCCCCCCCGGGGCCAGCGACGAGGAGCTGTGGGGAGGCCTCCCCCTCAAGGATGTCCGCATCCATCTGGGCCGGCTGGCCTTCAAGGCGTCCGGCGTCGCCATCCGCTCGGTCACACCCAGCCGCGTGAGCGCCGAGATGCGCCCCCTGCCCGATCGCGAGGCCGACCTCATGCGCGAGCAGCTGATCGAGCATGGGCCCGATCCGGTGCGCTTCCACGATGGCGCCCAGTTCGACGAGCTGCTCACCTTCCATCGCTCGATGAGCCTGCTCGAGCCCGACATGGAGGCCAACCTCCTGGCGACGCTCGACGAGTCACGGAGGACCTGGCGCCGCGGGCACGATCGATCGGTCGGGCTCATGCGGACGGCCATCGTCCCCTGGCGCGGCGGTATCGGTGCCAGCCTCACCTCCGTGCGGGCGTACGAACGAACCTGGCTGTTCCAGCACAACGCCGTCGCCTCCGGCGGCGTGCCGGCGGGCGCGGGCCAGCTGCACGGGATCCTGATGCGACTGGCCGCCCACCGCCGCGACGGCGAGTACATCGCAGCCATCATCGACGCCAGCGCCCGCGCGATGCACGGGCTGGTGACGACCTTCTTCACGCAGTCCGCCCCCGCCCACTGCGGTGCCACCCGTCTGGTCCTCTACGCGGCGCCGGTCGCCCCTCCCCCGCCTGACGATCGTTCGTTGCGCCGCCTGCGTGGTCGCGACGAGAGGCTGGTCGAGAACGCCGGGGCGCGCCAGCTCGACCCGGTCTGCGCCCGCGCGCTCGGCCTCGCCGCGGGGGAGATCGAGCTCCCCAAAACGCGGGCCGCGTACGCGAAGCTGGGCGTCGAACGGACACGCGAAGCGTTCGGTGCCTTCGCCGGCGATCGCTGCGTCGGGATCCTGCTGCAAGAGACCGCCTCGCCGGGGCTCTGCCTGAGCGGCCTCATGTCGGCGGCCTTCCTGCTCCCCACCCTCCCCGAAGCCGATCCCGACGGATCGAAGCGGCGCGCGCTCTGTATGCTCGCCAGGTCGGCGCGTATCCCCGGCGATCCGCCCAAACGGTTCGTGTTCCTGCCGCTCGGCGCCGACGACGGCCCGCTGCGGGCGACCGGGTTCGAACCGATCGGTGGGTGCACCGTCTTCGCGCTGCACCGGATGGGGATCCCCGAATACCAGCGCTTCGTCGCCGACAAGTACGGGCTGCTCCAGGCGCGGATTCGGGGTCGATCGGCCCGTCTGCCGGAGGCGGCCTAGCGCGCCCCGCTCCCGGATGGACCCGTTCAACGACGAGGCGACGATGGAGACGGCGGCGACGGCCCCCACGGCCGGCCCGAGCGCGCTGGTCCACGAGGTCAGCTGCCGCTTCCTGACGCCGCTCCTCGACATCGCCGAGGCCGAGGGGCAGCAGGAGGCCCTGGCTGTGCTCCTCGATCGCTGGAGACTGTCGCCCGTGGAGCTGCGCGAGGAGTCCAACTGGGTCTCGCTGCGGTTCTGTGAGGATCTCGTCGACTGGCTTGGCGGGATTGTCGGCCCCGACGCTCTGGCCGAGCGGGTCACGCGCGCCACAGTCTCGCCCCGCGCTCTCGGCGTCCTCTACGCGGTGATGCGCGCCTTCGGCTCGCCGCGGGTGGGATACGCAGCGTTCCCTCAGCTCGTCGCGCGGATGACCAAGGTCAGCGCGGTCACGGTGAGCAACGTCCGGCGCGGGTCGGCGGAGATCGTCTATCGCCCCTCGTTGCCCGAGCACCGTGCCCGATCGCCGCTCATCTGCCTGCTGCGTAAGGCGCAGATCGCGGCGGGACCGACGCTCTGGAAGCTCCCGCCCGCGCGCATCGAGGAGACCGAGTGCCAGTCGCGCGGCGGCGAGGCCTGCCGTTACCAAGTCCGCTGGGTCGAGCGAGCTTCGATGCGGGGTCTCTTGCTCGGTCTTCTGTGCGGGGGCGTGATCGCGCTGCTCCCCGCCCGCGAAGCCTGGACCGCGCTCGCCGCGCTGGTCGCCGGGGGCGCCCTGGGCCGCATTTGGGACCTGCGCGCACACGGGCGAGAGCTACAGGCCTTTGTCGGGGAGCACACGCTGGCGCTGACGGCCGCCCTCGACACCACCGAACGCCGCTTCGTCGAGCTGCAGAAGGCGAAGGCGGAGGTCGACGCGCGGGTCGAGCAGCGGACCGCCGAGCTGCGCACCGCGACCGAGAAGCGCGTCCACACCGAAAAGCTGGCGGTGCTGGGAACGCTGGCGGCCGGCCTGGCGCACGAGGTGCGGAATCCCGCCAACGCGATCGTCAACGGGCTGCGTCCGGTGCATCGCTACCTGAAGGAGATGAACGGCGATCCCGACTTCATGATGTCGGTGCAGATTGCGATCGACGCGGGCGATCAGATTGCTCATCTGGTCGGTGATCTGCTGGACGTCGGCCGGACCGACCGGGGGCTCGAGCCGTGGGACCCGCACCAGGGGATCGAGGCCGCCATCCGGCTGCTCTCCCACCGGACGCAGCACGTCTCCTTCGACCGCGACTTCAGGTTTCATGGTGAGATCCTGGGGCGGCCACCGGCGCTGAATCAGATCTTCCTGAACCTGTTCGACAACGCCGTGCGCGCGGCGGGCGAAGGGGGGCGCGTGCGGGTCGCCTCGCGCCCCGACCGGGAGGGGGTCGAGATCATCGTGGCCGACAGCGGTCCGGGGATTCCGCCCGATCTCGCGCAGCGCATCTTCGATCCCTTCTTCACCACCCGTGAAATCGGCGAGGGGACCGGCCTCGGGCTCCATTTCAGCCGTCAAGTCGCGTACGATCACGGCGGTTCCTTGGATCTGATCAATGCACCTGGATGGGGCGCCTGCTTCAAGCTGTGGCTCCCGGGCCATCGCCCGGAGATGATGCGGTCGTGACCGCCAGCCAACCCCCTGCCAACCTTCCGCACTCCGCGGTCCTCTACGTCGACGACGACGCGCGCAACCTGCACGCGTTCCGTCTGGGGTTCAAGAACCGGTTCCGCGTCGTCACCGCCAGCTCGGGGCGCGAGGCGCTGGAGGTTCTGGTCCGCGAGCCGGTTGCGGTGCTGCTGGCCGATCAACGGATGCCCGAGATGTCGGGCTCCGAGCTGTGCGCCACGGTCAAGCAGCGCTTTCCCGACGTCATCCGCATGATCCTGACGGCCTACTCGGACATCGGCTCGGTCGTCGAGGCGATCAACGGCGGCCAGGTCAGCCGCTACTTCATCAAGCCCTGGCGCGAAGAGGAGCTGGCCGACGCCATCCGGGCCGGCATCGACGCCTTCCAGCTGGTGACGGTGACGCGCGATCTGCAGATCCGGCTCCTGCAGCAAGAGCAGCAGTCGACCACCACCTACCTCCTCGGGCGGATCCTGCACGAGGTGGTGTCACCGGCGATTGGCATCCGCGACAACCTCGGCTTCGTGGTCGACGGCGTCACCCAGCTGGCGCGGATGGCGGCCGCCTCCGACCCGGACGTCCCCCGCGTCGCCAGCGACCTCGTTCCCGCGCTCACCGACGCCCACGATTCGGCCATCGATCTGGTCGGGCGGATCGAGCAGTTCCGGCAGGGCGAGGTCCCGCTGGCCTCGCACGACGGCGGGACCAGCCTCGATCGCGCCATCCAGACGGCGGCGGGGATCGTCCGCCCGCGGATCAGCGAGCGCGCGCGCCTGATCCTCGACACCTCCCACAAGGCCTTCGTGCGCGGCGAGCCGACCCAGCTGACCCAGGTCATCGTCAACCTGCTCCTCAACGCCTACGAGGCGATCGAGCCGGGCGCGCCGGAGAAGAACCAGATCACGGTGACGACGCTGACCAAGGCCGATCGCTGCGGCTTCGTCGTCGAGGACACCGGGCGCGGCATCCCCGAGGAGGTGGCGGCGCGCATCTTCGAGCCGTTCTTCTCGACCAAGAAGGGGGGCGCGAACACGGGCCTCGGGCTGCCGATCGTCCACGAGATCATCGAGCGGCTGGGCGGCACGATCGAGCTCGATCGCGCCAGCCGCGGCACCCGCTTCTACGTCGAGCTGCCCCGCGCCGGGTGAGCACGTAATCCGGCCACCGTCCCGGCAGCCCCCCAGAAGGCCTTCGAAATGGAGGCCTGAAATAGTCGAGTAGTTACCCGACGGGACCGTCGTTGCTAAGGGGCGTCCTTCCAGTCGACCGGCATGGGCGTCGGGGCGATACCGCCCACGAAGCCGTTGCCCAGCTGACCCGACGAGTTGTCGCCCCAGCAGACGATGCTTTGGTCCATCCTCAGGGCGCAGGCGGCTCCGCCCAGCGTGACTGTCTGGACGCCGGTCAGACCGGGCACCGTGGTTGGCGTCGGGTTTATCGCCAAAATCGCGTTCGTGCCGGTTGCGATCTCGCCCATGCCCCAACATTTCACGGTCCCATCCGTCAGCACGGCGCACGTATCCGAGCCACCCGCAATCACGCTTGCGACTCCGGACAACCCAGGGACTGCCACGGCGTTGGGAACCGACGAGACCTGGCTTGCGCCGCTCCCGAGCTGCCCCCACCTGTTGCCCCCCCAGCATTTCACGGTTCCCCCGGACATGAGAGCGCAAGCTTCTTCGGGTCCAGCCGAGATGGCCGTGACGCCCGAGAGGCCAGAGACGACCACGGGAGTTGTCGAGCCCGCGGCATTGTCCGGGCTGGTGGTGCCGTTGCCGAGCTGCCCCGAGTCGTTCGCCCCCCAGCATTCGACCGTGCCGTTCGAGAGCAGCGCGCACGCAAAGTCGAATCCGGCAGAAATAGCGGTTACGCCGCTGAGGCCCGAGACTGTGGTCGGCGTCTCGGTGCTGGTCGTCGTGCCGTCGCCGAGCTGTCCATAGAAGTTGAACCCCCAGCAGTGGACGGTCCCGTCGCCCTGCAGGACACAAGCCGACTCGTCTCCGACCGACACCATCACGGGAGACGTGAGGCCTGGAATCACGGCCGGACCGAACATCTTCGCGTTGCTCGTCGACGGGACCCCATAGGGGCTCTGCCCCCAACACTGAACCTCGTTTCCGAACAACGCACACGCGAGACTTTGACCGACCGAAATCGCCATGACGAAGTTGAGACCCGGCACCGGAACCGGACTGGTCGAATCCCCGACATCGAGCAAATTCGCTCCCCAACATCGAAGGACCCCATCAAAGAGGAGAGCGCACGTCGTCGAGGGGCCCGCTGCGACAGCGAGCGCGCCGACGCACATGCCAGAGATACACGCCATGGAACACTGGACGGGCTTTTCCCAGTGGCCCTCGTCGCCGCAGAACTGGAGCGTATTTCCGGGGCCGCAGCGGCTCTCCGACTTACATAGGGTGTCATCGCCTCCATCAGACGACCCCGAGTCTGCTCCACCGTCTGCAGCGACCTCAAGGCCGTTGCAGACGAACGTCGTCTGCTCGACCTGGAAGCCTCCGTCGCCCATTATCCCGGTCTCCACCCGTTCGCCTCCGGCGACACAGTTCGCGCCTGCAGGTTCCGGGGTGACCTCGATGTCCGACCCGGAGGGCCCCGGGGGGCCCGCCGGCCCCTGCGGTCCCTGCCCACCACAGGCCGCAAAGAACGCCGTTCCCACCAAGAGGCAGCGGCCTACTCCCGCTGCGCAGAGACCTTTCGTGCGAGCCTCCATCGTTCATCCCTCCCCGGTCCGATGTCTAAACTTCAATTAACTCGGACCATCGAGCCGCAGGTGTGAACCCATTCACAACTCTGTCGGATTTGTCGTCGAATGGATCGACGAAGCGGGAGCGCGCCGCCGGGCGTTCGCCCGCCGCGGCCGGCTCACTTCAGATAGGCGGCGAGACCGGTCCTTGGGTCGACGAGCGCCTTGGCGAAACACGCGACGCGTGAGAGATCAAATGATCGCCGCGCGCGGGTCAGTTGCCGATGCCGTGGGCGACCAGGAAGTTGAACATGGCCGCCTCGGCGTCGGGCCAGGCGGTCGCGGGCGTCGTGAACCCGTGGCCGGCGCCGGCGACGAAGTGAAGCGCGGTGTCGGCGCCCGCGGCGGTCAGAAGATCGTAGAGCTCCTGGCTCTCGCTCATGGGGACGGTGGTGTCCATGTCCCCTTGAACCGTGATGAGCGGCGGGACGTCCTGCCGAACGTAGGTGACGGGGCTGACCTGCTTGGCGATCGCCGCCCGGTTTGGGGTGTTGGCGGGGAGCCACTGCACGGCGAAGGAGACGTTCTTCGCGAGGAGATCGGTCACGTCCGACGGACCGTAGCCGTTGACGATCGCGGCGATCGTGTAGTCGGTGGGGCTGGTCGGTCCGAGCTCGGCCGCGGGGGTGGCCATCCCGACCATCAGGGCCAACTGCCCGCCCGCCGACGCGCCCGTGGTGACGTAGCGGGTCTTGTCGACGTGATAGTAGTCCAGGTGATCCCAGAACCATTTCGCGGCGAGGAGCGCGTCCTGGTCGGCGGCGGGAGCGATGGCGCCGTCCGCCGTGCCGTCGGCCAAGCGATACTCCACGTTGCAAACGAGAAAGCCGTGTTTGAGGAACCGGCTGAAGAAGCTCGACATGCTCGCCTTGAGCGCGGCCGGCTTGTTGTCCGTCCATCCGCCGCCGTGAAACATGATCACGCCCGGGAGCGTCGTCGTTCCCTTGGGCCCCGCCGCGTTGGGGTACATGACGTCGAGACGCTGCATGGTGTACGGCCCGTACGGAATGTTGCCCTCGACGTGGTAGCCGGAGCCGGGCGCCGAGATGCCGAGTGTAGAGGTCGTGTCGGACACCGGCGGGGTGACAGCGCCGCCTGCACCGGAGGACCCGCCCGCATTCCCTCCCCCTGTCCCCGTCGTACCGGCCGTCGCCACCGCGCCACCCGCACCGGCCCCTCCTCCGCTCTCGGTCCCTGCCACGCCGCCCGGGCCCGCCCCACCCCGTCCTCCCATCCCCGTAAGGCCTCCGCCACCATTGCCACCAGCGCCCGATGCGGTTTGCCCGCCACTCCCATTTCCCTTGGCGCCCGCGGCGCCATTGCCGCCGGTGCCCGACACGGTTTGCCCGCCACTCCCCGTCGTCTGGTCTCCGCCGCCCGAGGTGGAGCAACCAAAGAGCAGCGCTGCTGACAAAAGCGACGACCGCAACAACCGATTCGCCGTCGCGCTTTTCAACCTAGAGCGCCTCACCTGCCGAAGGCAGCCGGTACATGAAGGCCTTCGACTGGATGAGGGTCGCCATCAGATCGCGAAGCGAGAAGCCTGCCGTCGCCGCCGCCTTCTGGAAAGCGAGCGACATCGAGCCCGACTCCGCCGTCGTCTCGGGCCGCCCCAGAATGAAACGCGTCCATTGACGATCGACGCAGGTCTGGGCCTCGGCGCTCTGCGCGAGCTGCGTCGAGAGATCGAGCGCGTTCTGGAAGGTGATGGTGGCGTTTGCCGGCGTCACGAAGCTTCCGGTGGCGTCCACCGGCAGGTTGGCGTCGGTCGTCCGATAGGAGCCGACCCCGTCGAAGTTCTCGAACGAGAACCCCGGCGGGTCGAAGAGATTGTGGCAGCCGGAGGCGCAGGCCGACATGCCGTGCGCCTCGTACGACTGGCGGGTCGTCCCGTTGGCGATGAAGGCGACCGCCGGCACGTTGGCGGGCGGCGATCCGATCGTTCCACAGAGGACCTTGAGATAGATCGAGAGGCCGCGGTAGATCGGGTTGTCGGCGCCGTCGCTGGCCAGCGTCGCCAGGAAGGCGGTCTGGGTGAAGATGCCGCCGCGCTTCGTCGCATCGAGCGTGACCTTGGCGAACCCGGTGGCCGGCCCGGCCACGCCGTAGATCGCCCCCAGATCGTGGTTCACATAGGTGTAGGGGGCCGTGAAGAGCGAGCTCAACGTGCCGTCGCCCGTGTAGACCGACGACACGAAGTCGGAGAACTCCGTGGCGATGCCCTGCGCGACGGCCGCGGTGAAGAGCGGGCTCGATTTGGTGAGCGGCTGCGTCAGGTCACGCCCCTGGCTCCCGAAGTTGAAGAGCCACTGCTCGTTGAAATAGAAGAGCCCGTTGGCGCTGCGCGGATCCGCCAGCATCCGGGTGACCTGGCTGGCGACCTGGGCAGGCGTGGTCAGCTGGCCGGCCTGCGCCGCCTGCAGGAGCGTGTCGTCGGGCGTCGTCTCCCAGATGGTGGAGGCCAGCCGCGAGGCGAGCTGCCAGGGGGTCAACGGCACCAGGCCATCGGCGCCGACCACCGGTGGGGTCGGCCCGATCTCCCAGTGATAGAGGAAGTTCGGCGACTGAATCATCGACTTGACGATGGCGCCGATCGACTCGTTGAAGCTGAGGCCGAGTCCTCGCACCTTGGTGAAGAGCGTGAGGAGATCGGTCTGCTCGGCGGAGGCGACAGGCCGGCGGTACGCCTCCAGTCCAAACGACGTGATGAACTGGGTGGCGCAGGTGGTCTCCGCGGCGCTGGTCGCGGGCGTCTTGCAGGGGATCGAGAGCTTGCCGGCGGTGTTGCCGGCGGCCAGCGCCTGCAGCGCCGTCTCGACCACGGTGTTGGCGGTCTGGTTGTACAGATCGACCTGCAGATCGGCGACGCTGGACGGCGCGACGTAGCCGACGGCGTTCGGCGCATCGGGGGACCAGGCGTTCCCCCCCTCCGCCGGCGCGGTCGTGTCGCCCAGAAGATCGGCCAGCATGTGGTCGTACTCGCGGTAGGTCAGCCGTCGCATGACCAGTGTTCCGGCGCTCTCGGCCGGCGCTGTCCCGGCGGTCACGATCGCGACCGCGGACGTGCCGCCCGAGCCCGTCGCGCTGGTGCCGCCTCCGTCGGCGGTGGTGCCGGTGGCCGCCGCTCCACCGTTGACGCCCCCGGATCCCGACGTCGGTCCCACCGCGCTGCCGCCCCCGCCGGTGCCGGATTGCGCGGAGCCGTTGATGTGGCCGACGCAGGCGACGAGGGTGCTCGCCGAGAACAGCCCCGCGATGAGGAGAGACGAACGCTGCAGCCGTTGAGCTTTCATCGATGTTCTCCCGTCAGCCCTTGAGGACCGTGAGCTCGCCGCCGTAGCTGGTTTCGCCGAACGTCGTGACCGGCGCGCCCATGGCGTTGCAAAGCGCGACCAGGAGGCCGTTGTTGGGGGTTCCGGCCGGCAACGCCAGGCTGCGCCCCGTCTTGAAGTAACCCCCGCAGCTCCCTGCCATCACCACCGGGACGCCGGTCGTCTCGTGCGTGCCGGTGCGCATGCTGTTCATCCCGACGACGACGCTGCTGTCGAGCATCGACTTCCCGGTTCCGTCGCTGATGCTCTTCATCTGGCCGATGAGATAGGCGAGCTGCGATTGAAACCAGGTGTCGCAGGTGACCTTCCGCATCGTGTTCTCGTGCGCGATGGCGTGAAACCCGTTGGCGTCGCCGGTGTTGGGATCGGAGGCCAGCGGCCCGCCGCTGCTGAAGCCCAGCCAGTTCATGATCAGGTTGGCCGCCCCCTGATCGGAGATCTGCATGACCACCACGCGGGTGAGATCGGCCGCGAAGGCGGCCACCGCGAGATCCATCTGGAGCTTGGTGATGACCGGAACACTGGCGGTGAGCGTCGGCTTGGGCTCGCCGGAGGTGTCGGGGAAGCTGCAGGCCGCCGGGTCGCCGGTGGTGGTGGAGATCGGCGCGCCGCCGTCGACCGCGGTGGGCGGCGCCGTCGTCGTCATCTGCAACCGATTCTCGATGGCGCGGATCGAGGTCAGGTGCTGATCGATGCTCTGTTTGTCCTCGGTGCCGACGATGTTCGAGAAGCGGTTGAGGTCGGCGACCACGGAGTCGAGGATGCTCCGCTGGATGGCGTTGGTGTTGTCGACCGGCGCGCCGCCCGCGCCGCCGGCGCCGGTCGTGCCCGTGCTCGGGAGCGAGCCCTTGAAGTACAGATTGAAGACGCTGTTGGGATCGGGGTTGGGCAAGACGACCTGACCGGCCGCCGACCAGGAGAGGTGCCCCGTGCTCACCACGAACGTCCCTTGATTGAGGCTCACGAGGCCCTTGTAGCCGCCCTGCTGCAGCTGATTGCCGATGTACTGATCGACCGAGATTCCGCCGGCGAGGTCCGAGCTCGTCCCCGAGGAGAGCAGCTGGTAAAAGGCGCCGGTCAGCATGCCAGGGAAGCAGGCGTGCCCGGTCCTCTCCCCCGAGCCGGGCATGTCCTTGATGAACTTGTAGTCGATCCCCTTGAGCAGCAGGAGATCGCTCATGTACGGCTGCAACGAATCCTGAAAGCTCATCGACCCCAGCGACCAGCTGCTGGGGTCGTTCCCGGCGGTCGCCCAGTTGTTGATGCTGCTGAGCATGCCGTTGGTCCAGGCCAGGATGTAGAGACGCTTGATGCCGCCGACGTAGCAGGCGGCATCGGTGCGGTCGGCGTGAAGCATGGGCAGCAGCGCGGCGCCGGCCCCAATGGACTTGAGAAAGCGGCGACGCGAGAACCTGAGATCACGCTTCATCATTTCGTCCTCTGGGGGGCAGCGGGTGCGGCATCGGCCGGCAGACTCTCGGACGGGCTCGGTTACAAAAGGGGCGCCCCCGCCTCAATTGCTGTTTTTTTGATGAAAAGAGTTCTCCCACCTCGGCCTACACGGCGGCGCCGTCGGCGATCGCGTGCCAGCTCGCGCAGCGAGACGCCCGTCGCTGGACTGCCGCGTGGTCGCGATGACAAGCTCGCGCGCGATGTCGGGCTTCATGGCCGCACTCCGACGCTGCGCGCTCGTCGCCGCCGGCCTGCTCGCGTGCAACGCCGAGCCGAGCGCGGCGAGCTCGACGAGCCTCGAGGTGCCGCCCGGGAGCTACGACCGCACGTACACCAACGACGGAGGCGGACCGACGGGGCAGAGCGATCCCGCGTCGGTGAGCGGATTTCGCCTCGATAAATTCCTGGTCACGGTCGGACGATTCCGGCAGTTCGTGGCGGCCAGCGTGGCGGGTTGGGTCCCCGCGGCAGGCTCCGGCAAACACGCGCACCTGAACGGCGGGTTGGGGTTGGTCAACAGCGGCGGCGCCGGCTACGAGCCGGGCTGGGATCCTGGAGACACCGCCCTGCTCGCAACGACCGCGGCCGACTGGATGACCAGGTTGAACTGCGAACCGTCCTTTCGAACCTGGACCGACACGGCGGGATCGCAGGAGACGCTGCCGCTCAACTGCGTCGACTGGTATGAGGCCTACGCGTTTTGCATCTGGGATGGGGGCTTCTTGCCGAGCGAGGCGGAGTGGGAGTACGCGGCGGCGGGCGGCGACGAGCTGCGCGAATATCCCTGGGGCTCGACCGATCCCGGAACCGATCCCGCGCCGAACAGCCTCTACCTGATCTCCGACTGCAACTACCCGCCGGGCTCCACCGCCTGCTCGGGCGCCGTCAACGTCGCGCCCGTCGGGACCGCCACGCTGGGCGCGGGACGCTGGGGGCAGCTCGATCTGGCCGGAGAGCTCGCGGAGTGGACCCTGGACTGGTACGCGCCGTACGTCGACCCGTGTGTCGACTGCGTCTACCTCACCGACTTTTCCTATCGTGTCGTGCGAGGTGGCTCGTTCGGCACCGACACCGAAGACGTGTTTCCCCCTGCCCGAGACGGCGACCTCCCCGAAAGCCGCAACGCCTTTTATGGTTTCCGCTGCGCGCGGAGCCCGTAGCCGGCGCCTCGCTCGCCGTCAGCGCACGCAGCGCACGCGAAACGCTTCCATCAGCCGGCCGTAGAGCCCGTTGCCCTGGTCGAACCGCACGTACCAGGCGAGCTCGTTCCCGTTGCTGAACGTCGACGAGGACCAAAAGGGCTCCGCCGGCGTGTCGGGGAAAGCCGCCCGATCGATCATGGGAGCGGCGGCGCCTTCGTCGATGAGCGTGAGGAGCTCGACCAGCGTGGGAACCCGCCAGCCTTTCTTCGGCCCCAGCTTGGCCCCCAGCCTCAGCTGACCGCAATAGGCGCTGGCGGCCCGAAAGGGGAGCGGCTTGGGCGCCGGGACCCGCTGCCACTGGAGACCGGTGGCGAGATCCAGAACCTGGTGCGCGTCGACGTCATAGCGAGCGCCGAGGGGAACGGGCGTCCGTTCCGACCGCACGCAACGGACGGAGAAGCTGTTCGTCATGTCGTCCGTCTTCGGGTACCCAAAATAGAAATAGACGTACCAGGCGGCGCTGGGATTGTCGGCGGCGAGGGAAGAGGTCCAGAACCAATCGATCGGCGTATTGGGGAACGCGGCCATGTCGATCGAGGGCTGAATTCGCGTGGTGTCGAGCAGCGAGACCAGCTCGATGCGGGAGGGAAGCCTCCAGTCGCGATGGCCCGCGAGCGCGAGGTTGTCGCACTGTCGCTCGGCGTCCTGGAATGTGTAGAACTTCTCGGGAAGGCTCCGTTGCCAAATGAGACCGGTGACCCGATCGACGACCACGCCCGGCGTTTGTGTGTCGTAGCTGTGGGGATTGGGAAGCCCCGGAAGAGGGACGTTCGGCATCGGCCAGCGCGCCCACTTCTCGACGGCGGCGTGTGGTCGCCAGGCCGGCGGCGGCGACCGTGCGGCGTCGGCGGTGCCGGCATTCGCGACGATGGGCGGCGCCGCCGTCGGCTCCCGGTGGCCCCGCCGGCACCCGCCGGCCAACGCCAGGAGGGTGAGGAGCAGCCGACCCCGGAGGCCGGACGTCAAACCGGAGCGCGTCATCAGTTGAACGGCGGCATCGGGAACGGTGGCGTGCCCGTTGGGTCGGTGTCGTCCACGCGATGTGCCTGCGTGACGAGGGGCTCGTCGAGCCAGGCCCCGAGCGTGGCGACCTGACACGACGTCAGCGGCGTTCGCAAATTCGCGCCCGTCTCGTCTTGCGGAGGCATCAGGCGCGACTTCGAGCAGGTGGGTGGATCGGCGGCGGCGATGACCGCCATGACGATCTCGAAGCGCTTGGGCGTGGGGGTCTCCGGACAGGACGACGAATGGGCGCCGGCGGTGATCCAGTCGTAGGCGTGGTCGTAACCGCCGTTCGCCGTCGTCGACGCCGAGTCGATGACGTGACAGCCGCTGCCACCCCCGCAGGTCGCGCTCAGGAATGGCTCGAGGTCCTTCTTGAAGCTCACGGTCGCGGCGAGCTTGCAGCCGGTGCCGGCTCCGCCGCCGGCCGCACCAGCTGAGCCCGACCCACCGCTTCCGGACGCTCCGCCCTCTCCACCTGCACCGCCTCCCGAGCCCGCGCCGCCGGTCGTCGTGCCCGCCCCACCCACGCCGCCCGTCGCGCCCGACGCGCCACCGGTCGATCCGATACCGCCGCCGATGCCGCCGCCGACGCCACCGCCGGCACCGCCCGCGCTGGCCGCCACGCCACCGCCGGAGCCGCCGGCAGGGTGACCGTCGGGGGCCGTGGAGGAGCCACAGCCGACCAGGGCCACGACCACGCCCAGGGCAAACAGCGCGAGACCGCCGTCGTGATCGCGCATGTCAGGGCGCCGGACTGACGTTGCTCAACACGAAGACGTAGTCCTGGTAGTCGCCGTTTCCCGCTTCCTCGACCGCAACGAGGTATTTCTGGGCGACAGGGTCTCCGCTCGCGTCCTTGAGCGGATAGCTCTTGAAGCGGTGGACGTTGGCAGGGGCGTTCAACCCGTCTTCGGAGTAGTCGTAATCGCCGTTGATGACGTTTCCGCCCTCGTTGTATTTCTCGGTTTTTTGATCGGAGAAGACCCAGATGCCGAACGCGCCGCTGCCCGGGTCGAACGTCGTCGCGCTGCCAGCTTGAAGAGGCGGCTCGATCATCCTGGCCTTGTCCGAGGTCTGCGCGTCCGTGGTCATCGACATCGTTCCGACCGTGTTCAACGTGGTCGAGCTGGTCGACGGATACCAGCCGTACGGGAGCACGCCGGGGGGCGAGAAGCGGGCCACGAGGGTCATCGTCACGCTGCCGGTGCCGGCCTTGAGGAAGTGCGGAGCGGCGACCTCGTCGGTGCCCGCCTCGACGCCGGGAAGGTTCACGGCCATCATCGAGCTGTTCGGGTTCCAGTTGTCCTGCGCCTGCCCCACATTGAGCTTGTAGCCGAGCGCGATCAGGATCTGCCCCAGCGTGGCCTCGTAATTCGCCTGGATGAGGACCAATCCATAGACGGTTGCCTGCGCCGACCCGGAGCTCAGCGTAGCCGTCAGGTTGGCCGTCAACAGGGTGCAGCCGGTGTCTTTGTTGGTTGGCGCGGCCGGGAGGTTCGCGCCAGCCGTCATCAGCTGCACGGTGACCGCCAGATCCATGCCCGGCCCCAGCGTCGCCGGAAGGGCCGGCGGATTGACGACCTGAAACAGCGCCGCTCCGCCGATGGGGGCGCTGGTGGCCTGCACGGCAGCGCCGCTCGGGCCCAACGTGAGCTGGGCGGTTCCCGCGATGGCCAGGCCCGTGACCTCGACGGCGGTCGACCCTCCGTTGTGCAGATTGATCGACGACGTCGCGGCAGGCGAGGTCGTTGCCCTCACCCCGGTCACGATGACGCGGTCGGCGCCAAAAGCCACCTCGCCGGAGCCCGACCCCGCAGCTCCCGTGCCGCCGGCTCCCGTGCCCTGGCTTCCCCCCGGATTGGCGCCTGCGGCGCCTGCCGATCCCCCCGTCGCTCCTCCCGTGGCATCTCCCGCAGCCACCTGGCCCGCGACGCCGCCGCCACCGCCATCGCGACCGCCCGCGGCTCCTCCGGAAGCAGAGAGGCCGCCCGCGCCGATCGTCGAGGGCGAGCCCGCGCCGCCGCCCGCGCCCGTCTGTCCCCCTGTCGACCCGCTTTCGCCTGTCGTCGAGGGGCCGCCGCCGCAACCAGAAGCGAGCGCCCCGAAGGTCAAGGCGAAGGATAAGATGACAAAGAGCTTCACCGACGACCTTCCAGTAAAAAGGGCCGGCGGCGAGCGGACTGGTACATCGGAACTACGAGATGAGAGAATCCCTGGCGGGAAGCTAAAACAGCGCGGCGAGCAGCGCGTTGCGGGGCGCGGACTTGGGGACGACGGCGTCCACGAGCTTGCGTTGCAGGAGGTCGTTCCAGACCTCGAGGTGCGAGAACGAATAGAGCACGCGGCGGACGCGCGGGTAGTTGTCGCGCACGTGCTCGAACAGATCGTCGGTCTTCTGCCACTCCAGCCGGTGATCGCAGAGGAGGACGTGCGGCGCACGCTCGCGCAACAGCGCCAGCGCGTCGCGTTTTGACGAGGCGACGCGCACGTTGTGCTCGCTCGAGAGAGACCGCTGAAGGCCGCGCGCCATCTTCGGCTCATCCTCCACGACCAGGATGTCCAGCCGCGAACGGCGCCCGTTGATCGGAGAGTTGGGGCTGGCCAGCTCGGCGATCACGTCCGCGTTGGTGGTCGGCGGCGCCAGCTCGCGCCGCCACAGCGCATCCAGCCGCACCATGTCGGTGACCAGGTCCTCCGTCTTGCTGAGGATCTCCTGCACGGCGCAGGCAAACCGCTGGAGCGTTTCGTTTGCCTCGTCGGGTCGTGCCGAGCTTGCCTGTCTCGCCTGCGGCCCGGTCAGCTCACGGAATCCGCCGTGGGCGCGTCGAAGGCCCGCCCGCGCCAAGCGCAGCTCGCCGGCGACGGCGATCTTGATCGCCTCTTCACTGACGGCCGGCGAGGTGGGCGTACCGAAAAAGATTGGCGTCTGCAATTCGCTCGGCAACGCCCCCTCGGGAACCTCCACGGTGTAGAGCCCCGAGCGGTGCGTCGCCACAAAGCGCGTCACGGGCATGACGTTCTGAAACACCCAGGCGTACCCACGTTGAAGGGGGGCGCTCATCTCCCGGGTGATCGGCTGGACGTCGACCAATTCCGCGAGCGCCAACCCGTACCAAGGTTCCTCGTCGGAGACGATCAGAATTTCGCCCCGGTACGGTGTCCGGAAGCTCTTGTAAGCCGTGGTCGTCGCGCCAGCGGCGATTTGCGACGCCCAAGGTTCACGTACCGCAATGGCCCTGACGACTCTCATCGTTCGTCTGGCCTAAAACGGTAACACAGGCCGGCGCAAAAGCGCACCCCCGGAAATCTCGGCCAAATCGAGGGTGCCCCCTCAGTTTGCGCCGCGCCGCGCCTCCGCCCGCGCAGGGCCGCTGGTCGCCCGCGGCGCGAGCGCCGGCGGACGGGTCCGGGGCAGCTCGACGGTGAAGGTCGCCCCCAGCTCTGGGCGGCTGTCGACCGTCACCGTCCCCCCCAGCGCCTCGACGATCTGCTTGACGATCCAGAGGCCGAGCCCGATGCCGGCGTAGTTGCGGCTGGAGGCGGCCCGCTCGAAGCGCCGGAAGATCCGGTCCTGGTCCTCGGCCGGGATCCCGAGCCCATGGTCGTGGATCGCCAGGACGGCGCGATCACCCGTCACATCGACGGTGATCTCGATCGGCTTGCCGGCGCCGTACTTGATCGCATTCGAGAGCAGGTTGGTGATCACTTGATCGAGGCGGCTGGCATCCCAGGCGCCCACGGCCCTTGGCTCGCCGCGCACGTCGAGCGCGCAGCCGCGGCGCCGCGCCTCGTCGGCCAGCCGCGTGCGGACCTCGTCGACCACCGCGACCATATCGACCTCCTCGATCTGCAGCTCCAGCCGGCCGGCCGCGATGCGTGACACGTCGAGGAGCTCGTCGATCAAGTGATTGAGCCGCGCCGCCTGGGTGTCGATCCGCTCTGCGCGCTGGACGACGCCCCCGGCGGCCTCGCCGGCGCTGCGGCGGGCGAAGCGCAGCAGGTTCTCCACCTCCAGCCGCAACGAGGTGAGCGGCGTGCGGAGCTCGTGCGAGGCAACGGAGAGAAAATCTTCCCGCAGGCCGATCGCCTCACGCAGCACCTGCTCCGCCTTCTTCTGATCGTCGATGTCGGTCGCGGTGGCGATCCAGCCGGTCACCTCGCCATCGCTCCCCCGCTCGGGGACCACGCGCGCGAGGTGCCAGCGATAGGTTCCGTCCGAGGCCCGCCGCAGGCGGATCTGGCGCTCGAAGGCCTGCCTGCGGGCGAATCCTTCCTCGAACGCCTCGCGCACGCTGGCGCGATCGTCGGGATGAAGCGCCCGCCAGAGCAATTCGCCTGTCACCGTCGCCGTCCCGTGGCCGTGGTAATCGACGCCGGCCCGGTTCCAGAAGGTGATGCGCCCCTCGGCGTCGGAGGCCCAGATGCTCTGTGGCATGGCGTCCAGGAGGTGCCGGTAGCGCTCCTCGCCCGCCCGCAGAAGCGCGTCGCGCTCGTGCTCGCGCAGCAGCTTCGCCTGCGCCTTGAGCTGTTCTTCCTTGAGATAGAGCTCGACGAAGACCTGCGCCTTCGAGCGAAGAATGTCCGGATCGAACGGCTTGACCAGGTAATCGACCGCCCCCTCGGAATAGCCTCGAAACACGTGGGCGGCGTCGCGCCCCACCGCCGTGATGAAGATGATCGGGATGTGGCGGCTGCGGGGCCGTTGCTTGATCAGATTGGCGGTCTGGAATCCGTCCAGCCCCGCCATCTGCACGTCGAGCAGGATGAGCGCGAAGTCGCGCCGCAGGAGCTGCCGGAGCCCCTCCTCGCCCGAGGAGGCGGTGACCAGCTCATGCCCGAGCGGGGCGAGGATCGCCTCCAGCGCCACCACGTTCGCGGGGTGGTCGTCCACCAGCAGGATGCTGGCGGTCGGAGACTGCAGGGAGGACGCAGGCGAAGATGATGGTGGTTCGAACACGGTGGACCTCAGGCGGGCGGTGGCTCGCTGGATCGGTCGCTCAGTTGGCGAATGAGCTCGAGCAGCCGATTGACGTCGACCGGCTTGGGAAGGTAGTCCGAGGCCCCGGCCTCCAGACACTTGTCGCGGTCGTCCTCCAGCGCCTTGGCCGTCACCGCCACGATCGGCTTGTCGCGACAGATCGGGTTGGCGCGGATGGCGCGGATGGTTTCGTAGCCGTCTTTGCCCGGCATCATGACGTCCATCAGCACCAGATCGATCGTCGGATCGGACTCCAGCGCGTCGATGCCCGCCTGTCCGTTGTCGGCGTAGACCACCTCCAGCCCGGCCGCCTCGAGGACGCTGGTCATGGCGAACACGTTGCGCACGTCGTCGTCGACCACCAGCACCTTGCGCCCGGCGATCGCGGCCAGATCGAAGGGGGGGGAGGCGGTCGGGATCGGAAGGCTGGGCGCACGCGGCGCGACCCGCTCCGGCGAGCGCCAGGCGCCGGTGCCGTGCTCCTCGTCGGAGCTGGGAAAGCCGATGTAGCGCTCTGGCAGGTAGAGCGTGAAGACGCTCCCCTTGCCTGGCTCGCTCTCGACCTGGATCTCGCCGCCCAGGTGACGCGCGATCTCGCGCGAGATCGAGAGGCCGAGGCCGGTGCCGCCGTACCTGCGGCTGGTCGTCCCGTCGGCCTGCTGGAACGCCTCGAAGATCAGCTCCTGTTTGTTCTCGGGGATCCCGATGCCGGTGTCGACGACGGAGAAGGCGACCACCCGCTCGAAGGCCAGCATCGGATTCGAAAAGCGCGTCCCTTGCTGGGGTCGGTGGATGCGCAGCGTGACCGCGCCATCGGCGGTGAATTTGAAGGCGTTCGCCAGCAGGTTCTTCAGCACCTGCTGCAGCCGCTGCGGATCGGTGTAGAGCGTGCGCGCCACGCCGATCTCGACGTCGACCGAAAAGTTGAGCCCCTTCTGCTCGGCCAGCGCCCGGAACGAGCGATCGACGAAGTCGGCGATCTCCGTGGGATGGATGTCGCGCGGGTCGATCGGCATCTTCCCGGCCTCCACCTTGGAGAGGTCGAGGATCTCGTTGATCAGCGTCAACAGATCGCCGCCCGAGGCGTAGATCGTCTTGGCGTACTCGACCTCCTTGGGCGTCAGGTGCTGCTCCGGGTTGTCGGAGAGGAGCTTGGCCAGGATCAGCAGGCTGTTGAGCGGCGTGCGCAGCTCATGCGACATGTTGGCCAGGAACTCCGACTTGTACTTGGAGGTGGTGGAGAGCTGCTCCGCCTTCTCCTCCAGCGACAGCCGCGCCTGCTCGACCTCCCGGTTCTTGACCTCGACCTTCTGGTTCTGCTCGGCCAAGAGGCGGGCCTTTTCTTCCAGCTCCAGCGCCTGCTTCTCGAGCGCGGTGTTGGTCCGCCGCAGCTCCGCCTGCTGGGTGGTCAGCTCGTTCGACTGCGACTGCAGCTCCTGGGTCAGCGACTGCGACTGCTGCAGCAGCTCCTCCGTCCGCATGCTGGCGCCGATCATGTTGAGCACGACGCCGATCGACTGCATGAGCTGGTCGAGGAACAGCTGGTGGATGGCGCTGAAGGCGTGGAACGAGGCCAGCTCGATCACCGCCTTGACCTGCCCTTCGAACAGCACCGGCAAGACGATGATGTTGAGCGGAGCCGCTTCACCCAGGCCCGAGCTGATCTGGATGTAATCGGCCGGCACCCGCGTCAGGAGAATCGTCTTCTTCTCGAGCGCACACTGCCCCACCAACCCCTCGCCCGCCTTGAACCGGTTGCCGACCCCTTTGCGCTCGCGGTAGGCGTAGGTCGAGGTCAGCTTGAGGACCGGCGTCTCCGGCGACTCGCTCTCGGCGTCCATCATGAAGAACGCGCCGTAGTGCGCGGAAACCAGCGGCGTCAGCTCGCTCATGATGAGGCGGGACACCGTCTCCAGATTCTTTTGTCCCTGCATCATCGAGCTGAACTTGGCCAGGTTCGTCTTCAACCAGTCCTGCTCGGCGTTCTTCTGCGTCGTCTCGCGCAGGTTGATGATCATCTGGTTGATCTTGTCTTTGAGCGCGGCGACCTCGCCTTGCGCCTCGACCTCGATCGACCGGGTCAGATCGCCCTTGGTGACCGCGGTGGTGACGTCGGAGATGGCCCGCACCTGCGAGGTCAAGTTGCCGGCCAGCTGGTTGACGTTGTCGGTCAGCTGCCGCCAGGTGCCGACGGCGCCGGGAA
>Ga0210388_10000687_pt1 | contig 27035 bp, 24 predicted proteins | sample IncBWC19OmetaG_FD_155485 | JGI IMG/M metagenome (GOLD analysis project Ga0210388, IMG submission 155485) | Forest soil microbial communities from Barre Woods Harvard Forest LTER site, Petersham, Massachusetts, United States - Inc-BW-C-19-O ...
CCGCTGGTGCAGCCATGCTTCGCCTTTTCGCCGGGCTCCCGGTGGTACGAGTCCCATCAATGCAAGGGACAGCATGGTTTTTCCGGAGCCGGACTCGCCGACGATGCCGAGGGTTTCTCCTTCGTTGAGTGCGAAGGAGAGTTCGTTTACAGGCCGCACCCAACCGCCCTGCGTGGGCAATTCCACGGTGAGGTTGCGGACGTCCAGCCGCGTGACCATAACTAGAATGATAAGACGCTGCGCATTCTGCGAGATTAGAATTTGTATGCTTGGTGCTTAGAGCAATGTGGAGAAAGCTAGTAGGGTTAACGCTTCGCAAGCGGGATGACGAAGCGCAAGGCTGTGTGCGTGGCAGAAAAGCGCACGACTTTGTTGTCTGTGAGCCCGGCAGATTTCCCCGCGTTGATCACATCAATTTCACGAATGTGAGTTTGGCCCTTGGGATAAACGACCCAAATTCCCCCGGACTTGCAAATCGAACGCGCCAGTGACTTCAATTTTGAAAGGTCTTCATTCGCTTCCGCAGAAAAGAAAATCAGGTCCGCGTCGCCGATGCGATTGCCTCGGGAGTAATCCGGAACGATAACCTCGAGATCGCGCTGGAATTCGGCGTCTTCGACTCCCAGTACTGCGATGCGTTGGCCGGGCTTTATTCCTAACTTTTCGGCGAGTGTACGGTGCGAGTAATCCCGTTCAGGGGCGCGCGATTTCGATGGATTCTTTTGCGGCATGGAGCAGCTCCGAAATCGCGCGAATCATACACCTATTTACCTGGTCCCGATGCTGGCACATAATGCGCCGTCAATAGGCGCATCCAGCGTTCGAGGAGGTTCCCATCGATGCTACCCGGACTGAGAGCGGCGCTGAATTACCATCCTATTTTCGTACATTTTCCCATCGTGCTGTGGTTCGCGGCATTGCTGTTTGAATTGCTGGCGGTGTGTCGCGCGAGTGACGACATGCAGCGCATGGCTTCCAGAATGCTTTACCTGGGAACACTGGCTGCAGTTGTGGCAGCACTGACGGGACTTGTTGCAGAAAAATCCGTTCCTCCCGGCATTGCCCAGCGGGTGGTCGGAATTCATCAGGCATTGATGCTGGTATCGACAAGCCTGGCGGCGGCTCTGTGCATTTTTGCTTTTTCTGTGCGGCGGAACTTTACCGCTCAATTGCGAAAGGTGATGTTGCTCGGACTCTGCATCCTCGGCGTGTTAGTCATTTTCGGCGCGGACCGCGGCGCACAACTCGTTTATGAATATGGCTCGGCGGTGAATTGGTCCACGGCGGAACAGCAGAAATAGATTTTTGTGCGGGAAGGAATAGTGAAAAAACCTCGAGAAGCAAAGCGCATGAGCGACAGCGCGGTGAAAGAGAAAACGGGCAGAGTGTGGGCGGAATGGTTCAAGATCCTGGACAAGGCCGGCGCGAAGAAATGGCAGCACAAAGAAATCTCCATGTATCTTGGCGAAAAGCAAAAAGCGGGGCCTTGGTGGGGCCAAATGGTCGCGGTGGCATATGAGCACGAGCGCGGCATTCGCGAGAAATTTCAAAAGTGCGATGGCGAATTTGCGGCGTCCGGCAGCCGAACGCTCAGCGTGCCAATCGCGAAAGCGTACGAGGCTTGGGCGAATGAAAAATTGCGGCGCAGCTGGCTTGGGGATGCGGAATTGGAAATCACCACAGCCACGCCGTCGAAATCGATTCGCGGAAAATGGGACGGAGGAAGCAGCCGGCTAAGCGTGAATTTCTATGGGAAAGGCGCGACGAAGTGTCAGGTGGCAGTAGACCATATGAAGCTCAGCAGCAGCCAAGAGTGCGCAAAGATGAAAACTTTTTGGTTTGAGGCATTGAATCGACTGCAAGACAGATTGGAAGGATAGATTTTTTTGGTAGGAGCGAGTCTTTGACTCGCTCCACCAAGAGAATTAGTAATCGTTAGCCGAGCCTTCCAGGAAGGCGCGCAGCTTGCGCGAACGCGACGGGTGGCGCAACTTGCGCAAGGCTTTCGCTTCGATCTGGCGAATGCGCTCGCGAGTGACGGCGAAGGATTGGCCGACTTCTTCCAGCGTGTGCTCGCTGCCATCGTCGAGACCGAAACGCATCTTGATTACTTTTTCTTCGCGCGGCGTGAGAGTTTTCAGCACGGAAGAGGTCTGTTCCTTCAGGCTCAGATTAATGACGGCGTCGGAAGGCGAGACGACGGCCTTGTCCTCGATGAAATCGCCGAGATGCGAATCTTCCTCTTCGCCGATGGGAGTTTCGAGGGAAATCGGTTCCTGGGCGATCTTCAGAATTTTGCGGACTTTCGCGACAGGGATATCCATGCGCTTCGCGATTTCTTCCGACGTAGGTTCGCGGCCGAGTTCCTGCACGAGCTGGCGCTGGGTGCGAACCAGCTTGTTGATGGTCTCGATCATGTGCACCGGAATGCGGATGGTGCGGGCTTGGTCTGCGATGGCGCGCGTGATGGCTTGGCGAATCCACCAGGTAGCATAGGTGGAAAATTTGTAGCCGCGGCGCCATTCGAACTTGTCCACGGCTTTCATCAGGCCGATGTTGCCTTCCTGAATCAGGTCAAGAAATTGAAGGCCGCGATTCGTGTATTTTTTTGCGATGGATACGACCAAGCGCAGGTTGGCTTCAATTAATTCTTTTTTGGCTTGTTCTGCTTCCGCTTCGCCCCGAAGAATCACCTGCAGGGCGCGCTTCAATTCAGTGGGACTTACTTCGCTCGCGAGCTCGATTTCGCCAAGTTCCTGGCGGCGGTTTTTCAGGTCTTTGCGCGCTTCGGCCTGGACATCGCCTTTGGAAGCTTCCACGCGGCGTTCGAGCTTCACGGTGTCGCGCTCGAGGAAATGGACGCGTTCCACCGTTTGGCGGATTTTTTCGATCAGGCGTTTCTTTTCCAGCGGATTGAAATCCAGCTCGCGGAAGCGGTTGGACATCTCGACACGAGTACGGGCCAGTGTGTAGCGCGCTCGAAGATAGGGACGCTTCTTGGAACGAGGAATTTTCTGAAGCTTGGCGGCTTGCTTCATCGCCAACAGATAAAGCTTCGCTACTTTGTCAATTTGCTTGAGAGTTTCCTTGGTCTTCTGCTCGATCTTTTCTTCGGTGAGCTCTTCGTCGTCGAATTGGACGATCTCTTTGATCGAGCGCGAGCCGTTGCGTACGTCTTCGCCAACTTGCAAGAGCTCTTTCAATATGAGCGGGGCGCGCGTGATCGTCTTCAAGACCAGCAACTGTCCGCGTTCAATTCGCTTCGCGATGGCGACTTCGCCTTCGCGCGTCAGCAGCGGTACGGTACCCATTTCGCGCAAATACATGCGGACCGGGTCGTTGGTCTTTTCCAGTGTTCCCGGGGTCAGATCCAGTTCGCCATCTTCCGAGGCGGACGAGGCCGGCTCATCTTTAACGTCAACAGCGTCTGTGGAATCCGCTGCGGCCAGCGCGGCCTTCGCGCTGGAAAGGTCTTCGTAAACATCAATGCCGTAGCGTTCGAAGGTTGAAAGGAGATCGTCGATTTCTTCTGAGGAATGCACCTCAGGCGGCAGAATATCGTTCACTTCATCGTAGAGCAGATACCCGCGCTCTTTGCCCATAGCTATGAGCTGTCGAACCTGATCGTATTTTTCTTCAAGAGCTACCGTCACACTGCCTCCCTCTAAATAAGGCTCGCGCATGCGCGAGCAATCCCCAAGCAGAAATGGCCGGTACTAGACACCCCGGCACACCCTTGCGAATGTATTGAATAAACGCTTATTTTTCAGACGATTCTTCGTTGGTTCCTGCGCCCGTGCCGACGAAACCCACGCCGCTTCTCCCACAACATACTATAAGATGCTCGATGAGGGACTATCGTTTCATCCAAAACCTTACGAATATATAACATACGCCAAGCTCGGTCAATCAAATGCCGTAACTTATTGGCCCGCCAAGAGTTTCTGCAACTCCAAGCGGCGCGTGATGATACGGCGCAACTCCTCGGTAGGGGGCTTCGATTCGAGTTTTTTCTGCAATTCGGCGAGTTCCTGCTCAACGCGCCGGCTACGGAGCACCCCAAGACAGCTTTCTGCTTCCTCCCAGGTGTGCTCGGAGAAAGATTCGAAGAAAATTTCGAACAGCACGCGCCGGTCACGTTCGTCCAGCGCTTCGGCAAAGGTTGCTGGATCAGAACGCTCGCCGGCTTTGGCGATAAGCAAGTCAAATATCTTTTCGGTCTCAAGGCCACGATGCAGCCCGCTGGATACAATTTCGTTGGCAAGTTTTTCGCGGAAGCCGTCTGCTTCGGCAAGCATGTGAATTAGACGGCGCTCGGCGCCCTTTACGCTCGGCCCAAGCAGTTCGGCTTTCGGCTTCACTTCGCTGCGACGTTCGGTGGCCGCCCGGCGAAGGGCTTCTCGCAAAACCGGCTCGTCCACGTGCAGTTCGGAGGCTATGCGCGTGGCCCACTCCGAACGCAGCAGCCGATTTGGCAGGCGCTGCACATACGGCATCAGAAAATTGAGAGCCATCACTCGGCCGCTGGCAGTGGTTCGATCCATCAATCTGGCGCGGCCAATTAAATAATCCAGATAGGGCGGCGCCTGAAGCAGCAATTTCTTGTAAGCTTCGGCGCCTTGCTCCTTAAGAAACTTGTCAGGATCGGAGCCGGCGGGGAGCGCCAGGACTCGAACATCAAACTCTTTTTCGAGCAGGAGAGTAAGGGAGCGCTCGGTCGCGGCCTGCCCTGCGGTGTCCGGGTCGTAATTCACTACAACTCGCCGGGTGAACCGGCCAAGTAATTTTATCTGCGGTTCAGCAAGGCTCGTGCCACAGCTTGCTATCACGTTTGTGATTCCCGCGCGAGCGACGGCGATCGCGTCCATGTAGCCTTCCACTAAGACGCCGAAATCATTTTGTCGCAGAGCTTCCTTTGCCCGATCGAGATGATAGAGAACGTTGCTCTTCGAATAGATGGGAGTTTCCGGAGAGTTCAGGTACTTGGGCATCTCGTCGCCCATCGCACGTCCGCCGAACGCGATCACTTTCGCTGATTCGTTGGCTATCGGGAAAATAATGCGGCGTCGAAAACGATCAAAGAACCGGCCGCTTTGTTCACGCGAGAGAAGGCCTGATACTTCGAGCAGCTTTTCGGGGTATTTTTGCTTCAGAAATCGAAGAAGCGCATCACCGGATGACGGGGCGAATCCCAGCCCAAATTTAACCATCGCCTCGCGATTCAGTCCGCGATCTTCGAGATAGGCGTAGGCGACTTTTCCTTCCGCACTCTCGTGCAATTGGCGAGCGAAAAATGCAGCGGCTTCACGATGCATCTCCACGAGCGCGCTTCGTTGTTGATTCTCGCGCCGCTCTTCGGGCGAACGCTCACGCGGCCTGGGAATTGCGATCCCACATTTTTCAGCAACTGTGCGGATCGCTTCCGGAAAGGTGCACTTGTCCAGCTCCATCACGAATTTGAAGACGTCGCCGCCCACGCCGCAGCCGAAGCAGTGATAAATCTGTTTCACAGGATGCACGTTGAAAGACGGAGTTTTCTCCTGGTGGAAGGGACAGAGTCCCGAAAAGTTCTGGCCGCTCTTCTTCAGGCGCACGTACTCGCCGACCACGCGGACTATATCCGCTTGTTGTTTTACTCGTTCGGCAAATGATCCGGCTTCGGCCATATCTCCTGAGGTATTCCCGAAATTCCTCCAGCTAGCGCTTTCGCAGCATTTTAAGTGCGCAGTTCGGCAATAGTGATTGCTGTTCCGCCTCGGTCTTCCGCTTCATGGCGAACTTTATCAACAAGCGGGTGAGTTGACAAAAATTCGGCCAAACCGCGACGCAGTGCCCCCATACCGTGACCGTGAATGATTCGAATGCTCGGCAGGCTGCCGAGCGCAGCCTGGTCCAGAAACTTATCGACACGACGAGTTGCTTCCTCCACCGTGCAGCCGATGACGTTTATTTCTTCGTTCGCGGGTTCTTCGCTTTGCTGAGTGTGAACGGTTATCCCTCGCGGACGCACAGTGGACGAGAGATCGGCCTTCGCGGATTTTTCTTCAGCCGCGAGGCCAATTACGTCCGAAACAGGAACACGCATCCTGAGAATTCCCGCCTCCACTTCCGCCTTACTGCCATCCAGGCGGCGGAAGATCAATGGCTGTTTGAATCCCTTTACAATTATGCGCAATCCTGCGGTAAGCGTTTCAGGCGCCACGAGCTTCGGAGCGGCTTCGACCCCAACTCCCAGGTCAGCCTGAGACGAGGATAGCGTATCGACTACGGCTGCGTCCGCCTCGGCTCGAGCTTCCGAGGCAATCTTCGATATTTGCTTCCCCGATTGCTTTTCTAGCCGAGCGCGCAGAGCGCGATCGTGAATCTCACTAGTTACCCGCGCCATCTCGCTTTCGAGCCGCTTGGTTGTTTCCTGAAAGCTTTTTTCAAGTTCCGCAATGCGCTTCTTCTGCCGATCGACCCATTCGGTTTGAAGCAGGCGTCTTTCGGTTTCAATTTGCGCAAGTTCCTCGCGGGTTCGGCTCTTAACTTCCTCCATTTCATCGCGGCTGCGATGGAGATAGGCAATCAAATCCCGCGCCTCGCGTGATTCAGGCGTAAGGCTTGCTTGAGCATGCTCTACCACTGGTGAAGGCAAACCGAGCCTGCGCGCGATTTCGATACCGCTGGACGTTCCGGGCACGCCAACCAATAGACGATAGGTGGGGCGCAGGTTGACTTCGTCAAACTCCATCGCCGCGTTGACGATGCCGGGCGTGGTGGAAGCATAAGATTTCAGGCGGTCATGATGCGTGGTTGCGATGGTCAGCGCATGGCGGGTGCGGAATTCTTCAAGCAACGCCACGGCCAGCGCCGCTCCTTCTTCCGGAGCAGTGCCGGTTCCCATTTCGTCCACGAGGATCAGCGAGCGCTCGGTGGCTACTTCCAGCATAGATTTCAGATTGAGCATGTGCGCTGAAAACGTGGAAAGATCAGCCGCGATGGATTGTTCATCGCCGATATCGGCAAGAACAAAATCGAAGATCGGCATTTCGGCGCGTTCCGCAGCTACCGGGATCGCGGATTGGGCGGAAAGCGCCGCCAGTCCGACACTTTTGAGCGCTACGGTTTTTCCACCGGTGTTAGGCCCGCTGATGACCATGATGGTCTCGTCTCCGCCGAGATCCAGCGACATCGCAACCGCTTTGCGGCCCTGCGGCTTGAGTGTGGCTTCCAGTACGGGATTTCGCACAGTGTGGAGGCGCAACAAATTTCCCTGCGTAAAATTCGGCATCGCGCAATCGAACTCGCGCGCGAAACGAGCGCGCGCAAAAATCGAATCTAAGTGAGCAACTCGCGTCGCGGCGGCTTCCAGGGATCCGCGCTCCAGGCGCACTCGCTCCGTGAGCTCTTCTAGAATCCTTGCGATTTCCGCAAGTTCATCTTCGCCGAGTTGCACCAGACGATTATTCAAATCGATGGCTTCCAGCGGCTCAACGAAAACAGTCTGACCCGTCGCGCTCGCGCTATGAACCACTCCTGGCACAGTGCGCCGGTCGGCGGCGCGAACGGGAATTACAAAACGGTCGTTCCGCAGAGTGACATAGTCCTCGCCGGTAGACTGGCCGCGGGCATGAAGAATTTTTTCCAGCGACTTGTGGATTTTGCCGCGCGCATCCTCCATGTTTTCGCGAATACGTTTGAGTTGAGGCGAGGCATCGTCGCTAATTTCTCCGTTTGGCAGAATCGCGCGTCTGATCGCCGTCGAAAGATGCCGGAAATCCACTAACGCTGCGGCTCTTTCGCTCAGACGCGGATATTTCGGGGCGTCCTCTTTGAACGTTTGCCGTACGGCATGCGCTGCATCCATAAGCGATGCAACGTCGAGCAGCTCGCCAGTGACGAGAATCGAACCCGGGACGATCAATCGAGCGAGCCATGGATCCGGGTCGGCAAGAGATCCAAAACCCAGTTCAGCTCCTGCCCGCAAGTACGCTACAGCTTCGCGCACCAATGTGAATTCAATATCGAGTGCTGCTGAATTTTGCTGGACCAAGAGTCCCAGCGTACTCCGGCGGCCTGGCGCGCACGTCGTGTAACGGCTGACGATATCTTTCAGCCGGTCAAACTCGAGAAGTTGTTCTGCCGAGCGGGACACGAAGGACCTCAACAGAGAATTGTAGCCCTGTTACAGCAGGAAATCAGCGAGCGCTAGTGATGCGCCGCTTTATTTTTTCTTTTTGGGTGAGGTGGCGCCGAGTGTTTCGACCATAGCAACTGCGATGGCATCGACCGCGGCGGTTGCATCGTGGCCATGCTGAGAATTGTTATTGCCGAAAATCGTAAACACGAGATGTTCACCGTGAACCGTCGTGGCATATCCGGACATAGCTCGGACATGCTCCAGCGATCCTGTCTTCGCCAGGACGCGGCCTGAAGCGGCGGTATCCTTCATCCGGTTTTCTAGTGTGCCGTCCACACCCGCAATCGGAAATGTGGCGATGTAATCCTCGCCCCAAGGCTGCTGCGAAACGTATCGCAGAACTTGAATGACCGCATGGGGCGTTACGAGATCGTCACGCGAAAGTCCTGAGCCGTCTGAAAGGACGACCGCGCCCTCTTCGATTCCAAGAGCTTTCAGGAAATTTTGTTCCACCCAGAGACCTGCGTCGGTGGAACCTATTCCCGTTTTTTCACGCGCTATAGTGCGGAGAAATAATTCCGCATGGAGGTTTTGGCTGACTTTATTGGTGACTCCAATACTTTCAAGAAGAGGCGGGGAAAGATGGTCTGCGAGTACGAGAGTATTGACAGTCTGCGCGGGTTTTCCGGTTATCGTACCCGGCTCCGGAAGGAGGCCGACCGTACCTCCGGCAGGGACGCTTGCGGAGTCGAATGGACGTGGTGGTTCAGCGTGTTTTACGCGAACCCGGCCGGTGACTTTGATACCGCGAGCTTCGAGAACCTGCTTCAGCGTATCAGCCGCAGTTTCTTCGGGATCGGTCATTGCAAAATCAAGTTTGATTGGGGCATGACCGACTGGAATCGATCCGCGCAGCAAGATAAAGTTTTGTCCTGGCTGTCGCACGACCGAAAAATCCGGCTTCCCGCTGCTCGGACCGGTGCTGATCTGGTGCACGAAACCGCCCGAGGCAGCGACGGGTTCCACTATCGCGCCGGCTGCTTCGCCTTCACGCGCACCAGGACTCACCTCGATTGAAAAAGAATTATCGTTGAACGCGAGTGCGCTTATCGGCGCACCAAATGTGAAAAATAAATCGCCCACGCTCCAGCCCGCTGGATACGGATCGTAGAGGAAATAGCTATCGTCAGCGACGATGTCGCCGTCAACCTCTCTCAGTCCCTTGGCAACCGCTTTTTCCACCATCTCCACGAGTGGCGCGTCTGTCGCGCCTTCGCGTTCTATTTTTCCAGCGTACGGAAATTTCCGATTTGAAAAGTCTGGATCACCGTGACCTACCAGAATCAGATCACCGACGAGGCGGCCATCGGCGCCGAGTTGGCCGGCGGTCTCCAGGGTCGTATGAAAACGAAAGTCACGCGGCAGCGTGGAAAAAACCAGCGCGGATGTAAAAATCTTGGCATTGGAGGCCGGCGTAAAAAATTTATCGGCGTTTAATTCATAAAGAGTCTCTCCTGTGTCGCGATCCGCGATCAATATTCCCCAGAAAGCCTTGGAAGCCCGGCTGTCGGCAAGAGCGGCGTCCACCCTCGCTCGGAAGCGTTGAACATCGGGCCGGCTGGCGCCCGGTTTTTTGTTTGCCGAGACTCTCTTCGAGCCAACCGTCGTGTTTTGCGCCTTAACAAAAGGCCGGTAAACAAACAGCGTAATTAGTATCACCGCAGCAAAAGAGAGATTACGGTGGCGTGGGCGCGAAGCGGGTTCTCTCATATTAATTGTTCCGAGTCGAAACTGGACTCATTATATTGGCTTTTGACCCTGGGGGACCGCTCGCAGAAAGGTTGCGATTCCTAGGCGAAACCCATATCATGATTGGAATTAACAGGAGGAACTAATGAAAAGTATTGTATCGGCCCTGCTGATAGCAACTCTCGTAGCAGCTCCGGTGATGTTCACTCCCACGGTGCGGGCAGATGACACCACGAAAGACGAAGACCGCATACAGAATGCCGGGCAAGTGGTAAAAGAAATTATGAATATTCCCGACAATATTCCGCAAAGTCTGATCGACAAAGCGGACTGTGTGATCGTGTTCCCCTCTGTTCTGAAGGCGGCGTTCATTGTGGGAGCGAGCTATGGCCGGGGTGTTATGACCTGCCGTCGCGGGGATGAATTCAATGGCCCATGGGGTGCGCCGTCGATGATGGCCCTTGAAGGCGCCAGCTTCGGCTTTCAGGCTGGTGGCCAAGCAACCGATTTCGTGCTGCTGGTTATGAACGAAGATGGCGCCAAAGGCATCCTCGCCAGCAAGGTGAAAATCGGCGGCGACGCCTCTGCGGCCGCCGGCCCGGTGGGACGCAACGCTTCAGCGGAAACGGACGTCACTTTGCGCGCGCAGATTCTCACCTACTCCCGAGCACGCGGCCTTTTCGCGGGCGTTTCGCTGGCAGGTTCCACGGTACGTCCGGACAACGACGCAAACGAGCGGATCTATGGAAAGAAAATCTCGGCCAGGGACATTGTGCTGCATAACGCTGTTCCACCGCCACCGTCGGCCAAACTGCTTCTTTCAACTCTGAGGAAACATTCTCCGAAACACAGTTCCTAACTGAAACGCTCTTCTAAATTTAACCGCTTCGGTTTTGCAGTGTAGCGAAGCAATCTGAAGTGCGATGATGCGCTTCGAAAGTAAACGGGAATTTCGGGCCTAGGTAGTACGATTCGGAGCCAACGCTCCGGATCCATCCTCGTTAAGAAAGGTTGAACCGTGAAAAAGAAAATGATGGTGTTTGCTCTGTGTTTGGCGGTTGCATCTCCAATGTTCGCTCAGAAAAAAGAAGAAGAGCGGATTAGCAACTCGGCAACGGTACTGCGACTGTTGCTCTCAGGCGACAAAGGCCTGCCGACGCATATCCTTGATCAGGCGGATTGTGTCGTCATCTTTCCCAGCGTCAAAAAAATAGCCATCGGCATTGGCGGGAGTTATGGACGCGGTGTGATGGTTTGCCGCACGGGTGCCAAGATGGATGGTAAATGGGGCACGCCGGCAATGTACAGGCTCGACCAGGCCAGCATTGGCGTGCAACTCGGGTCGACAGCCACCGATTTTGTGCTGGTGGTCATGAACCAGACGGGCGCAGAACAAATCCTGAATGGGAAGACAAAGCTTGGAGCAAATGCCGCTGCCGCTGCCGGTCCCACGGGCGCTCAGGCAACGGATTACAATGCCGCTTCCATGAAGGTCGACGTTCTGACGTATTCGCGTTCCAAGGGACTGTTTGCCGGAGTCTCCCTGGAAGGCGCGTCAATGGACAGCGATGATGATGCCAACAAATCACTGTATGGCAAATCGATCAGCGCCAAGGACATCATCGAGGGCGGCCAAGCTGCGACCCCGGGAGCCGCGGAGTTGGATGAAGTGCTCACCAAGGCGTCACCAGCTCGCAAGTAGCTGGGCTTTCAGATGTAAAACCTGCGGAAGTAAATTGGAGTACGCGCGTGAGGGTGGAGTATTTTTGAGGCCAAGCTCGGCGCGTACAGAAAACGTCCGCTCCCGCTTTGCTACGCCGGGGACTTAGCTCCCCGGCGTATAACCTCATCCGGCAGCCCTCCCACTCAGTTCAGGCCATCTTGACGTCCCTCGCAATGTGACCTATAGTCGTAATTGTCTATAAGTCATCATTGGTGAACATAATGGCAATGAAATCTCCGACTTCTGCTCATTCCGCCCGGCGCGTTAGAAGCACTCCGCGGATCAACCGGCGTGAACGGCGACGTATCGAAACTCGGGAACGCATCTATCGAGCGGCTTTGGAAATTTTTGCCCGGCGTGGATACCTCGACACCACCGTTGAGGACATTACCGAGGCCGCCGATGTCGGCAAAGGTACCTTCTTTAATTATTTCCCCACCAAAGAACACGTTCTAGCGACTTACGGCGACGAGCGTGTCGCGGCGATTGAACGCTCACTCCAGAACGTCCGGACGGCTAAGCAATCCGTGCGAGCAGCGCTTAAAGAGCTCGCGACCGATCTTGCTGGCCAGTCCGCGGAAAGTCCCGACTTACTTCGATCGATCTTCGCGGCTCATCTATCCTGCGCGCCCGTGCGAGCAGAGCTGCAAAATCGTCTGCAGCGAGCTCGGCGGCTTTTGGCCGAAATAATTGCAATCGGCCAGAAAAGGGGCGAGATCCGCTGCGACCGCTCCGTTGCAGATCTCGCCCGGCTTACTCAATTAATCTTTATGGGCGGCACGATAGCCTGGTCGCTGAATCCCGATTCCGTATTGCGAAAATCGGCAGAGGAGGTCTGGGAGCTGTTCTTCCCAAGCCTTTTTGCCGATACAAAAGGCAAGCGCAAGATGGCACGAAAGTAACTCGACAAGCGGTTTCGAGGCGGAGTTTAGCCTGATCTTATGAATCTAGCCCGGGCGAATTTCATCATACTTTTAGAGAACGGGAGGAGCCTCCGTGAAACGTAGATTGCCCGCCATTTTCTTCATTACGACACTTTTGATCGCCGGATATGGAAAATCTGTTTGTGCTCAACTGCCCGCCGGTCCAGTCACGTCGCTGGCGGGGAATTCTTCTTCAAGTTCCGGCTCCGGAACGGCCACGTCCGTTTACGCACAACCAGCGTCGCCGCAGGCACAAAGTTCGTTTACCGGCAGCGTGCCGTCGAAATTTGTTCCGGGCGTGTTGCCGATATCGCTGGAAGAGGCCATCAACCGCGGCCTGAAACAAAACCTTGGCCTGCTGCTTTCAAGCGAGGATGTTGGCTCAGCTCGCGGCACCCGTTGGCAGCAGCTAAGCGCCTTATTGCCGAACATAACTACTTCAAGCTATGTCGATCGATCGCAGGTGAATCTTGCTGAATTTGGATTCAGCGGTCTGGCCATCGCCGGCGCCGCGTTTCCCACAGTCGTCGGTCCTTTCACTTATTACGATGGCCGCGTTTACGCCACCCAATCAGTCTTAGATTTGAAAGCCATAAATAACACGCATGCTGCAACGCAGACTCTGAAAGCCGCACAACATACGTATAAGGATGCGCGTGATCTAGTCGTGCTAGCAGTTGGGTATAACTATTTGCTGGCCATCGCCGACGAGGCACGCATAGAAACAGCTGCAGCTCAAGTGAACACCGGGCAGGCACTCTACAACCAAGCTTCCGATCAGTTAAAAGCGGGGACGTCGCCCGCAATCGATGCGCTCCGCGCTCAAGTGGAACTACAAACACGCCAGCAACAATTGATTCAGGCCAAGAATGATTTGGCTATTCAGAAGCTAACTCTGGCGCGAGTGATTGGACTGGCGCTCGGGCAGGAATTTGATTTAACCGACAAATCTCCCTACGAACTTTTGGAGGGCCTCACCGTAGAGGAGGCGTTGAAGCGGGCATATTCCTCGCGTTCGGACTATCAAGCCGCCTTGGCCACGTTGAGCTCGGCGGAATATTCGCGCCGCGCCGCGCGAGCTGGTTACTACCCAACGCTGGACCTCAGCGGCGATTACGGTATCGCCGGAAGCTATTCGAACCTCTTCACGCACGGAGTTTTCGACATGCGCGCCACGCTGAACGTGCCTATTTTCCAAGGTAACAAAGTACATGGGGATATCCTGCAAGCCGACGCGCTTCTTCAGAAAAGCCGCGATCAACTCGACAACTTGCGAGGACAGATTGACGCGGACGTTCGTACCGCATTGCTCAACCTGGAATCGTCAGCGCAACAAGTAACCGTAGCCAAGAGCAATGTTGGTTTGGCTGATGAAAGCTTGATGCAATCGCAGGATCGCTTTGTGGCCGGCGTAACGAACACAGTGGAAGTGGTGCAGGCGCAAGAAGCCGTGGCCAGTGCTCACGAAAATTACATCTCCGCTCTTTACAACTACAACTACGCAAAAATCTCTCTGGCGCGGGCGATGGGGTTTGCCGAAGAAAGCGTCAAGCAATACTTCAAAGGAAAATAATCATGGCACCGAAAACAGAAGTGGAAGCACCCAAGAATCCAGCGGAACAAAACGCCGCGCCCTCTCAGGGACCTGCTTCGGCCGGAGCAACACTCCCTGCAGAAACTCACTCGGCCTCGGAACCTCCGCCGTCGCGAGCGGGTAGATTTGTTCAATCGAATCCGCGCGCTCGTTTTTATGTGATTGCGTTAATCCTTGTACTGATCGTAGCCGGCATTTTTGCCTGGCGTTACTTTCAAAGCTACGAGTCCACCGACGACGCCCAAGTGGATGGGCATCTGATGCCGCTCAGCGCGCGAGTTGGTGGCTACGTTACGAAAGTAAATGTAGATGACAACCAATATGTAACGGCCGGCACCGTGCTTGTTGAAATCGATCCGCGAGACTACCAAGTTGCAGTAGATCAAGCCAAAGCCGCGCTGGAAGACGCACGGGCCACGGCACAAGCTTCCAATTTGAACGTTCCGATTACTAACGTAAACACCGCGAGCCAACTCTCATCGTCCGAAGCAGACATCGAAAATGCGAGAGCGGGAATCGCCGCCGCACAGCAACAATATGACGCTGCTGAGGCGCAACTTGCCCAAGCTCAGGCAAATAGCACAAAAGCTCAACTGGACCTGGGGCGATACAAACAGCTTGTGGATAAACAGGAAATTTCCCAGCAGACGTACGATCAAGCAGAGGCTGCCGCAAAAGCGGAGGCTGCGGGAGTGGTGGCCGCAAGTTCCTCCGCAGCTGCTGCGGCGCAGCAGGTTACACAAGCTCGCAGTAAACTAGTCACAGCGGAAGCCGGCCATCGGTCTGCGCAAACGGCGCCGCGACAGGTTGCTACCTCCGAAGCGCGCGCTCTTTCCTCTGACGCCACGGTGAAACAAAAACAAGCGCTGCTCGATCAAGCCGAATTAAACCTTCAATACACCAAAATCATTGCGCCGGTGAATGGCGTGGTTACGAAAAGCGTGGAAGTTGGAATGAACATTCAGCCGGGACAACAATTGGCGGCCATCGTTCCGCTTGAAGATGTTTGGGTAACCGCGGATTTTAAAGAGACACAGTTGAAGAATATGCGCGTGGGACAAAAAGCCAAGATAAAAGTGGACGCCAACGACCGCACTTACAACGGACATGTTGATAGCTTCGCGAATTCGAGCGGAGCTCGTCTAAGCCTGCTGCCTCCGGAGAACGCCACAGGCAACTACGTCAAGGTGGTTCAACGCATACCCGTAAAGATCGTCCTGGAACCCGGTCAAAACAAGGACCTTTCTCTGCGGTTGGGGATGTCGGTAGAAGCCAAAGTTTTCGTGAAGTAAACCGGCACCTTCATGGCATCTGAGACACACCAACGGCCTGCGATAAATCCCTGGATTATTGCGCTTACAGTGACGTTGGCGACGTTCATGGAAGTGCTCGATACCAGTGTTGCGAACGTCGCACTTCCCCACATTGCAGGCAGTCTCTCCGCTGGCCAGGATGAAAGCACGTGGATACTCACGTCTTACCTCGTTTCGAACGCAATCGTTCTGCCCATGAGCGGTTGGTTTTCGCAAATGATCGGACGCAAACGGTTCTATATGTCCTGCGTAGCAATCTTCACCATCAGCTCATTTCTATGTGGATTGGCACCTAGCCTCGGCATGCTGATTTTCTTTCGTGTTTTGCAAGGCGCCGGAGGTGGCGGACTTCAGCCTAGCGAGCAGGCAATTTTGGCCGACACATTCGCGCCGGCCAAGCGGGGAATGGCATTCGCCGTTTATGGCATGGCGGTAGTGCTTGCTCCTGCCATCGGTCCTACTCTTGGCGGATGGATCACAGACAATTTCGATTGGCGCTGGATTTTCTTTATCAATATTCCGGTCGGCATTATTTCTCTGCTCCTCACCAATCGCTTAATTTCCGATCCACCTTATATGAAGGAAGCAAAGCGGACTGGATTCAAAATCGACTATATCGGACTGGGATTGCTGGCTCTGGGCCTCGGCACACTGCAAGTGGTACTGGACAAGGGCCAACGCGACGACTGGTTCGGGTCGCACTTCATCGTGATTATGACGACAATCAGTGCGGCCGCTTTACTAGGCGTTGTGATTTGGGAGTGGTACCACAAAGATCCGATTATCGACCTGCATCTATTCAAAGACCGCTCCTTTGCAATTGGAAATTTGCTGATGTTCATGGTGGGCTTCGCGCTGATGTCCAGCACCGTATTGTTGCCGCTTTTTATGCAAACGATTATGGGCTACACCGCGGAAAAAGCCGGCCTGGCATTGATGCCCGGAGGATTCGCTATACTTATAGCAATGCCCGTAGTGGGCTTTCTTCTTGGCCGTTATGACGCGCGGAGACTTCTGCTCTTCGGCATGTGTATGCTTTCTTTTGCCCTGTTTCACATGACGCGGTTCGACACAATCATCGATTTCCGGACAGTCGCGACCGCGCGCGTATTCCAGGCCATCGGCCTCGCTTTTCTGTTTGTTCCAATAAACACTGCGGCATACGCATTTATTCCGAGAAATAAATCGAATGCGGCTTCAGGCCTGATCAATCTCGCGCGGAATATAGGCGGCAGCATCGGAATCTCACTTGTAACAACCATGCTCGCGCGCCGTGCTCAGTTCCATCAGGCGAGCCTTGCCGGCGACATCCACAACGGAAATCCCCGTCTTCAAGCGATGATTGCCGCTACAACGCATATGCTGATTTCGCGCGGATCGAGCGCCTCTCAGGCTTCACACCAAGCGTACGCCATGGTCGCAAATATGCTCGATCGACAAGCGACCATGCTCGCTTACATTGACAACTTTTGGCTCCTGGCGGTGGCCGTGCTGATTATGATTCCCTTCGTCTTCCTGATGAAGAAAGTAAAGCCCGGAGGCCCAATCGCAGTACACTAAGGCTTCCGGAGGGTGCCATGCTGGTCCGAACCATCACGGTGGAACGTGAATATGGGAGCGGAGGCGCACTGATCGCACGGCGGCTCGCCGAACACCTGGGCTGGAAATTGTGGGATGAGGAACTCACGGCGGAAATTGCGCGCATTGCGAAAGTGGACCACAAAGCTGCACGGCTCTGCGATGAACGCATGGACCCCCTGATTTACCGGCTGTTCAGAGTTTTCGCCCGGGGAAGCTATGAGAGGGCGCTTCCAGTGGAAGGCGTCTCATCCCGATTTGACGCGGATCAAATGGTCGCGATGTTGCAGGAAGTCATCGAGGATGTGGCATCGCGCGGAAATTGCGTCATCGTCGGCCGCGGCGCGCCGTACATATTGCGCAACCATGCGGACGCTTTTCACGTTTTCATCTACGCGCCGCGTGACGAAAAAATTCGCCGCATTAAAACACTTGGGAAAACCGAGAAAGAAGCTGCTCAACTGGTTGCAGAGGTGGACGCCGAGCGCGCTTCCTTCATCCGCCACTATTTCGGTGCGGAGTGGCCGTGCCGAGCGCTGTACAACGCGATGATTAACTCGAAATTCGGAGACGAGTACGTAATCGAGATGATTCTGCAGCACGTTGACGCGCTAGAAAAACTCCACTCTCCGCAGCCTGCCCGCGTCTGACTTTTTGCTCATGCCCCGGCGCCTTCGCCGGAGGCTCGCCCACACGGCCAATCAAAAACGCGCACAGACATAGAACGGAGACAAGCATCGTGAAGGCAGATACGTGCTTCAACTTCACACCTCTTACGGTCCTTGGCTCGCTAGGCAAAATGAGAAGTTGCAATTCCTGCTGATGGGCCGGCTTCCGACTACCCATCGTGCGATTTCTAGGCTTTGTTCGAGTCATTGCGCTCCTTGCCCTTGCCAGGTGAGTTGCATTTGGGGCGACTTCCACGCTCGCGATTCGTCCGTACGCGTGCGCAAGCCAAGATCATATTTACGGCGCACTCTTTCCACCCTCGCTGCGATTTCCTTGCGATAAGCCTCGGGCACGCTTCCATATCGGCCATACCATTCGCGATACCGCTTCGAAAGCTTCGGGAATTTCTCATCGAGAAACGGCATGAACTGCTTCAGCGAGGCGGGCATCAGAAAGAGCACCCTTCCAGCCATCCACTGCGCGCCGGCGTCTCTGGCTCCACGAGCCAACGAATCCAAATCCTCTTCAGCATCAGTAATCCCCGGCAGAACCGGCATTGCCAAAACACCAGCGGAAATTCCAGCGTCTCGCAGCTTACGAACTGCTTCCAGACGCAGATCGGGCCGCGGAGCACGCGGCTCGAGCATCCGCGCAAGCCGCACACGCATGGTCGTAATGCTCAGGTTCACTGTGATTGAAGATCGTTCCGCGATCCGCTTTAACAAATCGATGTCGCGAACTACCTGATCCGATTTTGTGGTGATCGAAAGGCTCAGTCCCTCGCGCAGCAGCATTTTTTCAAGTATGGCGCGGGTACCGCCAAACTCACGCTCAGCCGGCTGATAGGGGTCGGTGGCCGTTCCGATCGCGATATGTTCCCCCCAGATTTTTTCGGTCGAGAGATCGCGGTCGACGAGCGCACCGGCGTCCTTTTTCACGTAAATCTTCGACTCGAATTCGCCGCCATCGATATCCATGTATTCGTGGGTGTAGCGGGCGTAGCAATACTTGCAGCCGAATTCGCAGCCTCGATAGGGATTCACCGTCCATCGGAATGGTACGTTCTCGGAATCGCAGTGGTTCAGGATAGATCGTACTGGAAGAAGAAAGTACTCTGTCCCGCGCTTGGTTTCAGCGCGAAGGGAGGAAGCGGCGAGGCGCGCAATGCCGACCAGTTCCGTAGCGGGCTTCGTTCGGAGCGGTGATTCCGACACGGTCGGAACCGGCTCCGGGGGCGCGGAAGCGTCACTCGGTTGCTCACAGGTGCCGTGGCGAGCGGCTGTGGGGAAAAGGGTGAGACTGGTCTGTTCCGGACCTTGCCTCCGACGCCGGAGCGTCGCTGGACTCGATCGGAAGATGGGAGAAGTGGCCATTGGAGCCTCGCCGTCACGAGAAGCATTCTATTCGCCTTTTGTTCGCTATGTCAAGCAATATTATTCGCTTTATGTTCGCCTGTACGAAGAGCCAAGGCGTCCCCTGGAAACCTGATGGCTGGCCACAACTTGGTAGCGAACCGCTCCCGCTATACTGAATCTGTATTCTTCGGAGCGCGCCGTGGCAGAAGTCGGAATCCTGATCATCGACGACGACGTGGTAAGCCAGCGCGCCCTTAAGAACGTCCTCGATTCCGAAGGCTGGCGGGTCCGGGTCGCTCCGTTCGCATCGGAAGCGATGGCCGAACTGGCCAGCGGCCGGTGGAATCTGGTGATCGTGAATATTGCGCTCACCGATGTCCGAGGCCAACTTTTCTCCATACTGAAGGAGTTGGCGCAAACAGAGTCTTACCCGGCGCCGCAAGCCGAAAACGAGGCTCCGCCAAAGCGAATCCGCGTGCTTTTTCTGGTTCCGCTGCTCGCAGCGAAACACGCGCAACCAATCCTTGAGCGGGAGAGCCTTCCTTACTCGCTGAAGCCGTATCACCTCCACGATTTCCTGGAAAAAGTAAGCGAACTCCTCGTCGAGTCAGGGGCCCTGGCTGAGCCGATCCGCAGCATGGGAGATTTTTCCGCCCTCAAAAAGCGCCAGCGTAAAAATCGAAATTCCCGTGATGGCCGCAAAGGCGCGATGTTCGCATCGCGCGAGGATTATCAAATGTCAGAAGAAGAATTGGTCGAGTTCGAGAAGCAGGACGAAGAAGACCGCAAGAAGCGCGAAAAAGAACTGCACGACCGGCAACATCTAGGATAGTTACGAGTGAGACGGGGTCGGATTAAGCTTCACTTCCGCTTATCCTGATACGAACGAACTTCGCTGCGATCGGGTGTTTGCTCAAGTAATTCCGCAATGCTCTTCTTAAGAACAGGGTGCCGCGCTTCCGGAGCAATCTCGGCGAACGGCACAAGCACGAATCGCCTCTGCGCAATCCGCGGATGAGGAATCACGAGTTGCCCCGTACTCACCACGCCATCGTCATACAATAAAATATCCATATCGATAAAGCGCGGCCCCCGCAGCACACGCCTTCGTCGTCCCAATGAACGTTCGATATCCAGCAGGGTGTGCATCAATTGCGCCGGGAGAAGTTCTGTCTCCGCTTCAATCACGCAATTCAGAAACCAGTCTTTCGAAGTCGTCTCCACCGGCTCGGTCTCGTAAAGGCGGGATTGCCGCATGACTTTTATCCCGTTTGCTTCGAGAGCCTCAATCGCGCGGGCAATGTAATGCGCGCGGTCGCCTTTATTCGAACCTAAGGACAAATATATCGTCGCCATAGCCGCGAGTTAATTGTAATCCGAGAACGCGAAGCGGTGAGTTGTGTTCAGCTGAAGAGACCGGGCTGGCGCCGAGGCTCGTCCATGCCGAAATGTTTATAGGCAAGAGCGGTTGCCACGCGCCCTCGCTGCGTGCGGTCAAGCAGGCCGAGTTGCATCAAGTAGGGCTCGTAGATCTCCTCGATGGCGTCCTCTTCCTCGCTGAGCGAAGCGGCGATGGTGTTGAGTCCGACCGGACCGCCCGAATATTTCTGAATGATCGTCAGCAGCAAATTGCGGTCCACATCGTCAAGGCCGTGCTCGTCTATCCCCAGCATCGCGAGCGCTTCGCGAGCGACTGCGATGTTAATGTGCCCCTTCGCGCGAACTTCCGCAAAATCGCGAACACGCCGCAACAGCCGGTTCGCCACGCGCGGCGTGCCGCGGCTTCGACGCGCAATCTCCTGCGCTCCTTCTTCATCCATTTTAATACCCAGGATTTTTGCCGAGCGCTGAACGATCCGTAGCACGTCTTCCGGCGAATAAAATTCCAATCGGTGCACAATTCCGAAGCGCGAACGCAACGGCGCCATAATCAAGCCAGCTCGAGTGGTCGCGCCAACTAGCGTGAACTTATTCAGTTGGTAAGGGTGTACGCGCGCGCCCGGGCCCTGGCCGATGATCAGATCCACGCGGAAATCTTCCATCGCCGGATAGAGTATTTCCTCGAGAGCGGGCTGCAACCTGTGAATCTCATCCAAGAAGAAAAAATCGCGCGGGTCCAGCGAAGTTAGCACGGCCGTGACATCGCCCTTTTTCTCGAGCAAAGGGCCGGATGTGATCTTGATAGCTGAGCCCATTTCGTTCGCAAGAATTTGCGCGAGCGTTGTTTTTCCCAAACCCGGTGGACCGTAAAGTAGGACATGGTCCAAAGCCTCGCCGCGATTTCGCGCTGCATCCACGGCAATCTTCAGGTTTTCTTTCACCCGCGATTGCCCAATAAAGTCTTCCATGCGCTTGGGGCGGACGCTGGCTTCGATGCGCGCATCTTCATCCAGCGCTTTCCCTGAGATAATCCGGGCTTGCCCGTCCGTCATTTTGTCTGCCAACGAATCCTCGTTATTGCCGCTAATGTAGCCTGCGCTTCTGCTCAAGGAATTTCAATTATTCCTCGCGTCCGGCGCGAGCCATCTTTTTCATCGACGTCCCGCCGAGGATTTGAAGGGACGCGCGCAACAGTTCCTCGAAAACGGTCGCCGCCTTCGATCCCGCCTTTTCGATAGCACTATCGACCGACCGCGCGTCATACCCCAGGTTCACCAGCGCCGAAGCGACATCCGATTCCAACTGCGATTTCGTCGCGGGCTTTCCGGGTTGAGGCACATCGATGACACCCAGTTTATCTCGCAACTCCACGACAATGCGTTCGGCGGTTTTGCGACCCACTCCGGGGATGCGTACTAAATGCGCCAAATCTCCTTTGCGAATCGCCGGGATAAGTTCGTCGAGGCTCATGCCCGAAAGAATCTTCAAGGCGAGCGACGGTCCTACACCCGATGCGGAAATCAGCAACTCGAAACATTGCTTTTCGCGAGCAGTGAAAAAGCCGTAGAGCGCAAGCTGATCTTCGCGCACGTGAGTGTGAATCAGGAGTGTCGACTCGCTATGAAGAGCGCCCAGACTTGAAAATGTGGAAAGCGGAATAATTACCTCGTAACCCACCCCTCCCACATCAATCAAAACCACATTAGGTCGCTTTTCAACCAACTTTCCCCGTAGTGAACCAATCATATCGAGCGATTATTGATTAGCCTCGCTGGAGTGTCAACGCAACACCGTTCTAATCCGGCTATTCTTGCGATCAAATCTCTTTGGGAACAAAACGCATCGCTAGTTCGTATATGCAAGCGGCAGTACAACCATTGAGCACGACTGTGTCTGCTAGTCCACTCCTGCTTCGATTTTGCTGAATTAGTTCACCGCTGGAATCTCAGACTGAAACAATTGAGTAATTTTGCCCACTACGAATATTCATACAATAGCGTTCCACGAAATATTCGAATCAAAATTGTTCGCTTTAGGGAAGAACAGTGTTCGATATCGATGCGACATTTATTTCGCGAAACTCAAATAAAAATAAGGCCAGATTTTTTATTCCGCTTGCTTTCGATGTGATGGCTGCCACGTCTAAGCGGGTGCAAGGGGCGAGTGAGACTCTGAATTGAGATTGAAGGAGGAACTACAATGTTGCGCGACAAAATGAATGGAGTGTTAACTGTCCTTGCGACTCTGGCGCTGGTGTTGTCAATTGCAAGCCGTACAACGTCGGCGAAGGACGCCAAGTCAACTGTTACACCGATCGTGAAGTCGGACGTAAAACTGCTCGACTCGGCAAAACTGGGCAGCTCGGATCTTAAGCCCGGGGATTATTCTGTGACCGCCGACGACACACACGCCAAGTTCTTAAAGGGCGGTAAGGTAATAGCGGAAGCTTCCATTCAGTGGAAAGACGAGAGCAGCAAATCGAAATACACCACGGTCGTTGTCGAAAGCAGTCAGATCAAAGAAATTCATTTCAGCGGGAAGATGAAGTACGCGGAAATCACTCAATAATGAAAATGAAGGCTCGAAAAGCGGGCAGGGTTATCACTGATCCCCTGTCCGCTTTTTCGTGTCTACTTTCAGCAAAGCGCTAAGATTGTCGCTTTACCGCCGCGAACGATCCTGCCTCACCGCTTCATCCACCAGCGACTCCAGTTCGCGTCTCGTCAAATTGATGCGCTCGGTTTCCACCGTTTCTGAAGTGACCGGCGACTCCGGACCCAAATTGGAAGCCGTTTGCAGACCGTAACGGGCACGCGCGGCAAATAATTTTTCGACGTCGCATCCTGACAACAGCACTTGCTTGCCCAGCATCTGCGTAACCAGCGCCACGCGCGCGAAATGCTCTGTAGTTTCCATGCGGAAAAAAGCTTTCAGCAGATCCGGGCCGTACGTAACTACTCCGTGGTTCGCCATCAGAATTGCGTCATAGCCTTCAACCAGCGGCTCAATCGCGTCCACCAACTCCGATGTTCCGGGAGTACCGTAGCGAGCCACTGGGACACATCCGAGAGAAAGCACAAGCTCACAAAGCAGCGCCTTATTTAGAGGAATACCCGCAGCGGCATACCCAGTCGCCACTGGAGGATGCGCATGACACACGGCGTTTATATCCGGACGCCGGCGATAAACGAGCAGGTGCATACCTAACTCGGAGGAGGGGTTTCGGCGGCCGCTGACTTTGTGTCCTTCCAGATCCGTCACCACCAGATCGTCAGGCGTCATCATTCCCTTGCAAATCCCCGTGGGCGAAGTGAGAACGTGGCGAGGATCCAGACGCAGCGAAATATTTCCATCTGTGGAAGCCACATAGCCGCGATCGTGAATCCACCGGCCCACAGCGCAAATATCCCGGCGGTGTTCCTCCTCCGTTTTAAGCGCGCCCGGCGAAATGGAATCAGGATACATGGTTGCCTCCCAAATCGAAACTTCGACAAAAACCTTACGCGTAAATACCGCGAAGCCTCAACGCGCGAGCTACGCGGTCAATTGCCACGATGTACGCAGCGATTCGATTGTTAACGTGATGCGTCTCAGCATACCGGACTACTTGTTCGAAACTCTGATCCATCACGTCCTGCAAACGCTCATTTACCTCATTTTCACGCCAGAAAAATCCCTGGCGATCCTGCACCCATTCGAAATAACTCACCGTAACGCCACCCGCATTTCCGAGAATGTCCGGGATAATAAAAATCCCCTTATTCTCGATGATCGAATCGGCGTGCGATGTGGTGGGGCCATTCGCGCCCTCGCAAAGAATCTTGCAATCCACGCGGCCGGCATTTTGAGTTGTAATCTGATTCTCGGTGGCAGCCGGCACCAAAATATCGCAGGGGTGGAACAAAACCTCCTGCGCCGACATCTTTGCTCCGCCGCCCGGAAACTCGGGCAAGGGCTTGCGCTGGCCGTAGACCCAATCAACTACCTTCGGAATATCAAACCCTCTTTCGTTATAAAGTCCGCCGTGAATATCCGCGACGCCAATAATCTTATAGCCCGCCTCGTGCATCAGCATCGCGGCTTGCGAGCCGACGTTGCCGAAACCTTGAATGATCACGCGGCAGCCTTCACGCTTCATGTTGAGTTTTGCAAGCGCGTTATCGCAGCAAATCATCAGCCCGCGCCCCGTAGCTTCCTTGCGGCCCTGCGAGCCACCCAGTTCGAGCGGCTTGCCGGTGACCACTGCCGTGGTGGCCTGACGTACATGCATGGCGTAGGTGTCCATCACCCAAGCCATAGTCTGTTCGTTGGTGCCGATATCCGGCGCGGGAACGTCACGCTCCGGTCCAAACCATTCGCTTAATTCAGCGGTATAGCGCCGGGTGATGCGCTCGAGCTCGGTTTTTGAAAGCTTGCCGGGGTCGCAAATGACCCCGCCCTTTGCGCCTCCAAAAGGAATATTTACCACCGCGCACTTCCAAGTCATCCAAGCAGCTAGTGCGCGAACCTCGTCGATCGAGACATCCGGGGCGAACCGAATGCCACCCTTCCCTGGACCACGAATCGTGGAGTGCAGCACACGGTAGCCGACAAAGACTTCCAGCCGGCCAGTATCCATGGGCACCGGAATATAGACTGTGATCTCTTTACTGGGATACTTCAGGTATCGATATAGTCCGTCTTCCAAACCCAACTTCTGCGCAGCAATTTCAAACCGCGCCTCGGCGGATTTATAGACGTTTAATTCATCCTGCGAAACCGCTGACATGCCAACCTCCAGAATTGCTCGATCACTATGAATTTGACTGCAAGGAGCGTCGCTTCGCTTCGCGGCGTTAGGACCTGATGTAAACCCCTCGGTGCAGCGGCGGCCAGTATACGAATACACACAAATCCGCGCAAGAAAAGCATTTTGGGCTTTGGGTCGCGTACAGGCCGCGAACAGTTTAGCGACGCGGGTGACGTTTTACGAACTGGTCCAGCAAGAGCCGCGCCAACCGCCGCTGGTCATGTCGCACTACTCCACGATGATTCAAAAGGTCGCCAGTGACGTACCTCAGTCTCATGCGGTCCAGATCATCAAATGACGGATCAACCGGTTCCGCACTTTGTGCACGATAGCGTCGCAACAAGCTCGACGGAACACGCGAACGGTTAATCACCACAAAATCGAAAAGATCTTTACCCGTGTGCTCGTAAATCGCACGGATATGATCCGCCACCGAGTAATGCTGCGTCTCTCCCGGCTGGGTCATCAGGTTGGCAATGTACACGCAGGTAGCGCGTGAGCGTTTGATTGCCTGCACCACTTTCTGAATCAGAAGATTCGGAATAATGCTGGTGTAGAGCGAGCCCGGTCCCACCAGGATCAAGTCAGCTGAAGCGATTGCCTGCAGAACCTCAGGAAGCGGCCGGACGCGGCGAGGCACCAGGCGGACCTCGCGAATCGATTTGCGAGAACGGGAAATGTTTGTTTCCCCGTGAACAGTTTTGCCGTCCGCAAGCTCCGCTTCCAGCGTTACGTTTTGCGCAGTGGAAGGAAAAATCCGGCCGCGAATGGCCAGCACTCGCGCGGAGACACGAACTGCTTCCGGAAAATCTCCGGTCACATTTGTGAGCGCGGTTAGGAAAAGGTTGCCGAAACTGTGTCCAGCCAAACCGCGTCCCGCCGGAAAGCGGTACTGAAACAGTTTTCCGAGTAAGTGCTCGTCTTTCGAGAGGGCAACCATGCAGTTGCGGATGTCTCCAGGAGGCAGGACGCGGTACTCGCGGCGCAAGCGTCCCGAGCTGCCGCCATCGTCAGTTACGGTTACGATTGCCGCGAGATCCGAGATCGGCCGGCCAACTTGGTCCTTTTTCGAAGAGGCTACATATTCCTTCAGTCCTCGAAGGACCATGGAAAGGCCAGTACCTCCACCGAGAGCGACAACGCGAACGGAGCGACTAGGCTGGTTCACTGAACTTCCACGGCTGGAGGATAATTAATTTGCGGATCCGTCTCGCTCTGGGTAGAGCAACTCCGTAAAGCGCGGGTCTTCCTGCAAGAAAGAAAAATCTTCGTCGTTGCGAGCATGATAGCGATTTTCCGGGCGCAGCTGAATCGCGACCTTCAAATTCTGCATGGCGGATTCCGCTTCCCCGGTCAGGCAATCGAGCGCTGCCATGGCGTAAACAATATGATCCGCCTTGGGCGCGGCCTTTCGCGCACGGTCGAGATGCTCGCGGGCCTCGTCCCAGCGTCCAAGATTCATCAGCGCAACACCCTGAGTGTAGTGCTCTTCGGCGGACTTCAGCTGCGGAATCGGTGGACGAGTAATTCGCTGCTCGCAAATACGTATGTGCACCTGCGCGCGGTCTCCTAATTCCTTGGTGGGTCCTTCCAGGACGCGCTCCAGGGACTGCTTGGCGCGCTGGAACTTTTGCTGCTGAAAGTGCTTTAGGCCTTCTTCGTAGAACCTTAGCTGAGCTTGTTTCGCTGGCGCTTCAGGATCCGGGGGAGCGGTAATCTTCTTCTTCGATGCCTTCATCGTCTTCTTTTTCAATAACTTATGGCTGGCTTGAGAGTTCGCTGAGGTGCGGACCGTGCGACGCTTCACTGGCACCCTCCGGAAAAAATCATACGCGAACAT
>Ga0210388_10000688_pt1 | contig 27019 bp, 22 predicted proteins | sample IncBWC19OmetaG_FD_155485 | JGI IMG/M metagenome (GOLD analysis project Ga0210388, IMG submission 155485) | Forest soil microbial communities from Barre Woods Harvard Forest LTER site, Petersham, Massachusetts, United States - Inc-BW-C-19-O ...
TTCGGCGAGTGGCCGATGCGGGCCTTGGCCATCACGGGGATGGAGACGGAGGCGATGATTTCCTTGATGAGCTTGGGATTCGCCATGCGGGCGACGCCGCCTTCGGCGCGGATCATGGCGGGCACGCGTTCGAGGGCCATCACGGCAACGGCTCCGGCTTGCTCGGCGATTTTCGCCTGCTCCACGTTCATCACGTCCATGATGACGCCGCCTTTGAGCATTTCGGCGAGACCGACCTTGAGACGTAGAGCTGTTCCGTTGTTTGCGTAGCTGCCGTTGGTGTTTGCGTGATCTGCCATGGTGTGCCTTTCGTTTCTGGACGCCGCTCGATGCCGGTTTCATGTGGCACACAAGGGCGCAGCGCGAAGATTTCTTCGAACGATCAGTTTAACAGTTTTGGCAAAGGGTTTAGTCAGATCACCGTCGCAACGCCAGCCATATGAATAAGAAAATCCCGGATGCCAGCGAACAAGCGACAACCGATGACGCAATGAGGACTGCTAAGGATGCTCCGTCACCGTGGGTCCTGCGCAAGAACATTGTCAAAGAGATTGCAGCCAAAAAAAGAACAACGGCACAGCCAGCTGTAACCGACTGCGACCTTATTTCCATTCGATGAATCGAGGCTCGACCCAACTCCGTATGGGACGGAGGTGAGCCGATCATGTCTCCTACGGCGATTCCGGTTGCCAGCACTTGCATCTCGCAGAACGTTGCGGCAAGCGTAAAGAAGATAGTGAGACACAGCCAAACCCAGGGCTTCAAGGTCTATCTACCTCTCTGAAGCAACTCTTGCTTCGGAGAGGTGAGGTTAACACGGAAATGCGGCCCGTTCGGACTTCCGGCAATGCCATGCAAACCCTTAAGGCGTGCGGGGAGGCGTATCGGAGTTCGGGACGGGGATATACTTCTTCACGATCTCATCATGAAGCGCCATGTCCTCATCTTCGGTCTCGTCGGCGGCCTCCTCATCGCCACCCTGCAATACACCGAATACCGCTTCGTCGTCATCGAGCACTCCATCGAGCTCTACGGTGCACTTGTCGCTATCCTCTTTGCGGCCTTCGGAATCTGGCTCGGCATCCGCATTACGCGCAGTCGCGAAACCGTTCGCGAAACGGTCGTGGTGAGGGAAGTGCTTGTCCCCGCGGAAGCACCAGCGCCCCTGGTTTCCGACACGGCCCCCTTCGCTCCCAATACCACCCGGCAGCAGACGCTTGGCATCACGGCACGCGAACTTGAAATCCTTATACTGGTCGCCCGCGGCTTCAGCAATCGCGAGATCGCCACCCAGCTTTTTGTTTCCGAGAACACGGTCAAGACACACTGTGCACGCGTCTTCGACAAGCTTGGGGCGGCCCGCCGCACCCAGGCCGTCCAGCGCGGCAAAGAACTAGGCCTCCTGCAGTGACCGTGTCATCCGAAAGCACGATTTCCGCGCGATTTCTGCAAAATCACACGAAAGGATGACGCCATCCGGCCCGGTTCCGTCGCACGGTAACTCGAAGATTGCTCGCACTCATTACTCGTACCTGGAGCCTCATATGAAGAAAACCGTCCTCACCTTCGGCCTCATCTCCGGCGTCATGATCTCCGTCCTTATGGACGGCTCGCTTCTCCTCACCGACAAGATCGGTCCCGGCCACAGCATGCTTCTCGGCTACACAATCATGGTGGCGTCTTTTCTGCTCGTTTACTTCGGCATCCGCAGCTACCGCGACAACACCCTCGCCGGCCAGATCTCCTTCAGCCGCGCCTTCGCCTGCGGCATCCTGATCACCCTCATCACTACCGTCTGCTACGTCGTCACATGGGAGATCCTCTACTTCAACTTCATTCCCCACTTCATGGACAGCTACTTCGCTGCGCAGATTCAGAAGGTTCAATCCTCCGGATTGGACCCCGCCACGACCGCTGCGCGAGTCGCTGCCATCCAGCGCTCTCAACAGAGCTACCAGAACCCGCTCATCAACATGGCCTACACTTTCATGGAGCCGCTGCCCGTCGGCCTCATCATTACTCTGGTCTCGGCTGCGGTCCTCCGGCGCAAAGCCCCCGCCGAACGCACGACCGCTCCCGCAGTCATTCCCACATAAAGCAAAGGGCAGGACGTAAGCCCCGAACACTAGGCGGCGGCAGCTCTTTCGGCCGGACTGGATGGCTCGGAGGAGATCTCTTCGAGGCTCTTGCCCTTCGTCTCCGGAAGCATGGTCACGGTAACGATGAGGCCGAGGATGCTGGCGATGGCGGCGGCGGATTCCGCGCCGAGGAGACCTTTCCAGTGCAGCAGGAAGGGAAATGCGAAGACGCCGAAGAAGCCTCCCAGTTTGCCCATGGCGGCGGTGATGCCGTGTCCGGTGGTGCGGACTTGTACGGGGAAAATTTCCGAGGGATACACGAAGGTGGTTGCGTTGGGACCGAACTCGGTGAAGAAGAAGCTGAAGCCGTAAATGATGAGGAAGGGAATCGCCATCTTTTCGAGATTCGGAATGAACGCGAGGAGAGCGAAAGTGACGGCCATCATGGCAAAGCCCAGCACCTGGATGGTCTTGCGGCCGAGGCGATCCATGGTGAGCGCGGCGACGGCGTATCCGGGAGCGGCAAAGATGGCGAAGATGCCGAGCTGGGTGAGCGTCTTCTGCAAGAGGGTGTGATCGCTGTTGAGGGCGGAGAGCACGAGCGGGCTGGAGACGGTGTTGCCGTAGTAGGCGGCATCCATGAAGAACCAGGCAATGCTGGCGCCGATCAGGCGGATGGCCAGCTTTTTGTCGTTGACCAGGCGATGGTATCCGTCCCAGAACGAGACTGAGTGCTGCGACTTGTTGAAGTGCTTCGCGTTGGATAGCTTGCCGCTGTGATCCTCCTGCTTGCCGGATGCGGCCAGAAATCGTGGAGTTTCTTTAAGGTGCCGGCGCTGCCAGTAGACGGCGAGTGCAGGGACGGCTCCGAAGCCGACGAGGATGCGCCAGATGAGGTTGTGGGAGATTCCTGTTGCGAGAAGACCGGCGGCGAGAAGCGGTCCGACGATGAGGCCGGCGGCCTGCATGGCGAAGACCAGAGTGACGAGCATGCCGCGATGGGTCTTGCCGGCGTATTCGCTCATGATGGTGGCCGAGACGGGGTAATCTCCGCCGATGCCGATGCCGAGGATGAAGCGAAGGCCGATGAGCCACCAGATGTTCGGCGAGAGGGCGCAGCCGAAAGCTCCGACGGCGAGCACCAGGACTTCGACTCCGTAGATGCGCTTGCGTCCGAGCATGTCGGCGACGCGGCCGAAGAGGAGAGCTCCGATAGCGGTGGCGAGGAGCGCGGTGGACTCGACCAGGCCCTCTTCGATCTTGCCGGTGTGCCAGATGGGCTTGAGCAGCGACATGACGACGCCGATGATGAAGAGATCGTAGGCGTCGGTGAAGAAGCCCATGCCGGAGATGAACATGATCTTCCAGTGCTGGCTGGAGATGCCTGCATTGTCCATTTCCGAGAAATTTTGAGATGTCTCCGCAGTTGGCATGGTGTGGCCCCTTTGCTTGTACGGATGCGGAGAAAGGTTAACGCCGTGCTACAGGAGTGTTAATTCCGGGGTGGGGAGGGATGGGTCGAGGCGATGCGCCGGGTTGCCCCAGTCTTGTTCCGCGGGCGCACATTCATTAGACTCGCTTTAAGACAGCCACTAAATCATTCAGTAGATTGGGCGTTCCTTCCGAACCTATGTCAAGCCTCCCCCCTCGGCAGCATGGTCAAGCTCCCGCCAATTTGAGAAGCCCGCATGGCGCGGCGTCCGTTCACCTGGATGCACTGCGCGGTATCGCTGCCGTCGGCGTCTGCTTGAACCATTTGCGCGATTTGCTTCTTAACGATTACTCGCGGCTTGCCCATCCCAATCGACTGCTGGAGCTGTTTTATCTTGCGACCGGGCTGGGGCATCAGTGGGTGATTATCTTTTTCGTGCTGAGCGGTTACCTGGTAGGGGGCAGCGTGCTCCGGTCCTTTGCGCTGGACCGCTGGTCCTGGCGATCGTATCTGTTGAGCAGGATGAGCCGGCTTTACACGGTCCTGATCCCCGCGCTGCTTCTTGGAGGCGTGCTCGATCTTGCGGGCGTTCATTTCTTCGGCACGGCCGGCGTCTATGGTGGAAACGTCGGCTCCCATGACTTGAGTTTTGCCGTCCCGACGCGGCTGCACCTCGGCATTTTGCTGGGAAACTACTTTTATCTGCAGGGGATTCGCGTGCCTACCTTCGGGTCCAACGGAGCCCTCTGGAGTCTGGCGAACGAGTTCTGGTATTACCTGGCCTTTCCTCTGCTGGTGCTTGCTGTCGCGTGGCGCACGAAGATGGTTCGGCGCATTTTGAGTATCGCGTTTCTGGTTGTGCTGGTGCTGTTCGTGGGCCGGTCAATCGCGCTGCTGGGGCTTATCTGGTTGATGGGGGTCGGAATTCATTACCTGCCGCCTCTGCGGATCGAGCATCCGTTTGCGCGGCGGGCGATTGTCGTTCTGGCGCTGGCCGCTTTCGCCGGGACACTCGTATGGACCAAGAGCGCCCACGTTGCGAGTGGAGACTGGCTGCTCGGCGTGGTGGTTACGGGCTTGATTTACGTGGTTCTCTGCTGCTCGCGGACTCCCGCTCCACGCGCTTACAGATGGACGGCGCATGCGCTTTCGCGATCGTCCTACACGCTGTATCTGGTGCACATACCCTTCGTGGTCTTTCTGGTTACGTGGGTGGGGCGGATTCGGCTGGCGCCGGATCGTAACCAGATGCTGTTGATGCTGGGAGTCTTTCTGGTAACGATGGCTTACGCGCAGGTGGTCTGGTTTCTTTTTGAGAAGCGGACGGATGTGCTGCGAGACTGGCTTAAGCCCTTCGTTCTTGGCACTCCGGCGAAGACCGCTGCGCGGGTCGAGACGACCGTTTCATCGTGAGAGCCGGCTTTCCTTCAGCAATGCGGGGAGCATGGCAGGATTGACGGCGATGAAGATGGCGCGTCCCCGGGCGAGCGATATTCCGTCATCACTGGTGATTTCCGCTTCGCAATGGTGTTTGCGTCCGTTGGCGCTGAGATGGCGGCCAGTGATGTGGATGGGCGTGCTTAAAGGAACGGGCTTCAGGTACTCGACTTCCATCTGCCGCGTCATGGCGACGACTTCGAACTGACGATTGGCTTTGCTCATGGCTTCATCGAGAAGCGTGGCGATGATGCCGCCGTGCACGTGTCCGGGCGGCCCCTGGAAACGGCGCGGAATGCGTACGCGGCAGTGGACTTGCTGGTGCTCATCGACGAAGAACTTGAGGCGCAGGCCGGATCGATTGACTTCGCCGCAGCCGAAGCAGTTGTGGAGCGCTCCGTGCGAAAGCGGCTGCAGATTCGCGGCGGATTTTCGAGACGGCTTCGATTCGGTCATGCCGTTTTGAGGGCTTCCACAAAGACTTCGCGATCGACATTGCCGCCGGTGATCACGGCTGCCACGCGCTTCCCGCGTACACGATCGGGCTCGGAGAGTACTGCGGCTACAGCGGCCGCGGCAGCGCCTTCGGCGACATTGTGCGTGTCTTCATAGATGGCGCGCATGGCGTCCGCGATGGACTCCTCGCTGACTTCGACGATTCGCTCGACATGGTTGAGGATCACGGCAAGCGCTTCTTCGACGGGGATGCGGCAGGCGAGGCCGTCGGCGAGCTTCGTGCGCGCCTCATGAGAGACCACTTTGCCGGCTGTGAAGGACAGGGCATAGGCCGGCGAATCCTTGGCGACGACGCCGACAATTTTTGTTTTGAGGCCGAGGGCCTCGCGGGCGGCGGCGACTCCGCATATGGAGGAGCCGAGGCCGATGGGCACGTAGACGGTGTCAAGGACGGGCGCGGATTCGAACATTTCGAGCGCGTAGGTTCCTGTTCCCAGGACAAGGAGGCGGTCAAACGAGGCTATTTTGTGGGCTCCCCGCTCCGCGGCAAGTTCGGTGGCGTATTCATTGGCAGCCTGGAAATCTTCTCCGTGCTCGATGAGCTCGGCACCGAGCGCCTTCATGGCTCGATTCTTTTCGCGGCTGTTGCCGAAGGGAACGACGACGGTTGCAGTCCAGCCTTTGCGCTTTGCAGCCAGAGCGACACCCTGGCCGTGATTGCCGCGCGTCGCGGCTACGACTCCGGTGAGCGATGGATTCTCGCGCGCCAGCCAGTCGAGGTAGATGGTGGCTCCGCGTAACTTGAAGGCTCCCACCGGCGAGTGGTTCTCATGCTTGAGCCAGAGCTCCGTGCCGGAGCGCGCGTTCAGCAGCGGCCAGGTGTAGGTCGGTGTGGGCGGCATGACGGTGCGCACCAGGTCCGTGGCGCGGCGCAGCTCTGTCAGGGTGGGAGGGTTCATGCTTATTACTGTAATCTGACGCGCGTCGATCGAGGGCAGTGATGGCTGGTTTGATATGGGCAGTGTTCTATACTGATAGGAATCATGGCGTTACTGAAATCTCCTGACGGGGCACAATCGAAGACTTTTTATCTTGAGACCTTCGGTTGCCAGATGAATGTCCATGACTCGGAAAAGGTCATCGGGACGCTGGAGCAGCAGGGATATACGAAGGTCGAGACCGAAGAGGCTGCCGATCTCATTCTTTACAACACCTGCTCGATCCGGGACAAGGCCGAACAGAAGGTCTTCAATCGGCTGAACGACTACAAAAAGCTGCACAAACAGGGCAAGCGCTTTGGCGTGCTGGGCTGCGTGGCTCAGCAGGAGGGCGAAAAGATCTTCGAGCGCGCTCCTTATGTGTCGCTGGTGTCGGGGTCGGCTTCTTATCGCAAGCTGCCTGAGATGCTGGTGCAGCTTGAGCTTGGAAATCAGCGCATTACCGGCCTTGACGACCGCCAGACCGATGAGACCTTCGAGACCGAATTCACGGCGCGCTCGAATGCGCATCGCGGATACATCACGATCATTGAAGGATGCGACAAGTTCTGCGCTTACTGCGTTGTTCCGTACACGCGGGGTAAGGAGCGCAGCCGGACTTCAACCTCTGTGCTGGCCGAGGCGCGGCGAATGGCCGATGCGGGGTATACCGACATCCAACTGCTTGGGCAGAACGTGAATTCTTATCGCGATACGGAAGGGAAGCGGAGCTTCGCCGAACTGCTGACGGCGGTTGGGGAGATTCCGGGAATACGGCGGGTGCGTTTTACTACTTCGCATCCTCGGGACTTCACGCGAGATATCGTCGATGCGATCGATGCGGTGCCGTCACTTTGCGACCATGTTCATCTGCCGGTTCAGAGCGGGTCTTCACGCGTGCTGAGCATGATGCAGCGGGAGTATACGCGCGAGTGGTACCTGGAGCGGATTGCGTGGATCAAGGCTGCGCGGCGTCCGATCAGCATGACGACGGACATTATTGTGGGATTTCCGGGCGAGACTGGCGCGGATTTCGAGAAGACGATCGATCTGCTGGCCGAAGTGCAATATGACGCTGTTTTCGCCTTCAAATACTCACCGCGTCCGAATACTCCGGCGATTTCGATGGCTGATTCGATTGCTGAAGAAGAGAAGTCGGCACGGTTACAGGTGCTCCTCGATCGCCAGCGTGAAATCCAGAGAATGAATTATGCCAAGCATATCGGCGAGGAGATGGAAGTGATGGTTGAGGGATACAACCATGCTCGCGGACAGGTGAATGGCCGTACATCTCAGAATAAGACCTTGAATTTTGTTTCGAAACAGCCGATTCTGCCGGCGGTGGGAAGTTATGTGCAGGTGCGGGTGACACAGAGTTTTCCGAATAGCCTGGCAGGCGAAGCGGTTTAGCGATCTGAAGTCGCACTCAGGGGAGGTTCACGATGGAAATCGAGATGAAAATTCGCGGGCTGATGGTCGACCCCTCCACGCATATGCCTATTGTGCTGCTGAAGGATCCGGCGAGCGAAGCATTGCTTCCGATCTGGGTGGGGCTTTACGAGGCGAATGCGATTGCGCTGGAAGTCGAGAAGGCCCAGGCGCCCAGGCCGCTGACTCACGACCTGCTGCGGGATATGGTGCGGAGCCTGAATGGCAAGGTGCAGCGAGTCGTGGTCACCGAATTGAAAGACGACACATTCTATGCAGTGATCTGGATGGAGCAGAACGGCGAGATCGTTTCGCTGGATGCCCGTCCGTCGGACGCGCTTGCGCTTGCTCTTCGCACCGATTGCCCGGTCTATGTCGATGAGGATGTGTTGCTTGCGGCGAAAGTTCTGCCGAATCCTGCCGAGCAGGTCTCTTCGCAGGATGTGCGCAAGTGGCTGGAAAATTTGAACGATGAAGACCTGGGCCGCTATAAAATGTAGTTAGCAGCCCGGAAGTTCCCGTTTCTCAACCGCTTTTCACCCCAACTGGCAGCCGAGAGACTCGTTTATGAGCCAAGGAAGAATACTGCGAAGGCCAGCCCCTTTGTCTTCGGGCGTGGCATCTTCCTCCGTAAACCTCCGTCATCCTTGCTCCGTTGGTCTGTCCCGTCAATTCATCTGATCCGTGATGCGGGTGAAAGACAACAATCAGGTCAAGGCCGATATTCGTCGTGAGGCGCGAATAGACTGGAGACGGGAACATTTGATATGGCGGCGGAACTCTAATTTGCCGGCGAAGGCGCGGACCACAGAACCAAAGATTGTTCGCTAGCTGCTAAACAACTCAGCCGAGCGCCCGACTCCTTGATCCAGATCGCTGGTTAATCGTGTGCCAACTACTCGAAAGCGAAACGAATGAACCTCCGACGACTTGCACAACTGCTTTTTACGAATTTTATGGGCCAGGGGATCAGCGTGATTACACAGCTGCTGGTGCCTCCGTTTTTCCTGCATTGCTACGTGAGCGGAATTCAAGTCTATGGGGAATGGATCGCGCTGAGCGCCTCCGTCAATTATCTCGGCACGTTGAATTACGGCATTCAGACATACGCCAGCAATGAGGCTACGATTCTTTACAATCGGGGCGATGTCGAAGGTTCGAAACGCATTCAGGCAAGCGCCTTTCGGCTGCTTTATCTACTGCTCTTTTTATTTGCCACGGTTGGTCTCTCGATCCTGTTCGTTCCGCTCGCTTCATGGTTGAAGTTGAAGACAGTGACCCAGCATTCCGCTGCCATCACTCTTTATCTGCTGGTTCTGCAGATAGGAATGAACATGATCTTTTCTCTTCTCACCAACAGTTACATGATCGTAGGTAAACTGCATCGCGGCAGTCACTGGGGGAATGCTCAGCGACTATGCGGCACCCTGGGTATGGCCGCGGCAATCTACTTTCGCAGCAGCTTCCCGGTGCTTGCCGCAGTTCAGCTTGGGCTTGTGGTGTTGTTCGTATTTTTCGTGGTTATCGATGTGCGCAGGATCGCTCCCGTCGTTGTTCCTCCTTTGCGATATGGCACGTGGAAGAGTGTCGGCGCGATTCTGAAGCCAAGCGGTCACTTTGGATTGATTGCCTTCGCTGGTTTTCTGACCTGGCAGGGGCCTGTCATTCTGATCCAGCGCGTGCTCGGGCCTACCGCGGTTGGGTTGTTTGCCCTGGTGCGAGTCGTTTTTCAGATGTCCCGGCAGCTGCTCTCAATCACCAGTTCAACGATCAGCCAGGACATTACTCTCATGGTGGGGCAGCAGCACTGGAAGCAGCTCCGCCGCTTGTACGACCTTTCCGAGCGCATCGTTCTGTTCCTGATTCCGATTGTGAGTGTGGGAGCGTTGTTGATGTGCCCCTTTCTGTTCACGATCTGGCTTCACAAGCGGGCGCTGTATGACCCTATGCTTTGCCTACTGATGGCTATCGTCTCCGCGGTGCTCGGAATCAAGGAGCACAAGACACAATTTCAGTCGTCCAGCAACAAGCACGAGGACCTCTCCATTTTTATCTTGTGCGGATACGCGAGCATGCTGTTCGTCTCCGTGTTCACGATGAAGGCGTATGGGCTGGTGGGATTTATCGTCACCTGGCTGGTTTGGGAGATTATTCAGACGGGATGGGTTCTGCGGCTCAATGATCGGCTTTTTCCGGCGGAGATGGGCGTTACTGCGCAGCCCATCATCCGCATGTCGATCTTCATGACGGCGGCTTTCGCTCTTGCCGCGATACCGGCCAAGCTGGAAATCAACTGGCCGTTGTGGGCCGTGGTTGCGGTCGCTATCGGGGTGACTTCCATCTTCGGCGGGATCGCGTATTTCGTCTTCGGTGTCGACGAAGTACGGTCCCTGCTTACGACTCGTATCAAGAATCGCTTTGCCCCGAGCACCTAAGGAGCAGGGTTCATCCTGAAAGCTGCGGGGCTTTTAGCGCAGGGCCAGCCTCTGCTTCAGCTGGCGATCAGATCCTGCAGCATGGCGGAAAAGGACTGGCCGTACTGCTTCCAGCCGCCTAATGCTTTGACACGCTGCTCGGCGGCTTCGCTCATTCGTTCGCGCAGGCCGGGATCGTCCGCTAACAGGTTGAGGCGGTCGAGGATCGCTTCCGGTGAGCGGATGGGAATGAGATAGCCTTCGACGCCGTCGGTGAAAAGGTCTTCGCCGCCGGAGTGAAGGGAACTGATCAGCGGGCAGCCGCAGGCGAGGGCCTGCCCCTGAACCAGGGCCAATCCTTCTTCGATCGAGGGCAGGACCATGACGTGGCTCTCGCTCATGAGCTCGGCGAGCTTTGGCTGGGGCTGGCTCCCGAGGACTTCGACGCCGGTCATATCGAACCTGGCGAAGATCGGTTTCATGTCTGGGTGCACGGAACCTGCGATCCGCAGGCGCTTACGCGGATGCTTGAATCGCTGGAAGGCTTCGAGCAGGTAGGGAACTCCCTTGCGGAGGCTTACGGATCCGGCGAAGAGAATGTCGAAGGAGTCGCGCGATGGCTCCGAGGTTTTCCGGAATCGCTCGAGCCTTACGCCGTAGGGGATTTTGCGCAGTTTTGCGGAGGGAACTCCCATTTCGAGGAAGCTTCTGCGGACAAACTCGGAGGGGACGGTGATGGCATCGGCCTGTTCGTACTCTGCTTCGGCGCGCGCGATCTTGTTCGGTTCCGACGGACGCACTGCAACTCCCCAGCGCTTGAATTCCTCGGCGAGGATGCGGTCCTGATAACGCATGTGGGAGGATCCGCGGTCGCAGACGTATTTTGCGCCGAGCTGCTGCGCGCGCTTGCCGCTCCAGACACCGCACCCGGTGATCGCCACGTAGGCGTCGCACGGAGTGAGACTGCGAGTCAGCCATCGATCGAAAGACACGGCGTTCACGTAGCTCACCAGGTTGTCGATGGGCGCGGGGAAGGGCAAAACGCGGCCGAGGAGGAGGCGCGTGGTCTGAACCCAGGGGAAGGTCCGGATCAGATGGGGCGATACGCCTTCGCGGCTGAGGCGCCGCATGGGAAAGGTGGAGTAGATGCGCGTGAGCTGCCCCAGCGACTCCAGTTCGCGGGCCAAATCAAAATGATGGAAGGTGCCAAAGGTGGCCTGGATAACGCGCATTCGTGGGGGAGCTGGCTTCTTTCTCCCTCAGTATAACTGTGTTACAAAGAACTCAGAGTGAATCACCAGCCTTAAGGTGTTCTTCCGCGTGATGTGGATTTACGCTTACTCACACATTTGAGCCGCGACCGATCCAGCAATCTGCGCTCCGACCTGACGTTATTTATCACCTCTGTTTCTTCCGGAACTCCCCCTGACGATGACGAAAAAACTGCGGCACCTGCTGTTGGCCACGCTTGAGGACCCTTACAATCCGCGCTCGTGGAGCGGCATTCCTTTTAACATGCGCGTGGTTCTGGAGAAGAAGGTAGAGAAGCTGTCCATTGTTTCGAATCTCAAGCCCAAGCGCAGCGCCGTGGGCGTGGGACTTCGGGTTCTGATGGGAGGGAAGCCGCCTCGGTATCCGCTCTATCTGACTGCCGCAGCACAGAAGCAATTTGCGAAAGAGACGCTCAAGGCCATCGACGATCTGAAACCGGACGCGATGCTGACGATTTCAAGCCACTGCGTTGTGCGAATGGGGCCGCCGCCGGTGCCGAGCTTCATGTTCACGGACTCTCCCTGGATTTCCTGGAAGGAAACATACAGCGCCTTTGAGCCGATGCCGGTTTCGGGTCCGCGCTTCGGAAGGCTTGAGGCGAAAGCCGCACACCATTACACCGGCCTGGTTTTTTCATCGGATTGGGCAGTTGACGAAGCGCAAAGATTGTACGGAGTGTCAAAAGACAAGCTGCATTCCAATCCGATGGGTGCTAGCTGGACGCCAGATGTCGACACCCAGGAGCTTGCGGCCATCGTCGACGCACGGCCGGACGATCGGCTCGACCTGCTCTATGTCGGAAAGGATTGGGAACGCAAGGGTGGCCCGCTTGCCGTGGAGATCGCCCGGGGATTGAAAGCCAGCGGCGTTCCGAACGTGAAGCTCCACATCGCAGGGTGCAAGCCGGAGATTCCGGGGGATGCGCAGGATGTGGTTCAGGTTTACGGATTCCTCAATCCGAAGGATCCCAACGATTCGGCCGTCCTGAAGAACCTGTACCTTCGCTCGCATTTCCTGGTGGTGCCGACGCGGGCGGAGTGTTTTGGCCTGGTTTTTGCCGAGGCTCAGGCTTTTGCGCTGCCTCCAGTTTCGCGGAAGGTTCAGGCCGTGCCGTCCATCGTTGCCGATGGGGAGACGGGGATTCTCGAGGACGCTACTGCGCCGGCTTCGGCGTACGTCGAGCGAATCCTGGCTCAGATTCAGGATCGGACCAAATATCGGCAGATGGCGCGCGCGGCCCGGGCTCGGTTTGAATCTTCGCTAAGCTGGGATCAGTTCGCAGAGCGGATGGTGAGCGTGATCGATAACAACATCTGACGGGCGGTGGGGGATCGGCTTATGGAGGGTCTTTTGCTGCGGGGAATCGGTCAGCGGAGTTTAGTGTGGTTGGTGATTGGAGTCTCTTGGGGATGCGCGCTTTCATTATCTGCTTCTTAATCTTTGGATTCTTCTGCCCTAAATCGGTCCGCGCTGAAACGCCTGCCTCGTGGACCACGCCACTTGCTCCATTTCGTATCGCCGACAACCTCTACTATGTGGGAAGCCAGGATCTTGCCAGCTACCTCGTGGTCACTCCAGACGGCGACATCCTCATCAATGCAAACCTCAGTACGTCTCCACCACAAATAAAAGCCAGCGTAGAGACGCTCGGCTTTCTTTGGAACGACATCAAGATTCTCCTCAACAGCCAGGCCCATTCCGATCATATGGGCGGAGCGGCAGAGATCCTCCGTGAAACACACGCCAAGAATATGGTCATGGACGGCGATGTGAGTGTGGTGGAAACAGGCGCGAAGACTGACTTTCTCAGCCCCTCTCCCAATATCAAGTTGTACGCTCCGGCACGTGTGGACCGGACCCTCCACGACGGAGACCTTGTGAACCTTGGGGGAGTCACACTGACTGCGCACAAGACTGCAGGGCATACGCGCGGCTGTACGACATGGACGTTGCGCTCTCATCTCCCTGGTGAGCCGGCAGGAAGGATGCGAAATATCGTGATCGTCGGGGGAACAGGTTTTTGGTCGGAGTATCGTTTCGTCGCCAGCCATGGCCATCCCGTCAGCTATCCCGGCATCGTTCAGGACTTTCAGCATACGTTTGCTGTTCTGAACGCGTTGCCGTGCGATGTGTTCCTTGGGGCTCACGGCGGGTATTTCGATCTACTTACGAAACTCCGGTACTATTCGCAAAGAGGCCCGAGCACTTTCATTGATCCTGACGGTTACCACCGATTCGTCACTGACTCTGAGCAGGACTTCACGAAGGCACTCAAAGACCAGCAGATCGCTGCCAGACTTGGGTCGAAATAAGGGACTGTAAACAGGGCAGGGACCGCTTCACATATCCAGCCTTCTCGTTGTTCGTAAGACACGAGTTGAGCGCCCACGGGTTTGACTGTACAGAATATACGTTATCGGACATAAAATATTCGAGCGGTGATTGAAAGGTTTGCCCCTATCGGGTTGCCAGATTTGTAGTTCTCTCCGACATTTCTACTTATCGGGTCAGGATTTGGATGCTGGGCGAGCTGCGCAATACGTGGTGCATTCGGCTGTGACAGAATACTGCTATACGTCCCATGTCGAATCCTAGCCTTCCTGAACCTTCCGCTAACGTCCCCGATACCGAATCCGCCTCAACCCTGCCTACTGCCGAACCTGTTACTCCCGCGCCCGCTACCGAGGATCCGGAGCTTTCGGCGCCCACCGAATCGTTTGACGCCCTGTTCGCGCAGTACGAGTCCGAGCACGGCCGTGGCCGCAAATCGCAGGACTCGGAGGGCCCGCGGCAATTGCAAGGCGTCGTGATCGCGGTTTCGCCTGAGGCTGCCTATCTCGATATCGGATTGAAGATCGAAGGCATGCTCCCGCTATCGGATCAGGCCGCTGCGAGCGAACCCCTCAAGCCAGGAGACAAGCTTCCGGTTTCGATCAAGGGCCGCGATGCGGAGAGCGGCTACTACCTGCTATCACGTCTGAAGATTGCTCAGCCGACGGACTGGTCTGCGCTGGAGCGGGCTTTCGCCGATAAGTCGACGATTGTGGGGACGGTTACGGGCGTCGTCAAGGGTGGTCTGACTGTCGATGTGGGTGTGAGGGCCTTTATGCCCGCCTCGCGCAGCGGTGCGCGCGATGCCGCGGAGATGGAAAAGCTGGTAGGCCAGGAGATTGTCTGCCGGATCCTCAAGCTGGATACAGCCGACGAAGACGTGGTTGTCGATCGGCGTGCAGTGACCGAAGAGGAGGCGCGGACAGCCAAGGAGCGCCGCTACTCCGAGGTTCGGGAGGGCGATGTGGTGAGCGGCGAGGTCCGCAGCCTGACGGATTACGGAGCCTTCATCGATCTGGGCGGCGTGGACGGATTGCTGCACGTGAGCGATATCGCATGGTCGCGGATCTCCAACCCTGGAGACGTACTCACCGTGGGTCAGCAGGTTGAGGCAAAAGTCTTAAAGATTGATTCAGAAAAACGGCGTATCTCGCTGGGTATGAAGCAGTTGCTTCCTCATCCCTGGGACGCTGTTGCGGGAAAATATCGGGTTGGTGATCGAGTGCATGGTTCGGTCACGCGCACGATGGACTTCGGCGCCTTCGTGGAGCTGGAGCCGGGCGTGGAGGGGTTGGTCCACGTGTCGGAGATGTCGTGGATCAAGAAAGTGCGCAAACCGAGCGACCTGGTCAAGCCGGGCGATACGGTTGAGGCGGTGATCCTGGGGATTCAGCAGGAAGAGCGCAGGATGTCGCTGGGGTTGAAGCAGGCGCTGGGCGATCCGTGGGCCGACGTGGCAACGCGATTCCCTGTCGGATCGGTAGTCGAAGGACCGGTGACGAGCATGATGAAGTTCGGCGCGTTCGTGCAGATCACGGAGGGCGTGGAAGGCATGATCCACGTGAGCGAGATCAGCCCGGACAAGCGCATCAACCAGCCCCAGGACGTGTTTCGCGTTGGCCAGATACTGAAGGCGCAGGTCATCGGTGTCGATGCACTCAAGCGGCAGATCAAGCTCAGCATCAAGCAGATGATCCCAACGGGGCTGGATGAGTACATTGTCGAGCACAAGGCGGGCGATCGCGTGTCCGGGCGCCTGATGGATGAGGGTGGCAAACAGGCCCGCGTGGAATTGGGCGAGGGCATTTTCGCAACATGTCTGATGCCGGATACGCCAGCAGCAGAAGCCGAAACGGCTGCTACCAGCGGTAAGGCCGATCTCTCGGCGCTGAGTGCGATGCTGAAGAATCGCTGGAAGACCGGAACCCCCGCTGCCGGCGGAAATGCGATTGCTGCGAAGGTAGAGGCTCCACGCGCCGGCCAGATCCGGACGTTCCGTATTTCGAAGATCGATGCGGATAAGAAGACGATCGAGCTGGAACTGCTCTGATTCACGACAAATGAAAACGCCGCCCAAGGGCGGCGTTTGTTCGCTCCGATGATTCCAGCGGCTACAATGTCGACTCAATCTCGAATCCCCAGGCTTCGAGGAGCGCTTCGGGGATGTACTTCGAGTTCCGGTTACGGCGAGCCCACTCGCGGAGGCGGGTGGAACGAACATACTGATCTGGGGTGAGCTTAAATTCCTTGACAACCTGCTCGAAAGAGGTCACGGTTGGAACAACGGGTCCGATCGGCTCAGGTTTTCCCCAGTTTGGATTGCCACGACGCTTTGCCATCTATTTTTATCCTTAGCAATAAAGGTGACGTGCAGAAAGTCCGGCGAGCCCTAGCACAAGCGAACCGCCGGGAAGTCACAAACTCTACTATTCTAGGGATATTTTCTTCATAAATCAATAGAAATCGGCCGCCGCGCGGGGGCGAAGCGATCCCTTTTTTCCTCTGGCGTGAGTATAAAGCTCATTAATTCAGAGAAGAACGGCAGAAGTTTAAAGCAGGGCACGAGAAATTTGCCCTAAGCAGATCCTGCTTAGGGCGTTTCATTTGAAGGTATGATTTCGGTAGGCTTAATTGAAGGGAACGCTTACTGAGGGACGTTTTGCGGCTGCACGATCTTCGCAGCGATGAGCCGCTCTCTTTTTGCCGTGCCGTGCGGTGACTTTATCGCCGGAATCCAGAACCCTCAAGCAACGCGTGCAGAATTTGATGTTTTCTCCTGATATCACGTGGGTTGCCGGTAAGCGCTGTGGAACGGCATGGGTGGTGGTAATGGTCGGAAGCATGGTATCAACTCCAGTCTAGGGGTGAACACCCGGGGAAAGCTTCGTACCCTTTCGCGGACCGGTTGCGAAGAGGGGTTCTAAGTTTTGACTGCGGGGGGGAGGGCTTCTCTCCGATTACGGGGTAATCGAATGACAACAACTATGCCCCTTCTTTTTATTCCTGTCAACTCTTCCTTCCAACAAGTTTTGGATATTGTTCAAAACTTTCGAAGTCTGTCCGGGAATTAGGGAATCTCAGCCAATTCCCCGAACGCTGCCCTGACCAGAAACCTCCCATTCTTAAGACTTTCTCACCCTGACCGATATAGCGGGTGTGGCTTCTCAACAACAGCAGGATGCTGCAGCACAGGCCCTCAGCTTTTCCCACGTGCTGATCGCGTCTCCGGATTCTGGACTGGTCGAATTCCTGAGCCATCATCTGCGGGAGTGGGGTTACGCACCGGTCGAGGCTGCGGACGGGCCGGCTGCTGTGCGGCTGCTTATGGAGATGAATGGGCCCCGCATCGCGATTCTGGACTCGGTTCTGCCAGAACTTTCGGGTGAGGAGGTGTCGGCGAAGGTCCGGAACAGCTCCACGGCCAGGCCGGTCTGGACCCTGATGCTTTGCGATCATGCCGACCGATCGACGATTGCCGCTGCGACGGATGCCGGGATCGACGACCTGGTTCTCAAGCCGGTCGACGTGACGAATCTGCGTATCAAGATCGGGGTCGCGGAGCGGGTGCAGGTGCTGATGAATCAGCTCGAGTCGCTGACCGACGCGGCGCGCTTTCATGCTTCCCACGACAAGCTGACCGGATTGCTGAATCGGGAATCCCTGTTGCGGATGCTTTTTGCCGAGACTGACCGCGCCCAGAGGCTGAACGTTCCGCTGACGCTGGTGGTGCTGGACCTGGATTACTTCTCGCGGATCAATCTCGAGTACGGGTATGAGGCCGGGGACAAGATTCTGCAGGAGCTGGCCAGGCGCTTCCGGCGGTGCCTGCGCAGCTACGATCTGATCGGAAGATGCGGAGAGGATGAGTTTCTGATTGCGCTGCCGGGCTGCACGTCGGCCGAGGCGTACGCCTTGGCGCAACGGGTGAAGCGGACGATCCTGCACCGTCCCTTCTGCGTGGGCCGGTACATGATGACGCTCACGGCCAGCGCAGGCATTTCGCACAGCCACGGCCGCTCTCCGCTGCTGGTGCTGCGCGAGGCGGAGCGGGCGATGGCGAGCGCCAAGCTCAGCGGGCGCAACTGCGAGCGGCAGTTTGTGCGGGTTGAAATGGAAGAGGCTCAACGAGCGGACAAGCAGAGAGCGGACAGACGCCGGTTGTCTGTGATGGAGACGAAGCACTGACGGGGAACATTCGATATGCGAAAGGGAGCCGTCGCGGCTCCCTTTGTGCGATCGGGCGAGGACGCCTAGTCGTCGTCATCATCCTTGTGCGGGGTGTGGGGGTGCAGAATCATGGGCGGGATGGGTTTCGATCCCATGGCATCCTTCCACAGGATCACATTGAGCTTGCGAGGATCGGCGCGGTCCTCGTGGGTGAAATCCATCTTGCTGGACTCCTTCGCACCTTCGGCTTTCGGCGTGTTGGCGGTGAAGATGAGGTCGTTGTTGCGGTTTGCGTAGTCGGCGGTGAAGGACGGCTGATTCCCTTCTCCGGCAAAGAGTGGCGCGATGAGGGGAGCGAAGGCGTCGTTGTTGTTCATCGGAGGGATGCCGAGGAGATCTTCGATGGTATGGAGCACGCTGACGGTGGTGTAGAAGGTGTGATCCACGGTGGGCGTGCCTGGAGCGGATGCGGAACGGGGTGAGAACTTGCTGACGACCAGGGCGATGGAGCGGTGCGCGTCGACGTGGTCGGCTCCGTCCTGCGCATCGTCTTCGAGGATGAAGAAGGCGGTGTCATCCCAGTACGGGCTGTTGGAGATGGCTTCGACGGCGCGGCCTACGGCGAGATCGTTGTCGGCGACAGAGGCTCTGGGCGTGGGCATGCCGGGGCGGGTTCCAGCGGTGTGGTCGTTGGGCAGGCGGAGCATGACGAAGGCCGGCATTTCATCGTGACCGTGGCGGCGCTCCTCGACCCACTCGTTGAAGTGGACGAGGAACTCGTTGACGCGGAGCTGATCGGGAAAACTGAGGTTGAAGTCGGGGTAATTGGGATCGAAGTGTTCTTCGAGCTCGGGCTTGGTGGCCACGTTGCGATAGATCAGGGGAATCTTCCACGGATAGGGGCTCTTGCCGCCGCCGTACATGACCGGGATATCGTCGCCGGGCTTGATGAATGAGTTTTCGCAGTAGTGGGTGGGCTCGGGCGTGCCTTCGAGCGGGGACTTTTCCTTGGGGGCTTCGCCGGAGTCATCGCAGAACTTGGTGGAGACGAATTCTCCGAAGTGGTAAAGGGTTTTGCCGTGCTTCGCCAGATCGGTCCACAGGTATCCACTGGCCGGCTCGTTGATGTCGGGGATTTTTTCCTGGAGGGGATAGCCGTTCTGGACCACGCCTTCGAAATCGTAGGTGCGCTCGCTTCCGCGGTAGGACTGCTGCCAATCGCGTTCGGTGTAATCGCTGGTGATGCCGGCGGTGGACCAGACGTGTCCGTCGCCGGAGACTTCGCCGGAGTCGTAGAAGTTGTCGAGGATGCCGAACTGCAGGGCGAGCTTGTGCAGGTTTGGCGTGGTGGACTGGCCGTACATGGTCAGCGAGGGGTCGCCGTCGCCTGCGCCGAGATCGCCGAGGATCTGATCGTAGGTGCGGTTCTCCTTAATGATGTAGATCACGTGATGGATGGGGTTGGTTCCCGAGGGATTGGCGGACGAGTCGGCGAATGGGATGTGGGTGTCGGCGGCGTGCATCAGATTGCTGGCCATGACCTGGCCGGTGAGCTCGCGGAGATCCTTGTCTGCCTCCGCGCGGTCGATGGTGGCGAGCGAGCCATGGAGCAGCGTGGCGATGTAGGTGTGAGGGCGATGGGCCCGCGCGGAAGTTTCCGGCGTGGGATGTGCCGGTGCAGGCTGGGGCGCGACATTCGGTCCGGTTCCCTGCCCCTTGGCCGTGGCCACGTAGAGTTTGCCTTCGCGGACGGCCATGGCGGACGGGTACCACTCGGTGGGAATGAAGCCGGCGGGAGACTCGGGTGCTCCGACCTGGCTTACGGGCTTGGTACGGAAGACGGCAACGGCGTCGGAGCCGGAGTTGGCGACATAGAGCGTCTGTCCGTCGGGTGAAACGACGAGGGCATCGGGCATGGCTCCGAAATAACGCTGGCCGGGCAGGCGCGAATCATAGAGACGGTTAAGGCGCAGGGTTCGGCCGGAGATGCCGACAGCGGCGATCGTGTCGCGGTTCGCGAGGGCGACATATAGGGTTTTTTCGTCCGGGCTGAAGGCCATCGCGCAGGGATGCGAACTGGGCAGGATGCTGGAGGAGGCTGGCAGCAAGGCCAGCCGGTTCTTCACCGTGCCGGAATGCAGATCGAGCTCGGCAATCTCCGATTCGTTCCAGAGGGCGACGAAGGCGCGATGGCCGTCTTTGCTGACGGCGAGGGCGATGGGATAAGCGGTGGGAACGACGGGCGTTGCGGCGAGATCGAAGCGGGTGAGAACTTTTGCGCTGGCGGAGTCGATGAGCAGCACATCGTCGGAGAATTCGTCGGCAACGAGAAGCTGCTCCTTGCCGTCGTCGCCTTTGAGAACGGCAATGCCGGTGGGGACCGGGATGGCGATGCCGTCGGGCAGCGGCTTGCCTATTTCATTCTGCAGGTGTCCGGGGGGGAGGTGTTGCAGTGGGATTGGAATGAGGCGCTCGGGCTTGAGCGCGCCGCCGGTGAAGCTGTAGACGGCAATGGCGTTTCCGGTCTGGCCGGGCTCTCCACCCTCGGGCGCCGAGAGCGAATCGAAGCTGACGTAGACGTGCGCGCCGTCGAGCGACCACGCGACCCCGGAGTACATGGTCTGGGAGGCGCCGACAACGGTTCGCGGATCGGGAAAATCGGCGAGCTTGTTGGTCGTGGTGTCGAGGATGGCGATGGATTGCGAGTAATCGGAGTCAGGGGTACCGTAACCGGCGTTGACCAGGGCGAGATAGCGCCCGTCGGGCGACCAGGCCGTGCCCATAGGCAGGCTGTTGAGGCGGGATGGAGAGCCGGGGACGGACTGCACGATCTGCTTGCTAGTGGGGAGATTGATGGATTGCGCATGGAGAAGAGCGGGCGCAGACGAGATCAGCAGCAGAGAGGCAAGGCAGGAGCGGTGAGCGCAGTTCGAACGCCGAATCATAGAGTTATCGTCTGCGTTTGAGATTAACAAAGGATGAAGTGGTCTGTGACGAGACGCAAAGGAGGGCGGTCTCGCGATGCTTCGATACTGGCTTTTCGCTTTCGTTTATGTACATCATTCCTTCACACGGCGTGCTTACACTACGCCGCTGGAGGATGAGTACGATATGCCGGTTGAAATCTCCGATCTGGACGAGAAGCAGCGGAACTACAAGGCAGCCGTGGATGAGTGGGTCGCAGTGATCCGGGAAGAGGAAGCCCTGGCTTCCGTAACCCACAACGTGGCCGAGGTGGACGCGTGGGAGGCCGCCGGGTATCGCGAGGAGGCGGCGAGGAGCAAAGCCAAGGCTGCGAAAGAGGCCTACGAGTCTGCACTGCGGGAGGAGTTTTTTCACTTCTGATCCGCATCCCTGGTCTGCCGCGGACCTATAAACGGAAGCCGTCCCCCGGCTTCGCTGGCTTTGATTATGTGGGGATCTCTTGTAGCTGGTCCCCGGGCTGCATTTCGTCGCCTGACGCAATGCGCAATTCAAAGAACCGCAGGTTTCTTCGGCTTCGCTCAGGGCAGGCTCTTCGGCTACGCTTTGCGCTTAGAGCGAACCGCAGGTCCTTCGACTGCGCGCTACGCGCTCCGCTCAGGATGACACCGTATTGGAGTTAAAGCGGGCTGTCTTGTCTTGGCTCCGCTCAGGATGACATCGTTATGGGATTCAAGGCGGGGTGGTTGGCTTGTAGTCACCGATTACAAAAGTCTTACAGATGAGTGGGGCAGCCGACTGATACGGTCTAAACAAGAGATCCAAAACCATCCAAGAGAGACCCCCGCCCCATGTCAGTTGAATTGCTTGAAGAATCCGTCGTTAATGCTGAATCGCAGACGCCTGCGGCGAGGCGCCTTGCTGCCGCACAAAAAGACCAGGTCGCGCTGGGGCGCGCTGCGCAGGGCGGGTCGATCAGTGTCGTCACCACGATTTTCATGGTGCTTTTTCACATCGGCGCGATCGCGGCCCTCTTCATGTTCTCGTGGAAGGCGCTCATCTGCAGTGCGGTGCTTTGGCTTTATGCGTCGAATATCGGGATCGGGATGTGCTATCACCGGCTGCTGACGCATCGCGGCTACAAGGTGCCGAAGTGGCTGGAGTATTTCATGACCATCGGCGCGACACTGTCGCTCGAGGGTGGACCGATCTTCTGGGTGGCGACGCATCGCGTGCATCATCAGCATTCCGACCATGAGGGCGATCCGCATACGCCGACGGAAGGCGGATGGTGGGCGCATATGGGCTGGATCATCAGCGGCGTTTCGATCCACTCGGAAACGGCGATGCTGGCGCGGTATGCTCCGGATCTCGCCCGCGACAAGTTCCATGTATGGATCAGCAAATATCACTGGGTGCCGATGGTGGTGGTCGGGCTGGCGCTTCTGGCTATCGGCGGATGGTCCTGCGTGATGTGGGGCATCTTCCTGCGGGTGACGATCCAACTGCACGCGACGTGGCTGGTGAACTCTGCGACCCACATGTGGGGATCGCGCCGCTTCGAGACCAAGGACCGCTCGCGGAACAGCTGGTGGGTTGCCCTGCTGACCGGCGGCGAAGGCTGGCACAACAACCACCACGCGCACCCGGTTTCGGCGCGCCATGGACTGGCCTGGTATGAGTTCGACCAGAATTATCTGGGCATCCTGCTGCTGAAGAAACTGGGACTGGCCTGGGACGTCAAGCTGGCCCAGTACGACAAGGCAAATCCCAAGCCGGCTGGTACGGCTTAGGAGCAGAGTCCAGCTTTATCAATTTGATCGCCCGCCCGGTACACTTTCCGAGCGGGCGTTTTTCTTTGCGGGCGGGCATGAGAATCAGCGGAAGAAGACGAAATGTGGTGCTGTTCATCGTGCTGGGCGCGTGCCTGGTGGGAGTGGCAGTCACACTGAACGTGGGCTGGATCATTCTTAACTGGCGGCGGCTGATTCCGCTGCTGCTGGGAATTCCTTTTTTTGTGCTGCTGATTGCCGGGGTCACGCTGAATACCATCTTTCTGGTACGCGAGGTTCGGCGGAACGAGCGCCACGACGCCTTCCTGAACGCGGTTACGCATGAGCTGAAAACTCCGATCGCCTCGATTCAGCTTTATCTGGAGACGCTGACGAGGCACACGGTGCCGGAGGAAAAACGGCGGGAGTTCTACTCCAACATGCGCGAGGACAGCGACCGGTTGCTGGCAACGGTGGAGCAGGTGCTAAAGGCCGGCGAGGTGGGACAGAGATCACGGAAGCTGGTTCGCATCCAGATCGACATGCGGGCACTGGTTGCGGAGTGCGTGGAGATGACGCGGGCGCGCAACCATCTGGAGGCATCGGAGGCTGGCCCTTCGGCGATTGTCTTTGAATCGCCGGGTGCGGAGACCCCACTGATTGTGCGCGGCAGCCCTGAGGAGTTGCAGACTGTGGTTCTCAATCTCCTGAACAATGCTGTGAAGTACTCGCCGAACGGGGTGAAGATTCACGTGACGCTCAAGGCGGAGAACGATGCCTGGGTGATGTTGAGCGTCGCGGATACCGGAATCGGCATTCCGGCGGCGCATTTGAAGAGGATTTTCAAGCGGTTCTATCGCGTGCCGGTGCGCAGCGTTTTGAAGACCAAGGGCACCGGGCTGGGACTCTTCCTGGTGCGGACGATTGCCCGGCAGCACGGCGGGGATGCCTTCGCCGCGAGTAAGGGCGAGGGACAGGGCGCGACGGTGAGCGTGCAATTGCCGCGGCTGCTGGAGCCGGCCGGACAGATGGGCAATCAGGAGGCGCTTTGAGCGAGAGTACGCGCGTGTTGATCGTGGAGGATGAGGCGCACCTGGCGCAGGGCCTGTTTTACAATCTGCAGGCCGAGGGATACGAGGTGGCCATCGACGGCGATGGCGAGGCGGCTCTGGAGAGGCTTTCCCACGAGCCGTTCGATGTGGTGCTACTGGATGTGATGCTCCCCGGCAAGAGCGGATTTGATGTCGTATCGGAGCTGCGGGCGGGGAAGAATTTTGTCCCGGTTTTGATGCTGACTGCGCGGGGGCGCCCGGAGGACGTGCTGCGCGGATTCGAGGCGGGCGCGGACGACTATCTGCCGAAACCATTCGAACTCTCGATCCTGCTGGCCCGGCTGCACGGACTGTTGCGGCGGATGAAGTGGCATCGACCGGCGGAGGAGCGCCGCGCACCCGCTTCGGTTCCGGCTCCCGCAGAGGAGCTTTCTACATTTACCTTCGCGGAACGCACGATTGACTTCGAGGCGCTGGAGCTGACTTCGTTTGGAAAGACGATCCGGCTCACGTTGATGGAGGCCGATCTGCTGCGGCACCTGGTACGGAATCAGGGGCGGATTATCTCGCGCAAGGAGATGCTGGAGCAGGTGTGGCGCGTCCGGGAAGACACGGATACGCGAGCGATCGACAACTTTATCGTCCGGTTGCGGCGGTATATCGAGGATGAGCCGTCGCAGCCGCGCTATCTGCAGACGGTGCGCGGGGTGGGATATCGGTTTCTGGCAGCGGGGGAATGATCAACCTTTGCGCGGAGAGCACGATACACTGAGAACGGACCGACGTTCGTGCGCATTCTCACTCGCTACATTCTGAAGGAAGTGCTCTCACACGCCCTGCTGGGCGGCGCACTTTTCACATTCGTGCTATTCATGCGCGACCTTCCCCACCTGCTGGAACTGGTGGTGCGCAACAGCGCCTCGCTGGGCATTGTCGTCGAGATTTTCCTCCTTACGCTGCCGAATATGTTTACGGTCACGATTCCGATGGCCGTGCTGGTCGGCATTCTGCTGGGCCTGAGCCGGCTGGCGGCGGACAGCGAAATTACGGCGATGCGAGCCTCGGGCGTCGGCGTCTGGAGCTTTGTCGCAATCGTGGCCCTGGTGTCTGTGCTGGGCTGGGCGATCGGGCTGACGAATACCCTGTACCTGGCTCCCAAGGCATCGGCAAGGACGCTGCAACTGGAGTCGGAACTACTGAATGCGCAGGCCTCGTACGAGGTGCAGCCGCGAGTTTTCTATGAGGACTTCAAGAATTACGTCCTTTATGTGGAGGACGTGCGGGCGGCTTCGGGCGCGGCGTACTGGAAGCAGATTTTTCTGGCCGACCTGTCCGATGCGAAGACCCCGAAGATAACCACGGGCGAGTACGCCACGGTGGTGAACCAGAAGGGCGAGGGTTCGGTGATGCGCCTGCGGGACGGGACCGAACACCAGATCGATCCAGACTCGCCCGACCACTATACGGTGTCCACGTTTGCGCAGACCGACCTGCCGCTGCAGCTTTCAGCGCAGGAAGACACGCATGGCCGGAGCGATACTCCGATCCTGGCGATGTCGAACCGCGAACTGCTGGAGAAGTCACATCGCAAGGGTGGACAGTGGTATTTGATTGAGCTGCATAAGCGGTTTGCCTATCCCGCGGCGTGCCTGGTGCTGATGCTGGTGGGGGTTCCGCTTGGTGTTTCGTCGAAGCGCGGCGGCAAGAGCGCCGGCTTTGTGCTGACCATTGTGCTGGTTTTCGTCTACTACTTTCTATCGTCGACGGGGACGGCGCTGGCCCGGCAGAACAAGGTTTCGGCAGCAGTCGGAGTATGGGCTGCGAACTTCCTCTTTGCGGTGTGCGGCGTGTTTCTGCTGCGGCAGATGTCGACGGGAGGAGCGGCGCTGGCTGCTCTGACTTCGATCGGAAGCTGGTTCAAGGCGGGAGCGAAGCAAGAGGAGACGACGGCGACGGAGCGGGCGGTTGTTGTGAAGCCTCGACACACGCGCGGACGTTTCCCTCTCATCCTCGACGAATATGTGCTGAAGGAATTCATGGGGACATTCACGATGGTGCTGGTCACCTTCGTGATGCTGATGCTGGTCTTCACGTTCTTTGAGCTGCTGGGCGATATTATCCGCAACAAAACGCCGCTGGTGACGGTGGGCGATTACCTGATCAACCTGACGCCGAGCATGATCTACACGATTGCGCCGCTGAGCGTGCTGATCACGGTGCTGGTGGTGTTCGGGCTGCTGAATCGCGGGAGCGAGCTGACGGCGATGAAGGCATCGGGGATCAGCCTGTACCGGATTGTGCTGCCGGTGCTGATGATTGCCTGCCTGCTGGCGGGATCGCTGTTCATGTTCGATGAGCTTTACCTGCCGAAGGCGAATCGCCGGCAGGAGGCTCTGCGCAATGAGATCAAGGGCAGGCCGGCGCAGACGATGGAGCACCCGGGGCAGAACTGGATCTTCGGACAGCAGAGTCCGGGCAAGCCGGGGCGGATTTTCTATTACGAATACTTCGACTCGGATCAGGATGCTTTCGGAAACATCACCATTTTCGAATTCGACCCGGAGAGCTTCTCGATTTCGCGTCGGATCTTCGCTTCGAATGCACACTGGGAGCCGCAGTTGCACAAGTGGGTCTTTGAGCACGGGTGGGAGCGGACTTTCACCGGCGATGAGATCAGCGAGTATCGGACCTTTGACGTAAGCACCTTTCCGGAGATTCGCGAGCAGCCTGCGTACTTCAAGAAGGAAGTGCGGCTGTCGTCGGAGATGAGCTTCCAGCAGCTTTCGGCTTATATCCATGATTTGAGTCAGAGCGGCTTCGACACCATGCGGCTAAGAGTGCAGCTAAATCGCAAGCTGGCGTATCCAATTATTACGCTGGTGATGGCCGTGCTGGCGGTTCCCTTCGCGCTGTCGATGGGCAAGCGAGGTTCGCTGGCGGGGATTGCGGTGGCGATCGGCGTGGCGATTGCATACTTTGTCGTTTCCGGGACGTTTGAGGCTATGGGCAACGTGAACCTGCTGCCGCCCATCCTGGCAGCGTGGTCGCCGGATGTCATTTTTGCGCTGGCAGGTGGGTATTTGCTGCTGCGGTCCTCTACGTAGATTTTCGCGCGGCCGTTCTTACGAGGAAGAGGTTTCATGTTTCAACGACTCATACCGCTTCTGCCGTACATGCGGCGCTATTCGCGCAGCTATGTGTGGGGCGGTATCGCGGTGGTCCTGTCGAACGCGGTGTGGATCTTCTTTCCGAAGGTTATCGGCGCTGCGATTGACGACCTG
>Ga0210388_10000689_pt1 | contig 27014 bp, 17 predicted proteins | sample IncBWC19OmetaG_FD_155485 | JGI IMG/M metagenome (GOLD analysis project Ga0210388, IMG submission 155485) | Forest soil microbial communities from Barre Woods Harvard Forest LTER site, Petersham, Massachusetts, United States - Inc-BW-C-19-O ...
TCCGATCTGCCATGCCGATCGGGTGCTTCGACGGCGGAAGATATGTGAGGATGACGACGAAGGAGAGGGGAATAAGCACGCCGCCGGTGAAACCCTGCAGAACGCGGAAGAGGATCATCAGTTCCAGCGAGTGTGCCTGTCCACAGCAAACAGAAAAGAACACGAACAAGATCGAATTCACTAGAAGATATTTCTTCAGTGAAAATGCAGCGGAGAGCCACGCGGTCAGCGGGATCGTAACAATCTCAGCGACCAGATAGGACGTCGGCACCCATGAGATCTCATCCGCACTGGCTGCGAGCGTTCCCGCAATGTCGCGCAGTGACGAGTTCGTGATAATGATGTCGAGCACCGCCATAAAGCAGCCAAGAAGAACTCCGAGAACGCATATCCAGGTCTTCAACGACACATTATCTTGTGCGCCTGGCGTAAGACCTGCAGCGCTCACCGGAGTCATCGTTGCGGTTGCCATGAAGTTTTCCTTTACTTGGTGGTTACAGTAACGAGTGACGACATGCCGGGCGAAAGCAGGTTCTCATAGCCCCGCATGCTGTCCTGATCGAGCACGATCTTGACCGGAATTCGCTGCACGATCTTGGTGAAGTTGCCGGTCGCATTGTCCGGAGGCAGCAGAGCGAATTCATTGCCAGAGCCGGGAGCGAGGCTGTCCACGTGTCCGTAAAACTTGTGCGTTGAAAAAGTGTCGATCTGCACTTCAACTCGCTGACCGGTGCGCATCTTCTCCAGTTGCGTTTCCTTGAAATTAGCGACTACCCATGGCGGGTCTTCGACAATCGCCATCAACGGCTGCCCAACCTGCACGCGCTGGCCAGCCTCGACTGACTTTCTGCCGATTCGTCCGCTCACAGGAGCTTTGATGACGGTGTAGGAAAGCTGCAGCCTTGCGTCCTCCAACGCCGCAGTAGCCTCGGCGACTGCGGCCTGCGCCGTTTCAAACTGGCCTTCGCGCACGCGCGTCTCAAGCCTTGTGGCCTGCGCAGATTGCAATCCGCCCTGGGAGTTCGTCAGGAGTGCTTCCGTGCGCACGACGCCTTGCTGTGCCGCAACCAGTTGTGCCTGCGCCTGCCGCACCTGTTCCTGGGCCGCCGCTTGTCCAGCGACCGCGACCTGGTAGCTTGCGCGCTGGTGGTCGACGGTTTGCTTCGAGACCTGCTCTTTCGTATAGAGATCTTCGTACCTATGCAGGTCGGTGTCTTCGCGTTGCAGCGTTGCATTTGCCTCTTGAAGCTGGGCCTGTGCGCGCGGAACTCCAGCTTCAGCAGCGGTGACGGCGGCTTTTGACGCCAGGATCGAAGCTTTGGCCTCTCCAATGGTGCCCACCGCTTGTGTGGTCTGCGCCGTGGCGGACTGCGATGTGGAACGGATCGCGGCCTCGGCAGTATCAGCCTGCCGCCCTGCCGCATCGAGGGCAGCCTTTGCCTGATCGAGTTTCACCTTGTAGTCGTTAGGGTCAAGGATGATCAGGGTCTGCCCCGCAACCACATGCTGGTTGTCGTCGATCAGGACTTGCTGAACTGTATCCGTGACGCGAGCACTGATTGGGTGCAGATGCCCCGCGAGGTACGCATCATCCGTCTCCTCATGATGAGCTGACCATACGAGGTATCGAATGCCGAACACCAGCAGCAGGACCAGGGCCGCGCCTCCGCCGAAGACCATGAGTGTCTTCTTCCTCCGGGCGTTTCCACTGGTGCTCGGGGAATGAGCTACTGAGGTTGATTCTTTAACTTCAGGTTCCATTACTGCTTGACTCATGACATTTTCCTTTTGTAAAAATCCTGACTTTTAGGGGCGCGTATAGGTCTGTTCAACATTGCCCACGGCACGGGCAAGCTGCGCACGTGCGACGTTGTAACGAAACAGCGCACCGATCTCCGTATCATTCGCACGGGCGAGCGAATCCTGTGCGGTTGTCACCTCAATGTTGTCGGTAACGCCTGACTGGAAGCGGCCCTGCGAGAGCGTGACTTCCTCATTGGCCAATTGCACTTCCTGCCGGCCAAGCTCCACCTGCTGCAAGGCTGCTTGCAACTCAACCTGCCCATCACGCACCTGCTCGGTCACCTGGTTGCGTTCCTGAGCGAGCTGCTTTTCTGTTCGCTGTTCGTCCAGCGCTGTGCTTTTCCGTTCTGCTTTGAGCCGTCCACCGGTAAAGATGGGAACGCTCATGCTGACTTGATACTGGTATCCGGGAGTGGCCGTGTTGAACGTCTCACCCTGCACATCCCAGAAGCCATCGACGGTGAATTTTGGCAAAGACTTTGCGACAGCGGCCTTGTGCTCGAATTGAGCGGCCTTAATATTCTCGTCCAATGAGTGCAGTTCGGGGCGCTGCACCAGGGCCGTTGCCAGTGGGTCTGAAAAGTCGAGCGCCTGCGTCTGAAAGAAGTCCTGCCGGTCTGCGAACTCAATCTGCTGGCTGTCGGGCACGTTCAGGATGCGCTTCAGCGCATAGATGGTAGTGTCGGCATCGCGCTGATCATCAATCAGGTGTTGCTGCTCCTCTCTGAGTCTCACCTGGGAGCGCGATACATCAATCTTGCTTGCTACGCCATCCCTCAACAGGTCATCCGCTTGATGGGCCAGGCGGGTCGCCAATTCCACGCGGGACTTGGCGGCCTTGATGCTGGCAAGCGCGCGAAGATGAGCCATGTATTGGCTGACAGTGAGCAAGACAGTTTCTTCGCGAACCGTCTGCTCATCGGCGCGGCTTGCCAGCAAGCGATGCCCGCTCGCCTGATATCGGCGAATCAGCGTCAGATCAAAGACAGGAGCCGAGAATGTTGGTCCGACGTTAACTGCTTCATAGGGGCCGATGCTGTGAGGGACGTTGGGAATCGGAATCTGAATACCAAGCAGGGCTCTCAGATTATGGCGATTGACACTGTCATCCGCATCGAAGCTCGCGTGCGGCAGCAGTTCCGATCGCGCAATCACGCGATCCTGCTGGCGCGTCGCTGTTTCGATATTGGCGATCTGAATGTCGAGATTCTGTTTCAGGGCGAGATCAACCGCGCTGTTCAACGTCAGCTTCTGGGCTCCGGAAGATGCGTCTTGCGCCCTTATCACTTCAGCCTTCATACCGAGGATGAGGAGCAGGAGTGCTGCCGTAATCTTCGCTGGCGGGAACCACTGTCTGCCGCTGCTTTCAGTCGTCATATTCTTTTCTTTTCTTTTCTTTAATAACTATCTGGTCAGTCAACTAAGAGAGGTGACTCAACATTCGCTCGCAGTGTTCCGTCAGCGACGCTTACTTCAAAATTGGATTTAACGATGGCATCGTTGCAAGACAGTGCCGCCCCGAGATGGCTGGGGCGGCTGATCTGTTCAATGCAGGTGTCAACGAGCAGAATTACCTGTTCTCAAATGGGGCTGCTCTCGCCGCAATTGGCCGCAATCACATCGTCAACACAACCCGAAACTCTGCTTTGCCACTCATCATGCGGGCATATGCTTCGGCAGCCTTTTCCAGAGGATAGGTTTCGATCATGGCGCGTACTCCGCGCAGTTCGGCAAAGCGAAGCGCGTCATCCGAATCTGCCGGGTTTACCCCTGCCCATCCTTCCATAGTCTTGCCGCCCCTAATGAGCTGAGTCGGAGCCACTTCGATAGGATCGGAGGCTACGCCGATCAGGACAAGCTTGCCGTTCGGACCTAGACCGCCAATCAGTTCGGTCATTGCCTTGGAGTCTGGCGCTGTCGCGATGATGACTCTTGCGCCGCCTAATTTTTGCAGCTCCTCTGCTGGGCTCTTCACTTTGCTGTCGATATACACATCGGCGCCGAGTTTCATTGCCAGCGACTCAATTTGCGAGCCGCGCCCGATTGCAGCTACCTTGTAGCCAAACTTGTTGGCGAATTGAATTCCGAGGTGGCCGAGTCCGCCGATCCCTTGCACCGCGACCAGGTCGCCCGGCAGTGCTCCCGCACTCCGTAGTGAGCTGTAGGTGTTACTCCCAGCGCACAGCAGCGGTGCCGCATCGATATCGCTAAGACTGTCCGGGATCGAAACCAATGCTTCGACCGGCGCCAGCATGTACTCCTGGTAGCCGCCGTCATAGCTGAGACCAGGATTTTGCTCATTGCGGCAGAGTCGAAAATCTCCGCGCCGGCACTGGGGGCAGGTGCCGTCATGGCCGCCATGCCAGCCAACGCCAACACGCTGGCCCTTTTGCCATTCAATCACTCCAGTCCCGAGGGCATCCACCACACCGGCCACTTCATGGCCCGGAACGCGCGGATAGGCGATTCCCGGCCGGCGGCCTTCGACGATGATCGCATCGCTGAAACACACGCCACATGCCTGAACTTTGATGCGCACCTGTCCCGGGCCCGGATCGGGAACTTCCAGCTCAACGATTTTAAGACCGGCTCTAGCCGCGGCCACCTGGGCGGCTTTCATGGTTGGTGCTGCGATTCCGGTTGTCATGGATACTCCTATCTCTCATTTGTTCGAGTTAATTGCTCAGCCGATCAATTCCGATCGCAATGCATGTCAGTTCTTCAATTGACTGACCAATTAGTCAGTAATGTGATGATTTAACGTGGGAAAAAGACCCACATTTTTACCGGCTCGAGACGATGGCTTTTCTAACAAAGGCCATCACTTCTGCTGAGTGCTTGGCCAACGATTGGCTACTCAAGGGGTTACGGCTTCTGCCTGGAACATGGGAGAGGTTGTTGGCCGCGCAAAAATAGAAGCCGCACAGGCCAATGATGTTGACGGCGCCATGTCCGGGGTCGATTTCTCTGAACTCGCCCGAGGCGATCCCTTTCTTCAGCAAGGCTTCAACCCGGCTATAGAGCGACGGCATTCCCAACTTGCGAAAGTGCTCGCCCCCGCCCTGAATGCTTTCCAGCATAAAGATAACGGGCGACAAGGGGTGCTCCGTCATTGCGGCGAGAAACCTCTCGACAAAGCCCAGCAAGGCGTCCGTAGCGTTAAGATCTTTGTCGAAAGACTTATCGAGCGCCTCGCTGAATGCCTGATAGGCATGCACGAGAACCGCCTCATAGAGCCCTTCTTTGCACTTGAAGTAATGAAAAATCATACCCTTGACCACATTTGCCCGCGCCGCGATGCTCTCCGTTCGCGCTGCGGCAAAACCGTTTGTGGCAAACTCAATCTCTGCCGCAGCCAGAATGGCCGGTAAGGTCACGTCTCTGTCCCGCTTTTGGGTACGAGGATGGGCCTCTACGACGCTTCCGATGGTGTCCATATATGCTCCCGAAAGAAGTGTATCGTTAACTGACTGGATGGTCAATTACTTCACCGGATCGCGCAGGGACGACTTCAAAACCAGGCACCGGTCATCAAAGCGTGATCGACAGCTGAATTCCAAGGACAGTAGCGTTTCGGCCATCGCGGCTTTCTTGCTTCCACAGGTACTCGGCATGGGGAGTGATCGTTAAGAAGTGGGAATGGTTCCATTGATAATTCAGCTCTAATAGCTCCTCCGTGTTCGTCGGCGGAGCGTACTTACTCGCTTCGGTCCGAATCAATCCGGCGGAAACAACATCATTCTTCCGCGCAGCGATGAGCCCCTCATAACTCAGACCCGCTCCCCAGAACAACGGAATCGGGCTGATCAGGTCCTTGAAGTTGTGCGCCCAGGATCCCCAGACGGTGGCGCCCTGGGACGTGCCCGGCCCGTCGGGACGGAACACCATCTGCTGGCCCATAACATAGGCGCCACTATAGCCTTCACTCTGATCAGCCGAGCATGTAAGAAGAGGAAAGAAATTATTGCTGTGCAGATAGCCGGCAGTTAGCTGTCCTGGCTTACCCGTAGAGCTGGCCGCCTGGTTGTGGAGATAATCGATCTCACCAATTACAAGAACTCCCTTGTTCCCTTCCTGAAGTGAAAAGTCGGTGCCGTGGTTGTCGCCGTTCGCAGAGTTCACATTCGTATTGAAAGCGCCTGCCGTAGCCCGAATCGAGGGAGTGAACGCATACGACGCCTGAGCACCCCACTCGGTTCCGGTCGGAGGGCCGAAGAATGTCACGTCGTTCGCACCCAGCGAGAACGGGTTGGGGTCGATTCCGTAATTGACGTAGTCTGCAAAAACGGGAAGCGTGGCAAATCCATTCGCGGCCGCCAGCCGGCCGGCAAGCACTGTCATCTTTTGCCGCAAGAATTGCTGCTGAAGGTACATCTCGCCGAGGTAGAACGACGGCGCATAGAGGCCCGTAGTGGGGATCGCGCTATCCAGGGAACTCGCAAGATTGCTGCCAGTTCCCCATGAAATTCCCACATAGGCGGTGAGCCCAGGCGCCTTGATGAGTTCTTTAAGGTCGGCGCTGACCCCGATCGACAACTGGCCTGCGTAGGACCATACCTGGTGCTGGCCTCCGGTCACATTCGTCTGAATCACGCCCACATAGGAGGCTGTCGGCGTGAGGCCGATCCGCTGCGCTGCCCGCCGGATCGGGTCCCACTCCCCCGCCAGCGTTTCGTCCAGACCGAACACAGCGTCATTGCACTCCTGGGGCCGCCGGTGAGGATTGGCGGGATACCGGCATCCAAATTTAGACTGCGCAGGAAGCTGGCTTGCTGGGCTGGTCTGCTGTTGCCCATAAGCAAGGCAGGAAGACGCCAGCATGAAGGTGGCAATCAAAGCGATGGCTGGGTTCGCAGCGATTGTGAAGCACAGCATGCTTCGATTGCGGTCCACACCTTGCTCCTCGGACTATCACGCCTCGTACTGCACCAGCGTTGCCATGCCGGCCGCCAGATGCCAGAGGATGTGGCAATGCAAATACCAGATACCGGGATTGTTGGCATCGAAGGCTACCGTGACGTTGGTCTTCGGAGGTACAAGGACGGTATCGCGGAGAGCTCCATTCAGCGGTGTGCCGTCGATCTCAATCACTTGAAACGAGTGTCCGTGCAGATGCATGGGATGAGACATGCCTGTCTCATTGATAAACTTCAGCGCGACTCGCTGACCACGCTTGATCCGCACCTGGGCTTTTTGGGTACCGGGGTTTGCCGTGTCAAAGATAATTCCGTTGATCGGCCACTCGTATCGGGCCATATTACCCTGCAGGCGCAGATCGAAGGATAGATCGATAGGCCTGGGAGCGAGTGGAGCGACAGCGCTCAACTGCTTTTCCAAATTCAAAGCCAACATTCCTGCTGGGGATGCATTCTTGACTGGCAGTTTTTTGATCGGCGCACCCGGTGTGGCCAGGATGACCCCGGCCTGCTCGGTGGCGTTTTCACGCAGCGCAAGGATCGGAAACGCGCCCTCGCGCGGGACTTGCACCCGGACATCGATCCGCTGAGCGATGGCCAGGGGAAAGCGGGAGCCGCTAACTGGATTGACAGGCATACCATCGGTGGCGATGAGTTCGCCTTTCAAGTCTCCAAGGTCGATGAAGAAATTTGTTCCCGAACTTCCGTTGATGATTCGTAGACGAATCCGTGCATTTCTCTCGATACGAACTACCTCGGGATCGGCCAGCGTGCGGTCGTTGATGAGGTAAGCGTCATAGTTGACGTCGTTGGCGTCGGGCTTCATCCCCGACATACCCTTCGACATGCCCTTCGCAGCCATGCTTCCGCCCATGGCCATGGTCTTGGGCTTGCGAAGTTTGTCGTAGATTTCGGTCGGCGTGGTGAAGCTGAAGTCGCCCAGAAACAGGATGATTTCCTGTTCGTCGGCCTTGTCGGATGGGTCATGCACAATGAGCGGCGCCGACAGCAGAAAGGCCTCCTGCAGCCCCTCATGGGAATGCATCCAGTGAGTACCGGCCGGCTGCACCGAAAAATTATAGGATCTGCTGGAGCTTGGCTCGATGACCGGCTGCGTCAGACCAGGCACGCCATCCTGATTATTGGGCGGATGCAAGCCATGCCAGTGAATGGCTGTCGGCACGGAGAGGTGGTTTTCGAGCAGAACGTTGAATGGACTGCCGGCCGTGAAGCTCAACCCCTGCTTGCCGTTTGCCTGGACCAACCCCATGAGGGTCGCGTCTTTGCCGTTGATCTCAAGCGAGCGCGACATCACCTGCAGCGTGGTCGCATCTGACGGGTGGGTGCTTTCTCCGGATGGAAAGGAACGGCGGCCGCGACAGCCGAGCAGTAACGCTCCAGCGCAGGCCCCTCCGGACACGATGAAAGAACGCCGTGACTTTACGCGAACCAGGCTTCACCTCTTTGTTGCCGAAAAGGGAGAATTCAGCTTACATCGAAGGAGCGAATCGGGCGCTGCTTTTTCGCCAGGAAATCTCGTTTTTTTAAACGCGCAAGGATTTCCCGATACCGGCCCAAGTGAGAAACCTTCATTCGGCCCGGCACCATAAGGTATTTACGTGGCGCGGGGGTTACGGTCACGGAAGGAAGATCCGAACGGAGCCCTGTACGCTATGAATGGTCTGCTCGTTACTTTGCTGACGAGGACCTCGCGAAATCTGGCCTCGCCGGCGAACATACTGACTCAAACCATCGGCTAATGTACGCCTGAGCGTGGGCTTCTCCGCAGTAGTGGCGCGCTCCGTCCGCATTCGCGGTCTCCGAATTCCATTTGAGAACCGTGAGCGCCACATCGCCGCACTGAATCACATACCAGTGGGTAGGATTGCTGGATACCGTTCCGCAGACTTCACATCGAAATTCTTGAATAGAGGCCATAAATTCCTTATCTTGCTTTTTCATCTGGCTCAGAGTGAGGAATGTGATCCCACTCCCGCACCTTGTAATTGATTCCGCACGGAGATCTTCCTGTGCATGATTGTACGAAATCTTCCCTAAAATCGGGCGTAGCCTGCCCGAACTTTCACGCGCTTGGGCTCCGTCCCACTCACTACGATTTGGATTCAATCGCGTCGAGTCATTTTGGAAGGTCTAGATTGGGCGCTTTCAGCGAGCCGGTAGCCCGGCTAGGGATCAGCGGGTGACTCATGCCGTATAATTTGCACGCTGATCGATGAGGCGCGCGTGCGGAGCGGGCTGAATAATCGTGTACTGGGGCTTCTAGCCTTCTTGATACTGGCTCTTGGCCCGAAGCAGGCATCCTGCCGCACTTCGATCTCCGATGTCGACGTTTATCTGCACCGAATCTGGACAACCGAAGAGGGCTTGCCGCAAAACTCAGTCACAACCATCTTGCAGGCGCAAGATGGTTATCTCTGGCTAGGAACTTTAGGTGGGCTGGCTCGTTTTGATGGCGTGCGTTTTACAGTCTTCAATACCGCCAATACGGCCGCGATAAAAAGTAACCGCATCCGCACGCTCTATCAAGATCGCGACGGTAGCCTCTGGATTGGCACAGAGCATGGTGGATTAAGCCGCTATTCTCAAGGCAAATTCACAAATTACTCGCCGGGCGATGGACTTCCATCTGACTCCATCCTTTCGCTCGCCGGAGACGGCGAAGGGGGATTGTGGGTTGGAACCCTGATGGGGTTGGCTCGATTCCGCAACAACAAGTTCACTGTTTATGGTTCAGAATCTGGCCTGCCGCGCTCAGCTATCGATGCGGTCTTCCAGGACCTCCGTGGAAATTTGTGGCTTGGAGCCCGAGGAGCGGGTCTGATTCGCTTCGTAGCCGGGAGAGCGACCATTTATGGAGCAGAAAGCGGACTACCCAGCGATGTGACGGCTATTTATCAGAGCCGCGATGGCACCCTTAAAATAGGGGTTCAGGCAGGCCTCGCCACCTTCAGTGAAGGACATTTCTCACTCCAACAGCTAAGCGAGAACCACCACATCGGGAGAATATGGTCCATTTGCAATGGCAATGATGGAGATATTTGGGTTGCGGCCGAGGGTGGGCTATTTCGTCTTACGGGCAACTCGGTAACCCAGTTTTCGGCAAACAATGGATTATCAGACACCAACGTGCGCTCTGTTTTTGTCGACCGCGAACAGAACCTATGGATAGGTACGGACGGCGGCGGACTGAATCGTTGGCGAACAAGCAATGTACATTCCTTTGTTACCGAGCAGGGGCTGACAAGCCAACCTACAATCTCGATTCTTCAGGATCAGTCAGGAGCCATCTGGGTTGGGGCGCTTGGAGACACCGGGTTGTTCCTCTACAAAAACGGAAGGTTCTCCGCATATCCACACCTGCAAAACGGGAACCACGCGCTGGCCAGCCTTGCCGAAGGAGAGGACGCAAAGCTTTGGCTCGGTGATTGGAACTCCGGCCTGAGTACCCTGGATCTTAAGAAGAACCAACTCAGCCACCACAGTTTGCCCGAAGCTTCAGGAGACACCGTACGCGCCATCTATAAAGATACGCACGGATCTCTGTGGATTGGGACCGATCGGACGGGATTGTACCGGCTCACAAACGGAGTATTTACGAACTATCGTATCCGTGCTGGGCTTCTAAGCAATACCATCGCTTTCATCGCGGAAGATACCGACGGCACCATGTGGCTGGGTACTCCATCCGGAGTTAATCACCTCCAAGGTGGAGTCTTCACGAACTACAGCCCTCCGGGTTTGTCATTAGTTCGAACGATCCACAGAGACGCATTCGGCGCTCTCTGGATAGGAACGTACGGTTATGGTTTGTTCTCATTCAAAGACGGCAAGTTCACGCAGATCACAACCAAAGATGGGCTCTTTGATGACGTAGTGTCGGCTATTTTGGAGGATGACCACGGCAATTTCTGGATGAGCGGAAACCGCGGCATCTTTCGCGCGCGCCGCGAGGACCTGGAAGCTTTCGTTCGGGGGCGCCTGAAGGCGATTCAGTGTGTGTCCTACGGAGTTGCCGACGGAATGGTCACCAGCGAGACAAATGGCAATGGAGAGCCAAGCGCGTTGAAGGCCCGTGACGGCGAGCTCTGGTTCACCATGATCAAGGGCGCCGTGGCCATCGATCCGAACCTGATGAATGCGCAACCCCCTCCAGTAGCGATCGAGGATGTGGCCATTGACGGAAGGACACTTGCTCCCGGTGCGCAGCTTCGCATCCATCCGGGCGAACGCGGGCTGGAGATCCATTACACAGCATTGAGCCTGAGCCGGCCGGAACAAGTGGTTTTCAAATACCGGCTGAGTGGTCTTGATCCGGACTGGGTAAATTCCGGAAACCGCAGAACAGCCTATTATTCTCAACTGCCGCCCGGCAGGTATACGTTCCAGGTCATCGCCGATAACGGCGATGGTGTGTGGAACATGACTGGACAGAAACTTTCCGTTGTTGTTCTGCCGCCGTTCTGGGACACAGGATGGTTCGTAACTTTGGCCGTAGCGGCTCTCATCGGACTGGGTACGCTGGCTTACCGGCGCCGTGCGGTCCGCTGGAGACGCGCCCGTGAGTCTCAGGAGGATTTTTCCGGCAAACTTCTTGTTTCTCAGGAGGCCGAACGTCAAAGAATTGCGGCTGAACTGCACGACGGTCTGGGGCAGAGTCTTTTGATCATCAAAAACCGCGCGGTGCTTGCATTGAATTCTTTCTCCGATCAGGAGACGACGAGGGAGCAGTTGGAAGAAATTTCAGCAGGAGCTTCGCAGGCCGTCGAGGAAGTGAGGGAAATCTCCTATAACCTGCGGCCTTATCAGCTGGACCGCTTCGGGCTTTCCAAGAGTCTTCAGGCCCTGAGCTCGCAAGCATCGAAGTCTTCGGGAATTGCCTTTACCGCGGATGTGGGAAAGATTGACAACTTGTTTCCCAGAGAGGTTGAAAGCAGCATCTATCGGATCGTTCAGGAAGGAGTCAATAACATCATCAAACACTCGCACGCCCAGGAGGCCACGATCACTGTCCATCAGCGCGACGGCTATCTCCGCCTGGTCGTCCGTGATAACGGCCAGGGATTCCAGAGTGCGGAAACGGCGTCCACTGAGCCGCGATCGGGCGGTTTTGGGCTCATCGGGATGGCCGAGCGCGTACGAATGCTGAAGGGTATCTTCGATATAGAATCGGCTTCTGAGAGAGGCACGACGATCACGATTCAACTACCCGTTCCTGAAAACCTCCATGTCCAGTGAAATACGAGTGCTGATTGCCGATGACCATCCGATCTTTCGCCATGGATTGCGGCAACTGATAGAGAAGGACCCCTGCGTAAGAGTCATCGCCGAAGCCGATAATGGCGAGACCGCTCTGGCGATCCTCATAGCACAACTGCCAGAGATTGCCGTGCTCGATGTCGACATGCCGAAGATGGACGGATTTGAGGTGGTGCGCCGCCTCAAGAAGCAGGCCCTGTCGACACAGATCATCTTTCTCACCATGCACAAGGACGAGATGCACTTGAATGAAGCCTTGAGCCTGGAAGTAAAGGGCTATGTCATCAAGGACAGCGCCGCGACCGACATCTCAAATTGCATCAAGGCGGTGGTAGACGGCAAGAGCTATGTAAGTGCGGAGCTCACGACCTATTTGCTGAACCGTGGCAGACGGAGCGCCCCAGTCGCGCAGGGGCAGCCGCGCGTGAGCAACCTCACTTCGACCGAATACCAGATCCTGAAGCTGATCGCAGAATACAAAACCAACCGGGAGATTGCGGAAGCGCTGTTCATCAGTGTGCGCACGGTTGAGAACCATCGCGCAAACATCTGCTCAAAACTCGACATTCACGGCGCGCATGCCCTCATGAAATTCGCTCTCAATCACAAGGCCGAGCTTCCCTGATCCTTTGCGCCCTTCTAGGTAGTACTACCTTCTAGATAAGTACTGTTGCTCACTCAAATTAAGTAGTTCACGCCATTGAACCTGCCTTTCACCGCTCCCATACTTTGACCATTCGCTTTCTCGCCTTACGGCGCCTCCCCGGCGATATCCCCTAGCAGCATAAGGTTGATTCAGTTTCACAATCTGGAATCGCGCGAAGAGAGGTCTCTTTGACCTTCTTGATTGTCGAGGACAACAGCGAAATGCGGCGGCTTATCAAGCAGGCGGTCACGCGCAAGAGTGACATCGTCTACGAATGCAGCGATGGAGTTGAAGCGCTGGCCAGTTATGCCCGGCACAAACCAGATTGGGTTTTGATGGACATCAAGATGCCCAGGCTAGATGGCGTCGCCGCCACTCGAGAAATCACGGAAGCTTTTCCGCAGGCAAAAATTCTGATCGTCAGCCAGTACAACGACCCCGAAATGCGCGAGAGTGCGCATGACGCGGGAGCGTTCGGCTATGTGCTTAAGGATGACTTGCTCGCGATACGCAGGATCATCGGCCGCGGATAATGCCGTGCCCGACAGAAAGGAAATGGCAATGAATCTTTCCCTTGTTGCGCGTAACAGATCATGTTGCTTCCCCGCTTATCAGGCGAGCACAACCAGGAGACGCGTTGCGATACGCTCCCTGCTTTCGCTTCTGCTCATGCTGGGACTTCTTTTTCTCGAAGCGTGCGGAGGAGGCGGGGGTAATGGGGGAGGAGTAACACCACCACCACCACCGCCTCCACCATCGCCGAGCGTCACGATCGTATCGCCGGCCAACGGCTCCAACGTGAATGTGCTCCCGGTGACGCTCCAGTTGACGATTGCCAACACCACGAGCTCGACCACATTTCGAGCACTGCTGGATGGTGTCGACATTACCTCGCAATTCGGAACGATCGCCAATGGCACGGTGAAGACGACCGCAACGAAGCCGGCAATCAATTTCGGCATCAATCAGCTCCAGGTCACACTCGACACCCAAACTGCCAGCGCGCAGTTCGACTACAACCCAAATGCCGTCCCCGGCGCGCAAAGCCCTTCTTCTTCTCTGGCTCAACTTGTGCCAATTCAGACCCGGGTTCTGAAGCCGAATAGCGATCCCAGTGCCGCAACAAACTGGGGAGTACAGCTTGGAAACAGCGTCACCGGCATTACGCAGTACTGGGCGAACTCAACCTCCAACTGTACAGGTGCGTGCTTCCAGGTGCTTCTGTTGAGCCGCATCGATCTTCATCTCATCTCGAACACTGTTTATGAGACCGCAGACTTCCAGGGTGCGGCCAATCTTGAGGGCGCAATCACTCCCAGCCAGACCATGATCAACAATTGCGGAACCCCCGGATGCCTGGAGATTATCCAAAGCCTCGGACAAATTGGTGTTAACGAGTGCGGTAGTAATTATGGCCCGAACGCCAACTGCTCGTGTCCGGAACATGCAGGTGGCTTGTGGGGTGGCCCGTATGCCGGACCTGACTTCGTTCCCGACTGCAGCCCGGCCAATCAGCAGGCGAATAACATGACAATTGGCGGTACTTACGGTTCCTACTTCGCCGGTATCGGTGGCTCAAGCACGGTCTCATTCGCTGCGAACAATCCCGATGTTGCGTACTCTTACATCGGAAATGTTGGCAATGGAGCGAATCCCTATGGCAGTCCAGCAATCAACAATTACACGCCCGGTGTGTTCTCTGAAAGACTCGCCTGCAGTGGCTCAGGCGGCGATTGTGGAATTTTCCCGAACGGCATCGACATATCTGGCAGCGCTCCATCCGGTGACCCCACGCAGATCGGAAACATCTCCGGAGCCCTGGTGCTCGACAATAACAACGCTTACACCTTCACGCAAACTGCGCCTCCGGTCACCTTCACTATTGGAGTCGCCCCGGACTCGAGTCCGACGAACCCAAAAAACCTTCTAACGATCAGCACCCCCACTCCCGTCGCCGGCGAATCCGCAGACAATTTGCCGGTCACTCAGGGCGCCGACGGGAAAACCCATCAGGGCGGATTTCACCTGTCTGTCTACGATGCCACAACACTTCAGAATTACCTGAATGCCACCTATACGATTCTCTATAGCAACCCCAGCACACTCCCGCAGTACGTAGAGAATCTGTCGCAGATGCCGTCCGACCTGGACCAATTCAAATCCCGCCGCTTCCTCATCTTCATCGCGAGCATGGGCGACCTCTATCACGACGGGCCATATGGAACCAGCGGCCTGAGCGGTGAGGACATCTGGGATGAGATCGCTCAGCGCATCGTAAGACTTGGCGGGACCTATGTCACCTTCGAAATGCTGAACAATGTTAACTTCAGTTCGGCACAGAACGGCAACAGCTCGGGCAACGATGACTATGCGCTCGTCGGAACGCCCTGGATTATCGAATCGGATATTCCGGCACCTTATGCCGCTGAAGAGAGTTCACAGATCTCACGACAGACTACGGTCACTCCCGCTGCCTCAAACATGCAGGGAGTGTTGAAGGTGGACCGGGAGGGTTATTACGCTCCCGGCGTCCATAGCAACTATGAGGGCTTTGTGCCGGATGTGGTGACCACGATGGCGTCAGCGTCTTATTTGCCGCCTATCAACTGGCCTCTGAATGGCCCTACGGACACACCCCAGTCCCAAAACGCTTATACCTGGGTAAGCGAGCAGCTATGCTGCCAGGATATCCGTGCTGCGTATGTGAATCTGAACGCTGTGCCGGATACGTGGCTGGCTGAGATGCAAAGCCTGAGCTATGATCCGAGTAAATACGGGCCCGTGCAAAATGGATTTGCAGCCTCCGACCTGGCCGCAGTCGAGGCGCAGTTGACTTTGGAGTTCCAATACCTTGCAGCGGTTCGACAATTTCAGACCAATGTCACTTCGCTCTATGCGGATCAGCAGGCAAACATTGGACTGATTCTGCAGCAGGCGCAGGATGCAGTCGAAGGTTCTGTTTCCATCCCCTCCAACACTTCCGGTTCGTCAAGCTGGACCGGGATTCTAAGTGACGTCTTCAACATCATGGGCCCGGTAGGCGGACTCCTGCCTTTGGCAGACGAAGCAACCGGAGGTATATCGGGCGGGATCTACGTTGCGCTGGGCGTCGGTTCTACCCTGCTCAACGTGGCCAGCGATGAAGCGAATGACGCGTCAGGCAATCCTTTGGCTCAACAGGAGGCCATCGAGACGACGGCCAGCAATCTGGCGCAGAAAGCAGCGGATGAGTATGCGCAGAATCTTATCGCGCTTGGCGGCCAATTCGATCGCATTGTGACGGATTGGGGGCGCCTGAAGACAGTCGGCAGCCCGCTCACCAATAACCAGATTCCGTGGGATGCCCGGGCGACCGGAATTTTGCTGCAGTCATTCGATCTTGCCAGCCGCCGCAAGTATTTCCCCCAGTTGCTCGGCGCGAACTACTACATTGATCAGGAAGTGTACGGCTCTCCAGACGCGAATTATCACGACGCGTACTACGAAGACTGTGACTGGTATGACATCATGAACCAGGCCGACAGTTCGAATCAGGGCGGCAGCTACGGCTTCTTCCCTGGTGCTCGTATTAATGGGCCATTGAGTACCCCGGCCGCGGGGCAATCAAACTTATATCCCGACAATACCTGGTGGGACCCGTGGTTCGTCGTGCAGGATTCCGGGCAAGCAGGTTGCCCTCAGGGAGAGCTCCTTCCTCCGGGATCATTCGGCCTATTTGACCCCGTGAATCCGAGCAACACTTCATCCCTGGGAATCTATAAGCCGTGGTTTTACGTGAGAGGCGGTCTGCCGTTTCATCAGGAGAATAAGACCAGGTATGGAGATTACAACGAGAACGGTGATCCGCCCAGCTATTGATGCTTCGAGATAATTTTATGGTGGACCCTCAAAGGTTAGCCCCGCAGATAGATGCTTACGAGTGAGCAGGCTATGGGGGTAGAGAGGGCGAACCGGCGGGGCTTCCTCAAGGAAGCATCAGGAGTGCTCACGGCGATCGTTGGGTGTGCCTTAGACGCAGCTACAGGTGGTCAACTATACGAAAGTATCCCCGATACCTTCGTCTAATTGTCCCTCTCCTGATGCTGTAGTGTGATGAGATCGAACCGATTCAATCGGGCAGAATCATCCAGGAAAACGGAGATGAGAGATGAGAATTTTGCAGGTGCTAACCTCGCACGATCAACTCGGCAACACAGGCCGTAAAACCGGTTTTTGGCTGGAAGAAGGTGCGGCCCCGTACTTTGTTTTCAGAGACGCTGGTGTCGATGTCACATTAGTCTCTCCGAAAGGCGGTCAGCCTCCCATCGATCCAAAGAGCGATCTGCCGGACAACCAGACTCCGGCACAGGTGCGGTTCAAGAAGGATGAAAGGGCAATCACAGCCTTTGCGAACACGGTGAAGCTTACAGACGTTCAAACAGAAGACTTCGATACCGTGTTTTATACGGGCGGGCATGGTCCCATGTGGGATCTGGCGGAAGACCCCGTGTCCATTGCACTTCTCGAATCGTTTTACAATTCCGGCAAACCAATTGCTTTGGTTTGCCATGCACCGGGAGTGCTGCGTCATGTTCAGTACAAGGGAGAGCCGTTGGTAAAAGGGAGGCATGTAACCGGCTTTACGAATGGCGAAGAAGAAGCGGTACAACTCACCAAAGTTGTCCCTTTCCTGGTTGAAGATGAACTGTTAAGGCTCGGTGCCATCTTTGAGAAGAAGGCGAATTGGGAGCCTTTTACCGTCACAGACGGGCACCTGATCACCGGCCAGAATCCGGCATCCTCGACCTCGACGGCTGAAGCACTTTTGAAGTTCGTCAATAAAGAAGTGGCGGCATCCGTCCGCTGACAGTTTTCAACGAGCGCATCGGCTCGCCTCGTCTGATGCACCAGCCAGGGTAATGGTGTCATTACCCTGGCCGTTCCTTTTCATAACGGATTCCATGCCGCACAAGGTCAGCGGCTTTTCCATGCTGCACAATCCATCGATCGAGCGGGCGCCTCTCATATCCAGTCGTTTTACGAATGTGCTATCGTTTGATCGGTTACCAGCCGCATCTCATATCCCAGATCGGTCGGGAAATCTCAGGCGGTGCGCGTGTCCACGTTGCTTCAAACGGCAGCAAAAGAAATTGATTTAAGCGACGATCCGCGCTGGCAGCTCATCGAGCGAATTCTGGTCACTGGGCCATTCCACAAGTCCGGCCGCCTGCGCGAGCTTCTCCCTTACCTGGCCGAGCGCGCCATTCACGGCCACAGTCATGAGCTCACCGAACACAATATCGGCATCGCTGTTTTCAGCAAGCCGGTCGACTACAGTCCCGTCGACGACAGTTCCGTGCGCGTGCATGCCCGCCAGTTGCGGCTCAAGCTGCACGAATACTTCGACGGTGAGGGACGCGCCGAGAGCATGATCGTGGAGATTCCAAAGGGCTCTTACACGCCGGTTTTTCGCGCAGTGCGCGAACCGGTACGCGAGCCTGCGATTGCACTTCCGATACTCGCGCCAGTGCAGCCTGCGGTGAAAACCCGGGCATGGGGATCCACGCTGCCGTGGATGCTCGCCGCGATCTTTGCCATCGCCTGTGCTGTGCTGCTTATCCTTCAGCTCCGGCCCGTTGCGCGCATGGAAGTTCCGTGGCCGCTTTCGGAGATTTTCGACGGGACCACGCAGACGCACATCGTGACGGCCGACGTGAATTACGGAATGCTGCGCATTGTCAGTCAGAAGGGGGGATCGCTCGAACAGTATCTGCGACCCGATCTGCAGCAGAGCCTAACGCCGCCGGGCCTCAGCCAGCGCGAGGCTCGCATCATGAACTACATCTCCAGCTCGAACCTCACCTCGTACGCTGACGTGGTTGTGGCAACTACGCTTCTGAACCTGATACCCGGCCGCCGCGACTATGTTACGGTGCGCTCGGCGCGCGATCTTCGGCTGCGCGATCTCGAAGAGGGCAACTATATCTTTGTGGGCAGCCCGGGCTCGAATCCGTGGGTCACGCTCTACCAGAGCCGCCTGAACTTTACTGAAAGTGAAGGTGTGGTGGGCGAGAGCATGAAGTATTTCGTGAATGAACACCCGCGCTCCGGCGAACAGAAAAACTACCAGGGCCTCGAGTTTACCGGTTCAGCCGGAGAAGACTATGCCACGATCTCGCTGCTTCCCACGTACAGCGGGCGCGGCAACGTTCTTATCCTGCAGGGGCTGCAACAGGAAGGCACCGAAGCGGCGGGCAAATTCCTCGCCGACAAGACCTCAGGAGAAAAAATCAAAAAAGCGCTCGGGCTCAGCGGCAGCACAACGGCGCCCGTGCACTTTGAAATCCTCATCCGCACACGTGCCGTGGCCGGAGCGCCGAATGCGACCTCGATTGTCGCAGCGCGACTGCTTCCGTGATCTACGCGCCTTGTCCATAATCCACCGGAACGCCATCGCACAACAGGACACCCTTCTCTCGTTTCTTTCTGGCGCCCGCGGGAACCACAACGACGACAAGTGAGTCGTTCGGAGGAATCGAGAGCGAAACGGAACCCGTCTGCCGTTCTTTGAAGAAGGTCCGGCGCCTCAGATCGTAGAGATCGCAGGCCTCCGTTCCCGTCTGCAACGTAACCTGCTTCGATTGTTCATAAGGGTTGTAATAGAGATAGGTGGGATACGCCTTCTCGCAGAGAAAATCCGTGCGCGCAAGATTTAACTGCAGGATGAAGTCGTCACCTGCGGGCTTTACAAGCTCGCCCCAGGTCAGGGCATAGGCGCCACCGTAAATGGAACGGTGGCTATCGTAGTCTCCCGAAGCATAAGGCGAATGACCGTCAACAGTTCTCGTCAGCCGCTCGTAAGGCACGGTGGAAGTAAGATCGGGCCGGCTCTGGTTTTCTCGCGGAATGCAGTCGCTATAAAACAGTCGCATGTTCGCAGCCGTATTCAGCAGATACCGCGCCACATCGGTAGCGTACTCCGGGTGATATCGCAGCGCGGGTAGCAGATAGGGAAGCGGCATCAGCGACTCCATGCTGTAAGCCTCGCCCTCAGGCTCGGTAGAGAAGCCTGCCATCAGCCCGTTCACCTCAAATTCTCCCCAATCGCCTGTTTGCATCGGACGTCCACCCGTGCTGAGCGCAAAACCCAGCACTTGGCCGAAGTCGACATGGGTGTCGTGAACCGAAAGGCGTGCCGCAGCAAGAGCGGCCAACGCGCCGCTGGGAATCTCATACCACGGGTTTTGCGCAAATGCCTGATAGAGACCGAGCGCGTGGCGCGCCTCGTCAAGGTACTTCGCATCACCAAACATCTCATGCGCGAACAACATGAGGTAAGCGTAGCCGCCGATCGTGTCCGGTTGGCGATAGATATCCTTGTTCGTAAACGGCTCTCTGGTGTTGAACCGGTAGCCCTGGTCGTTGAAGTTGTAGGCGATCTGGTGAGCCAGTTCCAGCAGTCGATCGGCGCTCTTACGCACTCGGCCGGTCCATGCCGAATCGTGACTCAGGCGAGCCTTCACCACGGCCCATGCAAGGGCATTCACATTCATGAGGTACCAGTACTCGCAGAGCTGGGCATGGGTGCCGTCGAGAAAGACCTCGAACTCGTCGCTGTAGTAGGCAGACATGGAGGGAAGCAGAGCATCGACCGCATCTCCGCGAAGAATTTTGCCCAGCGCCAGAGGTGCGAAGGTGGTCAGGCCGCCGTCGCCGGTGCCTTCGAGAGCCGACGCGAAGTAGGTCGATCCGTCCGGGCGAGTTCTCAGGACCTTATTGGCAGGGTTCATGACGTAGCCGTCAAATGCATCGGCCCGCGCTCGCCAGTTCAAGGGGATTTCTTTTGACCGGGCAGGCAGGCTCCCCGCCAGCGGAGTCGGAACCGAAGCAGCAAAAAGCCGCGGCGAAAAACGAAGTGTTGCCGCCGCACTAGCGGCCAGCATGGAGTGGGATAAAAACCTGCGGCGATCCATTTATGAGGTGAAGCCTTTCTATTGCTTATGGGCGAGCCTCAAAGGGTCGGCTCTTCGATTCACTGGATTGAGTTGACTCGCCCCTGGCATTTCATCGCAAGGGCTTCACCGGCTAATTCCCGCTTAACAAGGTGAATAACGTGTGAATCACCTTTTTGGTTCAATGATTTAGCTTGTATACCCCTTGTGTGTTGTCATTGCGGCCAAAGATGGTTGCTCGAGGCTGGAAGAGCAGTGTTTGCCTTCCGCCGCAACCTCCTCGAGAAAGTAGTCGCGCTCGCAATGGCAGACATGGCACGCCGGTTTCCGGAGAACCCGCTTCTTCGACCCTCCGATATCCCACCCAGCTTCCCTGGAATGGAGGTGGAGTGTCTCTTGAACCCAGGCGTATTTCGTTTTCAGGAGAAGATCTGGCTCCTCCTTCGAGTTGCCGAGCGCCCTAAGCAGACCCCTGGAAGAACATCTTTTCCGGTTCTCGATCCCTCAGGCCGGATGCAGATTCTCGACTTCGACAACGCAGACCCCGGGCTGGACCTCAGCGATCCGCGGGTTATCTCCTATTGCGGCAAGGACTACCTGACCACCATGTCCCACCTGCGGCTGGTCTCGTCCGCAGACGGCCGCCGGTTTGCAGAGCCCGACGGCAGCTCTCCGCTGCGGGGCGAAGGCGAGCTCGAGACCTTCGGCATCGAAGACTGCCGCGTGGCAAAGATAGGCGAGGACTATTACCTGACGTTTACCGAGGTGTCCGAAAGCGGAGTCGGTGTCGGCCTCCGCTCCACCCGTGACTGGACGTCCTTCGAACCCCACGGCATGATCTTCGCCCCGCACAACAAGGATTGCGCTCTTTTCGAGGAGCCCATCGGCGGCAAGTACTATGCCCTGCACCGTCCCAGCAGTCCGGAGCTCGGCGGGAACTACATCTGGATTGCCGAGTCGCCGGACCTCCAGCACTGGGGCAATCATCGCTGCATCGCCAAAAGCCGCGAGGGAGCGTGGGATAGCGTCCGTGTGGGTGCCGGCGCGTCTCCCATCCGCACCAGCCAGGGATGGCTGGAGATCTATCACGGGGCGAACGAAAAGAACCGCTACTGCCTCGGAGCTCTTCTGCTCGACCTGAACGAGCCGTGGAAAGTGCTCGCCCGCTCCCCCAGTCCCATCATGGAGCCGCTGGCGGATTACGAAAGGAACGGCTTCTTCGGGGAAGTGATCTTTACCAATGGTCACGTGATCGACGGCGACGATCTCACCGTCTACTACGGAGCCTCGGACAGCGTTGTGTGTGGGGTCAAATTCTCTATCGGCGAAATTCTGGCCTCGCTTTCCTCCTCGGACGCCCGCGCATGAACCGTCTTCTGAAGGAATTTCGAGTCTTTCAGGAGCAGCCGCGCTCTATGCGCATTCTGCTGATAACAAACGCGGTCTATGCGCTGGTGCTGCCCGTCATCGAGATCTTCATGGCCGCTTACGTCATGCGCAATTCGCACGACGTAAGCAAGGTCGTCATCCTGCAGCTTGCCGTCTACGCAGGTGACCCGCTCGCATTTTTCTTTAATGGAATCCTGCTAGGACGCATCGCAGTAAAGAAGCTGTATGCCGCGGGCATGCTGCTCAGCGCCATTGCGCTGCTCATCATGATGTCCTCGAACGTCATCACGCCGATGGCTATCGGAGTCTCCGGAGTCCTCATGGGCACGGCCTCCGGGCTGTTCTGGGCCAACCGGGGATATCTCGCGCTCTCAACGACGAATGATCAGAACCGCAACTACTACTATGGCTTCGAGACGTTCTTTGCAACCATCAGCTCCGTGATTGTGCCGGCTGCCATCGGCTGGTTTATTGTAGCCAGCACGAAGTACGCATGGGTCGGCGACGACCGCAACCATGCCTATCGCATCGTCGCCATCTGCTCCGTCATTCTTACAATTATCTCCTCGGGAATCATCTGCATGGGCGCCTACCAGAATCCGCCCAGAACGCGCTTCCTGTATCTGCGCTTCAACAAGCTGTGGAACAAGATGCTGGGGTTGGCTGCGCTCAAAGGTCTCGCGCAGGGCTATCTCGTCACCGCGCCGGCCATGTTGATCCTGCTGCTCGTGGGGCAGGAAGGCACCCTGGGAACGATTCAGGCCATCGGCGGCATCGCGTCCTCGTTCATGGTCTATGCCGTGGGCCGCATGACGCGCCCGGAACACCGCGTGCGCGTTTTCGCCGTCGGTCTGCTGCTGTTTGCCGCCGGATCACTGGTAAACGCGTTCCTCTTCAGCGCAACCGGAGTGCTCGTCTTCATGGCCTGTCTTATCGTCGGCCGCCCGGCAATGGACGTTGCCTATTTCCCCATTCAGCTTCTGCTCACTGACACGGTGGCCGCGATGGAGCATCGCAACGATTACGCCTACATCTTCAGTCACGAACTCGGGCTGTTCGCCGGACGACTGGTGGGCTGTGGGCTCTTCATCGTGCTGGCGATTTATGTCTCCCGCGTCTTCGCGCTGAAGTATGCGCTTCCGGTCATCGGCGTCATCCAGCTTGCTTCCATCTGGGTAGCAAAAGATCTGTTGTCGTCTGTTGCAAAGACCGGTCACCAGCATGTCCTTGTCGTTGGCGACATGAGCGAAATGCTCCACGAACAGTAGATATCAAGGAATGTTTTTATTTGGAGGTGTGGAAAGTATGCGAATACGAAAATATCAAAACAGCAGGGTGTTGTTGCTGGCTGCTCTCGTTGCGGCAATTCTGTTCTCTGTGTGCCCCTTTGCGTCTGCTCAGTCGGGCAGAGGCACAATCACCGGCTCTGTGAAGGACTCCAGCGGAGCCGTGGTCCCAAACGCTCCGGTGGTCCTGACCGAGATCAGCACCGGCAGCGCCTACAAAGCCCAGACGAACGGCGAAGGCATCTATAACTTTCCCGAGCTGCAGCCTGGAACCTACTCCATCTCGGTTTCTGCGCCCTCGCTCAAGGCCTTCACACAGACGGGCATCACCGTGACTGTAGGCAACACCGCCAGGCTCGACGTGGTGCTACAGGTCGGCTCATCGAGCCAGACCGTCACCGTGAACGGCGACGTTTCGCTGCTGCAGACCGAATCGTCTGACGTGGGCACCACCGTCTCAACCAAGCTGATTGAAGACCTCCCGCTGCAATTCAGCGGAACTGTGCGTAACCCGCTGCAGTTCGTGCAGCTAACCCCCGGCTTCTCCGGAATCGACAGCAACTCGCCGACCGAGCAGGGCGGCTTCAAGCTCAACGGCGGCCAGCAGGCCGGAACGGACATCCTGCTTGACGGAGCCACCATCGAGCTGGCCTCGGCTAACCTGCAGATGAATTATGGCGTCAGCGTCGAAGCCGTGCAGGAATTCAAGGTCATGACCAACACGTTCGATGCCGAATACGGACGCATGAGCGGCGGCCTCGTGAACCTCGTCAGCAAGTCCGGGACGAATAGCCTGCACGGTTCGGTCTATGACTTCCTCAAGAACAAGGCGCTCGATGCGAACAGCTGGATCAACGACTACAACGGCGTTCCCAAACCCATCGACACGCAGAACGACTTCGGCGGCATCATCTCAGGCCCGGTTTACATCCCCAAAATCTACGATGGTCGCAACAAAACGTTCTTCATGTTCAACTACGAAGGCTTCCGCTTCGATACCGGCGGCAACAGTTTGCAGTCGGCTCCGACGCAGGCCATGTTGAACGGCGATTTCTCGGCGCTTCTTCAGCCCATCACGGTCAACGGCGTCCAATTTCCAGCGCACATTCTTTATGACTACACAACGTGCACCGGCGTGAATGAAGGCCAGACCTGTCAGCCATATCCAGGCAACAAAATCACGCAGGCGCCCGACCCGATTTTTGCGCAGGCCTCGAAGTACATTCCAATCTCTTCTTCGAACGTTCCGTACCTCAACTACGTTCAGCGCGCTACCAACCCGGTGGACGCGAATCTGTGGGAGCTACGCATCGATCAGAATATCGGCTCCAAGCAGAAGATCACCGGCAGCTACGACTTCGACAATCGGCCCACTACGGTCTACTACGCCGGTCAGCCTCTGCAGACTAGCGCGACCAACCAGCGCACGCACTATGCCCGCATCGGCTACGACTACATCTTTTCGCCGACCCTGCTGAACCACTTCAACTTCGGCTTCAGCCGCCGCTATCGTCAGGAATTCAGCGGCGAGGGCAGCTACGGCGGCAACTGGGCGTCGAAACTGGGACTGAAGGGCGTGGCCGACACCACCTTCCCGGTCTTCAACTTCAACTATCCTGACGGCACCAACCTGCCCAGCGACGGTGCCAATCTATTCGCTGACAACACCTATCAGTACAACGACATCGTCTCCTGGCAGCGCGGACGCCACAGCTTCCGATTCGGCGGCGAAGTACGCCTGCAGCAGTTCAACATCGACATCCTCACCGGCACCTCCGGAGAGTTCAACTTCGGCACTGGCCCCACCAGCGGCCCCAACCCTGCGGCCGTTGACCCCAACTCGGGCTTCGGCTTCGCCAGCTACTATCTCGGCGCAGCCTCCAACGGGTACATCACGCTGCCGGAGCGGCTCGGCTGGCGCGTGAAATATTACGCGGGGTTTGTGCAGGACGACTGGAAGGTCACCTCCAAACTGACGGCGAATCTTGGCTTCCGCTATGAAGTTCCAACGCCTGTAACGGAAGCGCACAATCAGATGTCCTTCATCAATCCAACGCTGCCTAACCCCGGCGCCGGCGGCCTGCCGGGCGCGTATGTCTTCGAAGGCAAAGGCGCAGGAAGATTGGGCGGATCGACGCCGCAGGACACCTTCAAAAATTCCTACGGACCCCGCGTAGGCTTCGCCTACCAGACCACGCCGACAACCGTCCTGCGCGCCGGTTACGGCATCTATTACTCCAACCTCAAGATTGGCGGCTTCGGAGAGAATGACAGCGCGGGTTTCTTCGGCAATTACAACTATCCCACCCCGGTCAGCCAACAAACGCCTGCCGTGGTACTTTCACAGATCACAAAGTACCCTGGCCCCACGCCACCGTTCATCGACCCTACGGTGCAGAACGGCCAGCAGCCGACCTTCATTCTGTCGAAGACGGCGAGACCGGGCATGATCCAAAGCTGGACGTTGGACGTGCAGCAGCAATTGCCGGGCGGTGCAGTGCTCGACATGGCCTACGTTGGCGACAAGGGCGACCACCTGCAGGCCTTCATGCACGATCCCAACCAGGGCAATCCCGCAGATCAGGCGCGCGGGGCGTGTCTGGAAGTGAGCGTCGACAATCAGGCAGGCAACCCGGCCTGCGCCGGTCAGGCGCCGGTTGCAGCACCGTATAGCGGGTTCAGCGGAAGCGTTGCGCAGGCCCTACGTCCGTTCCCGCAATACTCCAACGCGCAGGTCGACTCCGTTACCATGTCCGATCCGTTCGGCAGCTACACCTATAACGCGCTGCAGGTGCAGGTGCAGAAGCGCTATTCGCAAGGTCTGACGATCCTTGCCAACTACACCTGGTCCAAGAGCATCACCAACGCCGACTCGGAATATCCGCTGCAGGCCGCGTGGGAAGGCAACGGAACATCCGGTGCGCTCAATACCTACAACCTGAAAGTAGAGAAAGCACTCAGCCAGTTCGATATGCCGCAGCGTGTCGTGCTGAGCTACACCTACGAGCTGCCCTTCGGCAAAGGAAAGAAGTTTGCGAACAAGGGAGGCGTAACCAACGCACTCGCCGGCGGATGGCAGGTGGCCGGCGTGCAGACCTATGCGAGCGGCACGCCGCTGGCGGTGACCTCGCCGAACTGGGACTCTGGCATCTTCGCCGGAAATCTCTGCTCGGGCTGCAGCCGTCCCGACATTGTCCCGAATGTCAATCCGAACGATTCGCATGGCGGCAACGGCAGCTTCGTTTATGGGCAAAGCCGAAGGCTGTCCCCTGCAGCCTTTACACCGGCGCCGAACTTCACATTTGGTGACGCGCCGCGCGCCTTGGGCGTCCGCGAGTTCGCCAACCTGGATGAAGACTGGAACTTCTCGAAGAAAATTCCCATGTTCACAGAGAAAGTTTCCACCATCTTCCGGATGGAGTTCTTCAACGCTACCAACCGACACCGATTCACTGGCTTCAATACCTCAGCTGGTGAGGATGGATTTGGGCTGGCTTCCAACACCACCGCCGGACGAAGTATCCAGGCGAACCTGCGCGTGTCGTTCTAAACTTCGCCATCGTATCCCGGCCCGCACCTCTCGGGTTACGATGGCGAGTTGTTGTTTCAAATGCTATGAAGTTTTCTCCTGTCCATCGTGCTGCCGCAGGCGCTCTTCTTATCTGTGTCTCTGTCACCTCATTGGGGCAGAGCACAGACGAACGTCTGCAGCAACACTTCGAAGCAGCGCAACGGGCACAGCAGGCGGGTGATTGGATACAGCTGC
>Ga0210388_10000691_pt1 | contig 26928 bp, 22 predicted proteins | sample IncBWC19OmetaG_FD_155485 | JGI IMG/M metagenome (GOLD analysis project Ga0210388, IMG submission 155485) | Forest soil microbial communities from Barre Woods Harvard Forest LTER site, Petersham, Massachusetts, United States - Inc-BW-C-19-O ...
GTTCCATGGAGCTATATCGAGGGCCTTCGCAACCCGCAAGATGGTCCTCAGGCTGGGGCACTGAATGCCTCTTTCCAGATCACTAATAAACGTACGATCTAATCCGCTCCTTTTGTGGAGTTCCATTTGCGACAGATGGACTCCTTTGCGTATTTCCCTCATGGCCTGTCCGAACGCTCTCTCCGGACCTGAGCGAGGCTGAATTTGCTTACGACGCTTGGCCATTGGCTGATATATCGTGCGATTCTGTCGGTAATAAGCCAACGGGCAGTTACCGACATTTGGTGGGATTGGAAGGCAAGGTCGGCGCTAGTCTCGACGAAAATCAGAATGTTTGCTTGTGTGCACGGCGGAGATAGGGAAACATGAGCTCACCATCCACCGCGCGATTCCCCACGTTTCCTCTCGCTGAGAACCGAGAAGGGGGCAGTCGGCCAGGTTCCGCGGAAGCGGGGATACGAGACGAGGTTCTGCTCTCTCGGGTTCAGTCTGGGGATCGGGAGGCATTGAGCTGCCTGTTCGAGCGACATCGGCGAGTTGTCCGAGCAATCGCAGCCCGCATCTTGCGAGACACGGCTGAGGCCGAAGACCTGGTGCAGGACCTCTTCATCTACCTTCAGCGAAAATGCGGAATCTTCGACAGTTCAAAGAGCTCTGCCCGTTCATGGATCGTCCAGATGACTTACCACCGAGCGATTTCGAGGCGCCGATATCTGACCAGCCGACGGTTCTATTCGCAAGTGGACGCAGACGGAATGCGTGATTCGATGGTCGGGGTTCCGACCAATGAGAACGATTATTCCGCCGAGACCGTATTCGGGCGTAATGGTCTGGAGAAGGTATTCGAAAGCCTGTCTGAGGACCAGCGCGAAACTCTGAAACTCTACTTTTTCGAAGGATACACGCTTCCAGAGATCGCCGTGAAGCTCCGTCAGCCACACGCCAATGTAAGACACCACTACTATCGGGGACTCGAGAAGTTGCGAAAGCAGATGTTTGGGGCTACCGTGCCAGTTGTTGAACCGCATGAGAAATAGCGACCGAAATCGCGAAGCCGATGAGCCGTCGGAAAGGGAACCGCATGAGGAGTTCCTTGAATTGTGCGCTCTTTCTACAACAGGCGACCTGACCGACGAAGAGCAGCACACGCTTCAAGCTCACGTGGCACGATGTTCGGAATGCCGCCAAGCCTTAAAAGAGTTTGAGGCTGCCGTGAACGTCGGCGTACCTCTGTTGGTCTCGAAGCTGGCCGCAACACCGACCGGAGAATTTGAATTCGGCGATCCGGCTCGGGCCTCGTCAGCTCGCTCCGATGTCACCGCCTTGGACGGGGTGCGGACGGATGAGACGGCCGACACTGCTGCCGGCACGCGCGTGTTCGCCTTCGCGCACCGAAATAGCCACCGGTCAACGCCCGTCAATTGGACCTACGTCTGGTTGCCTTTTGCCGCGTGTGTCGTACTCAGCGTGGCCCTCGCCACGTATACGTATCGAGTCGGAAAAAGCCACCCCCCTGAAATCATTTCAACAAATTCTCCCCCCCGCGCGAACACGGTCACGGAACACCTGGAACAGCAGATCAGCGACGCCGACCACGAACGACAAAGCCTGAAAGCACAGCTTGGCGCCCGCGATAAGTCGATCGCCGACCTGCGACGCCAAATTGAGGAACAATCATCGTCTCTTGTGCAAATGAAAACGGCTGAGGCGAACTTGGAGCAATCCGTCGCGACGGACGAGGCGGAGAAGCTACGCGTGGCCCAAGAGCGGGCCTCTTTCGCGCAGAAACTCGACTCCGCCCAAGCCTCCGTTCAAAAGATGCAGGCGGAGCTCGAGTCGGCGCGGCAGCGGCGGTCCGAGGGCGACGCACAGGACGCGAGCTTGCAGGCCCAGATCATGGATTTGAACGGTCAGCTTCGCGACCGCGAGCAGACGATCAACAAGCAGGACGACCTTTTGTCCCACGATCGAGACATTCGTGACTTGATGGGTGCGCGGGACCTCTACATCGCGGAGGTCTACGACGTCGGACGCGACGGCGCGACACAGAAGCCGTGCGGACGCGTCTTCTACACGAAGGGCAAATCGCTGCTCTTCTACGCCTATGACTTGGACCAACAGCCCGGGGTCAGGAACGCGCGAACGTTCCAAGCCTGGGGCCGCCGCGGCGCGGACATGCAGGAAGCCGTGAACCTCGGAATCTTTTTTCAGGATAGCGCCGCGAAGAAACGGTGGGTTGTGAAGTTTGACGATGCCAAGTCGCTCGAGCAGATCGATGCCGTCTTTGTGACGGTTGAGCCAGCGGGCGGAAGCCGCAAGCCGAGCGGCAAGCCGCTGCTCTTCGCCTACCTAAAGGTTGATCCGAATCACCCGTAATTCCCGCCGCGCGGCCGCCTGCGATTGTCCTTCTATGAAAGTGCAGTGGTACAACTGCGGAGTCTCCTGCGTAGACCGAGGGAACGTGTGCCAACTCTTCGGTCAGAGGAGATGCCGGGTGCGATTGCGCGAGATCGTTTTCATTTTGATGGTGTGTCTGGTTTTGGGTCTCCCTGTTCTTGCTCAGTCCCCCAACGGTTCGATCAACGGTCTGGTGCTTGATCCGTCGGCCAAAGTCGTTGTCGGGGCCGACATCCTGATCGTGAGCGATACCACCGGTGTGCAATATCCCGGGAAGACAAACGCCGAAGGCATCTACGTGGTCACGAATCTCCCTCCGGGGCCCTACCGTATCCAGGTCTCCAAGATCGGTTTCAAAACACTCATCAAGCCCGATATCGTTCTGAGCGTTCAGGACGCCCTGGCCATCAGCTTCACGTTGCCGATCGGGGCCGTGTCGGAAACCGTAACGATTGAGGGTGGAGCGTCACTGATCAACACGGAGAACGCGTCGGTGAGTACGGTTGTGGATCGGCAATTTGCAGACAACCTGCCGATGAACGGCAGAACGTTTCAAACATTGATCACTCTGGCTCCGGGAGTTACGACGGTGCCCCATGCCGTCACGGGAACCCAGGGCGAGTTCAGCATCAACGGACAACGTTCGGAGGAGAACTATTTCACTGTGGACGGCGTCGCTGCGAACACCGGCGCCGCTGCCCAGGGTGGCAGCGCGGGGGGCGGAGCGGGAGGAGCGCTTCCAAGTGAGACTGCACTCGGCACGACGCAGAGCCTGGTTTCAGTGGACGATTTACAGGAATTCCGGATCAACACGTCCAGCTATTCCGCCGAGTACGGCCGGACACCGGGAGGGCAGATATCGTTCCTGACGCGTTCCGGCACAAATGACTGGCACGGCTCGGCGTTTGACTACTTTCGAAATGCGGTGCTCGACGCGAACAACTGGTTCAACACTCACGCCGATCTGGGCCAGACTGCGGAGCGGCAGAACGACTTCGGGGGAACCTTCGGAGGGCCGATTGAAATACCCGGCCTATATGACGGCAAGGACAAGACGTTCTTTTTTTTCTCCTACGAAGGGATGCGCCTCGACGTGCCGCAGCCCGCACAGACAACAGAGGTTCCCGACACCTACCTGCGCCAGAACGCGCCCGCCGCGGTCCAGCTGCTGCTGAACTCTTTTCCCGTCCAGAACGGAGCCGATGACCCGAACTGCCTGGCGCCGGGACCGCCCGCACCGGGCGCAACGTGTCTCGCATTGTTCACCGCGGCTTACTCCGCACCTGCGTCGCTTGACGCAACGAGCATTCGGATCGATCACACATTTGGCGACAAGCTCAAGATCTTCGGACGTTTCGGCGACTCTCCGTCATCAAGCGTCACCCGTGCTGCGAAGGATCTCGCTGAACGCCAAGCCACCCGTTTCGACGCCAAGACGCTGACGCTCGGGGCGACCAGTGCGATTACGCCCGCCATCAGCAACGATTTTCGCTTCAACTACACCCGGGACAACAGCCAATTTGTTCTCTCGCTCGACAATTTCGGCGGCGCACAGCCCGAGCCGCCGAGCCAGTATTTCACCGTACCGGCGCCCCCGGCGTACGAATTCGCGGCATTTCTCTTGTACGGAGGCGTCCCGGAGTTCAACGTCTCGCCCTTCTTTGCAAACCAGCAGCAAATCAACTCGAACGACGCGATCACGGTTGTTCACGCCTCGCACCTTCTGAAGTTCGGCGTCGATTACCGGAGACTGAGCACCGAACAGCAGGCAAATCAGCTGGTAAATGGAATCTTTTTCACGAGCCCTGCGAGCGTGCTGGCAAATTCTGCGATCGCAACCGTCCAGACGCAACTGGAGAGCGAGCCAGTCTTCACAAATTTTTCGGCGTATTTCGAGGATGAATGGAGAGTCACCAGCCGGCTGCATCTCTCTCTCGGAATGCGATGGGACCTGAATCCGCCTCCCGGGAACGCCACGGGGAGTGTGCCGTATACGCTCAATGAGATTTCAAACCTTGCGACCGCCGTGGTGGCGCCGAAGGGAACTCCGATCTGGCAAACGGACCATCACGGGTTTGCGCCGCGCTTTGGGCTCGCGTATCAGATTCGCCAAGCCCCGGGACATGAGACAGTGCTGCGCGGCGGCTTCGGTCTGTTCTACGATCTGGGGAATACATTCGGGGCCCTCGGGCTCAACGAGATTGGTTTCGAGGCCCAGGACCTGATTTTCGGGGCCAGCTATCCCCTTACGCCAGCACAAGACGCGATTTCCGTGCCGAGTACAAGCCCGCCCTACAACAGTCCTGTCGTTGCGTTTTCCCCACATCTGACACTGCCGTACACACTTCAGTGGAACGTGGCGGTCGAACAGGCGCTCGGAGCCAGCCAGTCGCTGACCGTAACCTATGTGGGAGCGGGCGGGCGGGACCTGCTGGATGCGCAGTTCTACAATCCGAGCTCCATCAATACCAACTTCTCGGCTGGAAACGGCCTGTTCCTGTACAACAATGGAGCGAATTCGAACTACAACGCCCTCCAGGTTCAGTTTCAAAGGCGTCTGACGCACGGGCTGGAGGCCCTCGGGTCCTACACTTGGTCGCACTCGATCGACAATATGTCGTCGAACTTTTCGAACAACGAACCTCCCATCCGTGGCAATTCGGATTTTGACGTCCGCCACAATTTCGCAGCCGGGCTTACCTACGCTCTTCCCGGAAACTATCGAGACGCGGTCGCTCGGGCCCTTTTTGAACACTGGTCGCTCGACGGGCGGATCACGGCGCGGTCCGGCTTTCCGCTCAATATCATCGACGGAGTAACACTTCTTCCGAGCGGCTTGCAGGAAAACGTGCGGCCCGACCTGGTGCCGGGCGTTCCAATCTATGTCACCGACCCGACCGCCCCTGGTGGACGCGTGGTGAACGCGAGCGCTTTCGAGGCTCCTTCCGGAGAGTTTGGGGATGAACCGCGCAACTTCGTCCGTGGTTTTGGCGTCTGGCAGAACGATCTGGCAGTTCAGAGGGAGTTTCCGCTCCACGAGAGGCTGGTGCTGAAGTTCCGCGCCGAGGCGTTCAACCTTTTCAATCATTCGAGCTTTGGTGATATCGACAATAACCTGCCCGACGGTCCCGCGCTGTTCGGCCGAGCGACCAACACGCTGAATGTCCAGCTCGGCGGACTCAATCCGCTCTTTCAGGCCGGCGGACCGCGCTCCATTCAGTTTGCCCTGAAGCTCACATTCTAGGTGCTGCTCATGTCCAGGATCGCGAAGCTCGCGCTCGTGGTGAGTCTTGTCACAGGCCAGATCGACGCGGGTGCGTCGCGTCCGATCACCGTTGAAGATTGCGTCCGCACACGGCGAATCGTGTATCACGAGGTTCGCATGTCTCCGGATGGGTCCGCAGTCGCCTATGTCGTGAAGGCCCCCAATCTCGCTACGAATCGAAACGATTACCAGCTCTACGTGCGCGAACTGCAGGCAACCGACATTCGCGAAAACGGACGGATGCTGTTGCAAGCCGATGGCATCTCCCGGGTTCGCTGGGTAGGTTCGGGGAGATTGATGGCGCTCGCGCAGACCCGGGCGCCGGGCCAAGTAGCGGGGGACAAACATCTGTTGATTGTCGACGCCACTACCGGAACAACCGAGACGTTGGACTTGGGGGAAAAGATCGAGCAGTACAGCGCCAGCTCGGACGGAAGCACGATCGTGTTCTCGGTGAACGCGCCGGCCGGCGACAGCACACTGATGGCCGAGAAAAAGAAGGTCCAGGAAGAACGCGGATTTCGAATCGCTTTTGGTGACGGGGCGGTTGAATCAACCGAAGCTCTGCCCAAAGATGAGATATTCGTAGCCGCGAAGACATCGGAAGGAAAATTCGCTGTCAAGCGCCTCGAATTCTCGCCGTCGGCGGGCGCGCCGGGTGAACCATCGCTGCGGGACGTGTCCGGACTGGACCTGTCACCTGACGGCAAGTATCTGCTCCTGAGGTACAGCTCGGACGCCTTGCCGCTCGAATGGGAAGGCCAGTCGTACTTCCAATACGTGAAGGCCTACGGCACTACCTCCTACACATATGTACTGGGATTGTATGAAATGGACACGGGTCTGTTGCGACTTGCCTTCAACTTTCCGGCCAGCCTGCTCGAGACGAAGTGGTCGGATGACAGTCGATCTTACGCGGTCGTGAGCCCGCCGGCCTTTGGCACCAGCGAAGCAAGAGCAGCAGAGAAAAGATTGAGCAGCGCGCCCGACATGGATCGACAGATGCTGCGCCTTGAACACGTGTTCGCCGTCGGTGCCAAGGATCGCGAGGCGGTGAAAGTCGTCGACCGTCAGGACATTAACCTCCAGGGAGACCTCCCTTTGTACTGGGAGCGCGGTGAAGGAGCGATGCTCGTCCGGACGGATGCCCATATCCTGGCATGGATGGGGTTCGAGGATGCCGCGTGGAAGAAGACGGCAAGCGTCGGTTTGCCCGACCAGGACGCGTTTTTTTCCTCGCTTGTGAGTGATGGCAAAAGCGTGGTGGGGGTCTATCAGACCACCATGGTTCCTCCGGATCTTTTTCTGCTCGATCTCAAGAACGGGAAATGGACGCCCTTGACGGACCTCAATCCCGAATACCGCGGGATCCGTCTCGGGCAGGTAGAACGGATCGCCTGGACCAACCGATACGGCTCAAAGTGTGCCGGATTTCTGATCAGGCCCGTCGGTTACGAGCGTGGCCGGCGATATCCGATGGTCCTGCTTTCCGCGCCTCCTGGCGAGGTGTTCATCAGCGACGCCGTGTACACCACAGCCTACGCGCCGCAGTCGCTCGCAAATGCCGGCTTCGTCGTGGTGATCTCGCAATATCCTCTCGATAATCACATCCCTCAAGGACGGTACCCGGGCCAGATGAGCGCCGCATACAACTGGATGGCCATGGTCGAGAGCGCTAGGGACCTGCTGGTGCGGCGCGGGATCGTCGACCCTGAAAATATCGGTCTCGCAGGCTTCAGTCGCACCAGCTGGCTGACGGATTTCACGCTCACACACTCGACGTATCACTTTGCGGCCGCATCTTCGGCCGACAGCGGGATCTATACCTACGGCGGATATTTCCGTTACAACAGCCGAGGATTAATAACGGCTTGGGAGACCCAGGTCGGGGCGCCACCGTACGGTAAGACGCTAACTGATTGGCTCAAATACGCGCCGCCGTTTGGCGCCGGGAGAGTAAGCGCGGCTGTCCTGATGGAATACAAAGGCACTGCGGAAGACGCCTTCGAGTTCTTCACTGCGCTGAACCGTTTGGGCAAGACCGTTGAACTCTACCGATATCCGAACGCAGGTCACCCTTTCGATACTCCGTTTGAACGCGTCGCCTCGCTTGAGCGCAACGTGGACTGGTTCCGCTTCTGGATGCAGGGCTGGGAAGGAAAAGCCCCGGATTACGACCCCGGACAGTACGATCGGTGGCGAGCGCTGCGGTTGGCCCGTGGGAAACACGGCAGCTGGACCGGCAATTAGTCCCACGGTTGATAATCGTCCGAGCTGCGCCTCAATTCTGCGGAGCCAGAGAATACGATGTGCTCCGGCCGCCTTCCTCGCTGCGGACAAGAATTTTCCTTTCGACAAGGTCCAGAATATCGCGGTGAGCCGTATCCTGCGATGACTTGGTCAGTTTGGCCCACTTCGTCGTCGTCAGCTTTCCCTCGAATCCGTCCAGCAAACGGTTGAGTACTTGCCGCTGTCGCTCGTTCAGAGGCGATTGGCCCAGGCTCTCCCAAAAGCGTGCTTTCGCAAGCACGGAGCTCAGCAGGGTTCCGGCGCCGTCGATTGCATGACCGAGACAATCCAGAAACCAAGTGAGCCACAGCGTGATATCGGTTCCGTCTCTCTGCGTCCGTTCGAGAATGTCGTAATACGCTTTGTGCTCCTGACGGATCTGGGCCGACATGCTGTAGAAACGCTGGGCGCTTTTTTCGGATCGCGCCAGGCACAGATCGGAGATCGCGCGAGCGATTCTTCCATTGCCGTCGTCGAACGGGTGAATCGTAACGAACCAGAGGTGCGCCACACCCGCTTTCAGAACGGGATCAATGTCCGGGCCCGCGTTGAACCACGCGAGGAAACCATTCATTTCCCCCTCAACTCTTGCGGCCACGGGCGCTTCGAAATGGACCCGCCCACGCCCCTCGGGACCGGACACAACCTGCATCGGAGTGCGGCTATCGTCGCGCCATGCACCGACCTTTATGGCACGCATGCCGCTGTGGCCCGTCGGGAATAGACTCGCGTGCCACGCGAACAGCCGTTCGGCCGTAAGCTTCTGATCGTAGTTCCGCGTGGCATCGAGCATCATTTCGACGACACCTTCGATGTTTCTGTCTGACGGTTTGAGACCGCCCACATCCATGCCGAGCCGCCGCGCGATCGAGGAGCCGACTGCGTCAGGGGCGAGGGTCTCCCCCTCGATCGCGCTCGAATTGACGGCATCCTCCGTCAGCATATGCAGGACTGCCTCCTGCTGAAGTTGGAAGCCGAGCGCCTGCATTTGGCCGAGCAGCCGGCCCTGGCGATGGCGGACATCTGCCAACAGATCGGCGAGCTTCCCGCTGTTCCAGTGGATCTTCGGCCAGTCCGGCCTTTCATGGACGAACATGATAATCTCCGCACATCATGCGGAGATTATGCCTAGCAACTTCCCCATCGTCAAACTTAATCTCCGCACAAGATGCGGACAATAGACTCTATATTCTCCGCATGCCCCTTAATTCTAGGGCATGAAATGGGAGTCCAGGCTGAAAGAAATCGCAAGGAATATAAAATCGGCGGGGGACTTACCCTCAAAGTCGTGTCACGCGACTGCCTTTGACCACCACTCGAAATGCGCATCATCTGGGTTCGGAAAGAAACGCCCTCTCCGCGATACATCCATCAAAACCCGTTTCATGTTGGCGGCATTCATCCCGGCTTTTTCCGACCATTCTTTCAGAATCTGAGGGGTCGATAAGAGCCGCTTGGGGTCGCCGATCTCCTCCGTGAACAATCGCCGGGCCTTCCTGTCGTCAGACGCCATGCTAATTCCTCGCGAGTACGCTAAAGCCAGAGACATTGCCTCACCGTCGTCCAGCTGCATCGCGTAGTCAACGTAGAGCTCCTTCTCTTCATCGCTCGACAATTCGAATACGGTGAGGCGGTTGGATTTCAAGTGAGCATCAAGCTTGACTTCCTCGGGTGGAGCATTCAAATCTCTGGCCCGCAGATAGATGCTCTCGTTTTTGACAACTGGGCAAATTCCAAACTGATACCCGCTTTCGGACAGGATGTCCTCAGCCCTGCCGGTCGCCAGAAGATTGATCAGAACACAGGCGTCAAGGATGGCGACAGGGCGGGAGGCCAAGGTTTTAATTTCACCTTCCGCCCAGAGGTGAAGCGAGATCTAGTTCGAGATTCTTATAGGTGTCATCTTCCTCCGCATTGAATCGACTGCGGGCCTCTTCAACCTTCATCCTCGCTGCAACTCGATCCATTCTCAACATCCGAGCTAACTGACCTTCACTTAGCTTGCCTTGGTGGTATGCGAGAATGGCCAAGTCGAGATATCTCCTGGGCAGAAGATGTTGAACCGGAGGATTCGCATCGATTCCCAAAATCTGTTGTGCACTCCGAACTTTGAAACCCTCCTCTTCCAATCGCGCCCAAGTGCCGTTCGGCAGCCGTCCCAGCTCCTCCAGCCGCAAAACCAAAGCCTGCACGGAAACTTGATAGAGGTCCGCGAGCGCACAAACATGGGCAACGGTAATGCTGCGTTCACTGCTGCGATGCATTTCGGTGAACCGTCGATTGAGCCCGCTGGCAGGCATTAGAAAATGCCTGGCGAAGCTGTCTGCAAAGCGCTCTCTCGCAGAAACTCGTTTTTTTTCACTCAGAAACGTAATTTCAGGCTGATATCGCCCGGTCAGAAAATGACCATATTCGTGTGCTAAAGACCAGTGGCGGCGGTCTCGTGGGTGCCCCGAGTTGATCCCGACGCAACCTCCAAGCTCATCGTTATACGCAAACAATCCCGCTATCTTAGAAGCCATTGGAAGGTAAAAAATCCTCAAACCGACATCATTCTCAAGACGTTCCCGTAGGTTGCTAAGGGGACCATCTCCGATGCCCAAACGATTCCTCTCAGCAGTCGCAACATCTTCGGCAACCTGTTCCGCCGAGCCACCACTTACTTCATATACGGGCGGATAGGTCTTGCTGAGAGGCATGTCGCACACCTTTTCCAATTCCAGATAATCTTCCGCCAGGCGTTGCAGTTCGAGTGCACTTTCTTCCAGCTCCGGGTCCTCCACAAAAAGGTCTTTCCACGCTGCCCTGAACTGAGGAACGAACCCTTCAATGACGGTCTGTCGGCTCACCAATTCAGACAGACTCCGGCCATAAAATGCCGCCAATTTGATCAATTCATCCGGCGTCACGCGGCGCTCGCCCTTCTCGATCGCAACAAGCGTGGTCCTCGCCATTTGAAGATGATCTGCAACAGCTTGTTGAGTAAAACCGCAGGCCTTCCTCGCCTCTTGCAGGCGCCCACCCAGAATCTTTGGATCAAGTTGTTGGAGAATACGCTTTTCCATGGTGACCTCGTTCATGTCGATCTGCGGATGAACCGCTTCCTCAGGCGATTCGTCTAGCGCGATCGAAGAGTCGGCGTGCAGAAAAGGATTCCCGCCCGGCAGCATATTGCGAGTAGACCGTATCCGCAAAAGCGTGGCTTTGAACCGCCGTCTCTACGTCGTTTTGGACTGACCGAACTCTCGATGAGTGACAGAGCTCTTCCACCACTTTTGAAAGGGATGGGAATTGGTCCTGCTCCCGGAGCCGGTTACCCTGCCGAAACTCTACATCTAGTAAGCTGACATTGTCAAATGAAAAGACACGAGGAGCAACTGCGACGTCAGGATGGCCTAAGTCGCTTAGGGCCATGGACTTACGCTGACTGCCAGGCCTTCATCCTGCCTCCTTTAGGATTAAGGTCGCACGAGGTAGTTGGGAAGTCCTTCATACTCTTTGCGTCCTTCGTTTTGCCGGCATCTTCCGATCGACCGTTGCCTGTCTCGAACCTGGGAATCAGGACCGCGGGCGAGTTTTGTGATGGTACGGAGGGGGCCCGGTGATCCAGACCCCCTCCTGTGTGGTCCAGGGACTACTCGTCGGCTTCGTACGCGGTCGTGGTGTGAGTGTTGATTCCGTCCACACTTCCGCTTTCTTTGCTGGTGGCCTGGACGGCATCAATCGCCTGTCCAAGAACCAGCACTTCTGGTTTCGTGTAAGTCATGGTGTTGTCCTCCTTTCCTCGGGATTTTTTCTCAGCTGAGATCGAAGCGCGCCTATGAGACCTGACGCGTATGCGTTGCCGCGGTGATGATCGATGGTCCACGAGACACGTGCCTCGGCTCATTACCGAGAACCCCGCGAGCCCGAAGGTTCCTGAGCCACAATTCCAATTCGAGAGTGCGCAGGAGCGGCATAATCGCCACATGCTTGCCGCATCTGGCTTCTTCCAGGGCCTGAGAAAAGGCGCGGCTGTCGACAAGGCCGAGTGAGGCTGAAACCATTTCGCGGCTCATGGCGACGAGACTCGCCCACTGGTTCGCGATGGTGACTCTTGGGCCTCGCGCGACGAAGGCTTTCCGTCTTCGATGGAGCAGAGCATCGGGAACGATTCCCCCGAGCGCGCGCCGCATCAGGGAGCGGCGCTCGCCTGGCCTGGTGAGCTGTTCGCGCGGATGGCGAAAATAAACTCCAGAAAGTCGCGGTCAAGATATGGATAGCGCCTTTCGCAAAGTAGCTCGGACGTAGACGCGGCAGAGCTCATTTGCCTGCGCATGCCACTGAGCGTCAAGAGATTCTCCTGAAAGCTTGGCAGGGGTCCCAAGAACCTCCATCGACGGGGATACCCACACAGCGCCTCCTCGTGGCGCCTGATAAAGCGAGGTTCGATCCAAGGGGCCGGTCGAGTGTGTTCCGGAATGCCGGCGAGAGCAGCAGGAGCGAACTGGCCGAGCGTTTCCCAGAGAAGATGAAACCAGGGGCTTCGCTTGGCAATTGCCCAAACCTTTAACTGATGAGCGAGCTTGCGGAACTCCGCCCCTACAAGCAGATCTGCCAGCTCCGGCAGGGGCGTGGGGACGCCGCCCGTGAACTCGTCGCCACCGATCCCAGAGAGAATGATTCGGTTGCCATGGGAGCGCATGTGCGCTTGGAGCTGTTTGATGATCGGGGCCATGCGGCGTTCGGAACCGGGAAGGGCCTGGAAATGATTGCACTCCGCCCCGAACTCGTACGCTCCCAGGGAACGGGCATCGATGTGGCAGCCGACGCGGCCGCGCTGCCGCTCGACCAGCGTGAAGTAGGGGCGTTCGTCCCAGGCGGGTTCTGAGTCGTCGTAGTAGGACACGGTCTCAAGCAGAGGAGTACCCGGGGAACCACTTGCGAGGATCGTGTCCGCCATGCAGACGATCGAGGAGGAATCCATTCCGCCGCTCAGCTCGGCAAGGACGACCGAGTCCGAGCGTAGTCGACGCCTTACGGATTCCCGGAAGACCACGCGGAATTGCTCTTCGTACTCTTTGTCCGAAGCGTGGCGGATTTTCTCCGGCTGGAACTCCCAATACCTCGTGGTCGTAACTCTTCGGCCTCGGATCCGCACGAACGAGGACGGCGGAACCGAGAAGATCCCGGCGTAGGGTGTCAAGTGCGCCGCCGGAAAAAACGACAGCCAGCCGGCGACATACTCCTGTTCGAGTGGAAATTTCGTTTCGGCAAGTTCGACCAGGGGCTCGAGCAACGTGCACCACGTGACCCGATCGTGCGCGAGTGAATAGTAGAGAGGGCGTACGCCAATGGGATCTTTGGCCAGGACGAGGGACCGATCGCTCGGCTCCCAGAGCGCGAGAGCCCAATCTCCCACGAGCATCGAAAACGAATCGATGCCCCGTGAAAGGTAAGCGGCCGCGATCAAGCCGAGGTCAGTGACATTGTCTTCCCCAGTTTGAGCGAATCGTCGGACCAGCTCTTCGCGGTTGTCGAGGCGGCCATCAAACGTTAAAGCCGAGCTGTCGGGAAGAATGTACGGCTGAATCTCGCGGCGGGACTCCTTCGTCGTGTGGAACGCACGATACAGAGCGCACACGCCGCTTCCGGAATATTCCTCGCCTCCATCAGGCCCGTACGGGGCAAGCGCCGATTTGACCTTGGCGAGATACCGGTTGTCCACGGGCCTGCCGTCGAAGCTCCATTGCCCGAATTGAACGCTCATGGTTCACACTCCGCATGCGACTTGTAAGGGTCTGCTAGCAACGGTCGAGTACTGAGTACATCTCCGGGGTGTAGGGTTTGTCGTTTACCACGCGGCCCGCGACCTCGACCCAGGCATGAGCCCGGAAGGGCATCTGTTGCGCTCCGATTACCATTTGGGCGCGGACGCCGTAGGCTTTCAGCAGACATGCCGTTGCAGCCGACCGTTGAAGACACAACACCTTTTTGGGGTACCAGATCGCAGCCATGTCGACGGCTGAGCAGATTCGCTCGACGATCTCGGGCTCCGGCGGCTTTTGACCAAGCCGGCAGTTGCGCACTTTGTCGTAGAGATCTTGAAAATTCCGACGGGCCAGCCAGATTTCGAACTGAATGAGATTCCCGTACGCCTGGAAGATAAGAAGCGACATGATCGCGCTCCGTCCGGTTCAATCGTTTAGTTGCAACTGCTCCAAGAGAAACGCCATGCGATCGGTCAGCGCGTCGATCCGCTCGCTCAACGGAAGAACGGGTGCATGTCCCCGAAACAGGCCGTAGTCCAGGATGATCGGGAGCGGTGAACTCGTGGCTGCCTGCAGCCTCGCCGTCATCTTCCGCGCGTGGAGAGGATTGCAGCTCGTGTCGCAATCGCCTGAAATCAGCATCGTGGCCGGGTAGGAGACACCGTTTCGCACCTGGTGATAGGGTGAGTAGTTCGAGAGCGCGCGAAAATCGTCGGGATCATCGGCCGTGCCGAACTCATCGCTCCACACAAACGTCGCGTCGAACAGGTGGTAGCGGAGCATGTCGAGCAGCGGGACCATGCATACCACCGCCCGAAACAGGTCCGGCCGCTGCGTGAGCGCCGCGCCCACGAGCAGGCCTGAGTTTGATCCTCCGAAAATCGCCAGCCTATCCGGAACGGTTCTCCCGGACTCGATCAGCCACTCGGCCGCCGACAGAAAGTCGTCAAACGATTTCTGACGGTTTCGCCGTTTAGCCGCGTTGTGCCACTCCGCTCCGAACTCCGATCCTCCGCGGATATTGGGTAGTGCGAACAGGCATCCCTGTTCCACGAGGAAAGCGACGAAAACACTGAACTGCGGACTCATCGACACGCCCGAGGCGCCGTAGGACGTCATGATCGTCGGGTGCCGGCCGGCTTCGAGCACGTCCCGCCGGCCCATCAAGAACATCGGAACGCGGGTGCCGTCGGCCGAGCTGTACCAGACCTGCGTGTGGCTGAAGCTTGCGGAGTCGAACGGAAGCCTCCTTCGCGCCCAGGGAGTTCGTTCCCCCGTCGACGGTGAGTAGCAGGAAATCGTGATCGGCTCGGTGAACGACTCTTCTTCGACGATCAGTTCGTCGCTCGCGATGCGGGAGGAAGAGATCCGTATCGTTGAACCGTCTTTGACCGGCGCCTGGCTCAACTCCCGCCCCGATCGACTGAAATGGCGTACCTCGATCCTGCTCCGCCGGTTATAGGAGACAAAAATCGAATCCTGCACGACGGCCCAACTGTCGATCGCAGCGTCGGTTTCGGGAACAATCTCGACGAGCCGCGCCTCGCCGCCTTCAACCTTCAAGACTTCCACGATGCGGAAGTTCGGAGCGTCGAGATCGGTAAGAGCCAGGATGCGGTCGTTCGCCAGTATCGGCTCAAACCGGTAGTCCGCATTCGTCAAAACCGGCTCAAAAGAATGTCCAAAGGCAAACGGCCGTACATGGAAGTCCGTGTACGTTTTGTCGAGGAACTTGCAAAGCAGCACGCCGAGCCGCGCGCGGTCGGAGAAAAGAATCAAGCGGTGTTTGGGATTTTCGCCGGCGAAGAATATCTCCCGGTCGTCGCTTGGGAGCGTGCCCAGCACGTGATGATAGGCTGCGTGGTAGGAAGATGTCGTCGAGTGCAGATCCTCGTGAACGTAGTAGAAGCTCTTCAGGTCAGGGGCGAAAGCGAAGCCACGCAAATATCCCCGGGGAAGGGAATCGGGGAGCACCTTTCGGGCGTCGACATCGAGAAGTGCAAAGCTTCCGCTGCGTTCTCCCCCTTCCTTGATCTCATAGAGCAGGAATCCCCCGTCGGGTGAGACAAGGCGCGGTTGTACCGCCGTGTGATTTCCGCTGCCGGCCTGGCGGGGATCGATCAATAACTGGTCGTCGCCGTCCCTACCTTCCCGCATGTAGATCGACGGCTGCTCTTCGCCCGGCACACGTTTGCGGAAGAAATAGCGGTTTCCGGATTTCTGGACCGAATCGTAGGCTTCTACGTCAAGGAGTTCCCTGATGCGTTCGCGAATGCGCTGGCGTCCCGGAATGGCCTCGAGATAGGAGCGAGCGTAGCGCGTTTGCTCGGAAATCCATTCTCGCGTGCGCGGCGAATTCTGGTCTTCAAGCCAACGGTAGGGGTCCGTGACCGTCACCCCGTGAAGCGTCTCGGTGACGGGTTCAAGGCGGGTGAATGGCGCTGGTGGTGTCACGACAGGCACGTCGGCCTCGCTTCGCGGTGCATGCGGCGGGTCATGCTTCGAAGGTAGGCGGCCGCTCGGGAGTCGCTGAGAATCTCTGGTTCTCGCCAGTTTCGACTTTCAACGGTGTAGGCAAAGGCCGCGACGAGCGGTGCAATGGCCAGGGAGGCCGAAACGCTCTCCTTCGCGCAGACCTCTTCCCATGGTTCTGCATAGGCTGATCTCAATCTCGATTCGAACGCAACATGGGGCGAATGCCGGCGAAAATGCTCGACGAAGTAGGCAAAGCTGAGGAATGGATGTCCCCAATACGTCTCGGCCCAGTCGAGAAACCCCACACGGTCGCGCGAAACGACGATGTTCCCAGGGTTGAGGTCGAAGCGTCCTATGGATTTGGGGATTTTGAGATCTTCCAGGCGCTGGCAGGCCTCACTAAGGTGATCGCGAAGAGAAGCGAGCTCGACCGGTGTAAGAGGGGCGGGTGATTGTTTTTCCTGCACCTGCATCAATCTACTCATGCAGTCGATAAAAGGGTCCACCAGCTCGGCGAGCCTTCGTGTCCCTAGGTCACGGACCTTTGATTCGGGAAGTTCGTTTCCTTTCTCAATCGACGCAACCTGCAGTCGAGCGAGCGCTCCGGCAACGGTTTCCCATGCTGAGTGGTTCTCGAGTCCGCAAAGTAATCTGCCTGGAACATGCGACGAGAGCCAGCCGTTCCAAGACGGGTGCACGCCAAGGATGCGTGGCACATACTCCGGGATCAGGCGTGCCAGAGTGAGGGAAGCAGGGAGTTCGTGAGCGTTGGGCTCACCCGTGGCTTTGAACCAGACAGGTGCTCGGTTCGTCTGAAGCCTGATGAGGCTGAAACTCGGACCGGCGTTGAGTTGCCAGAATCCACCCGTCAGCCGCAGTCCGAGCGAAGGCAGTTGCGCACCGGCCCAGCTCAGAAGATTTTGAATCCAGCCTGGCTGTGCGAAGGGTGCTCTCTCGGGATCGGTGCCGTAGCGCTCCAGATCTTCGATAAAAGCACGAATCCCGGCTGCGCAGGCACTGCCGACCTTCGAGACTGCGTCGCATGTAGGAGCCCAGAACATTCCGGTCGGTGCTGGTCGGTTTTGCTCAAGAACCTCCATGACCGCGTCGTTCCCGGGAAGGGAATTGCCATCTGCCACGGTGTCGTGCCTTACCCAGAGGCAGTAGGTTTCAAGGCGGTATCTCCACTCGATGCCGGTTACGAGTCCTTCTGCAGGCCTTCCTCCACAAGACACGTCAAGCGAGGGAAGTGACGGAGGGCTTGAGCAAAGCAAGACTTCGTTTCCGCCGTACCGAGTGATGATCAGCCGATACGGGAGAGTCTCAAACTTGGTCTGACCCGTCATGGTTTGTTTCTAGCTTTCCACCTGTGGGTCGCTGACACGGCTGAAGAATGCAGTGCCGACTCAGGGTTTCAAGAAATTCGCGGACATCCGCACGCACGATATCGATATCTGCGCCGTACTCTGCGCTTACCCGACGAGCGATCTCTTGCTCGTCGCAGCCGGAACCAACGAGTTCGAGGATCTTCGATCCCACGGAATTGAGGCAAAACATCTGGCCCCGCTCGATTTCGAGCAAGACGGCGCCATCCTGGGTGGGGGTTCGCCGAACCGTGCGGGAGATCGTGACCATCAAGTCAACCTTCTTTTGCTAGGAATGTCTGGTGGTGGAGTTGGTATACGGGAAGTCGCGATGAATCCGGAAAAAATCGCATCCGTGGCCGCAATTGCGACCATTCGAACGGTTTTCATAACGGCGGTGAGCGCGTAAATGTAAGCTAGATCGTCACGTAGTTGGACATTGACTGGCTTCAAGAGTAGGATTCCCGCGCATGGACCCGAACAGGCCGAACCTCAGTGCTGGTCAGCGGCTCAAGGCGGTGAGGGAGCGCCTGGGTCTATCCACGCGGGACGTGCAGCGAAAGAGCGAACAGATCGCCCAGGAGAAACACAACCAGGAGTACTACCTGTCGCACGCCTGGCTTACGGACGTCGAACAAGGCAAGTTCATGGTCGGGCTGTTTAAGTTGTACTCGATTAGCGCCATTTATGACAAAAGCTTCACGGAAATCGCCTCGTATTTCGGACTGCGCTTTGCGGACCTGAGCCGGGACCGGGCCTCGATTGGAGTGCCGAAAACGCATCTCGTCGACCGAATGGACGACGCAGAGGGCCAGAGCGTGTCGCTCCCCATCGAATTCAAGCCCGAGTTCCGCTTCGAGACCACGAATCTTCTGGCGCGGGTCGTCGAAAAATGGGACGAAGTTCCCATCGGGCTACTGCAGCACCTCGATCTGCGCAAGTCCGTGTATGGCTACATTGGACTTGAGGATACGACCCTTTATCCACTGATCCGGCCCGGCTCTCTCGTTCAGATCGATCCGACCCAGAGAAAGATCAGCACTGGATCGTGGAGAACCGAATTCGAGCGGCCAATCTATTTCATCGAGCTGCGGGATGGGTACCTGTGCAGCTGGTGCCAGCTTGAGAAAGGGAAATTGATAGCGATTCCGCATCCCCAGTCGCGACTGGCGGTCCGCCATTTCGACTTCCCGTCTCAGGCGGAAGTCGTTGGCCGGGTCACGGGTGTGGCCATGCGGATCGTCGAGGAGGGAGATGCCGAAGGTCAGGCTGCGCCACGGTAAGTGTCTGGGAATTTGGTCGAGGATCCAGTCCGTGCAAACCGCTCTCCCTGCTAGGGGGGAGATTTGCTGGGAATTCCTTGCTGAGTATCAGGAAAGCGGCTCGCTGTGGCGAATTTGACTTGCTTCGCTCCACGGCGGTCCGCTCGGAACTTTGGCAGTGGGGTACTTCGCCACGGAATGCGAAGGGCGGAAAAAGCTGCATGATTTACCTTAAATGCATATTCGTAGGGCTCGTATCCCCTCTGCGTGGCGACTCTCTTAGTGCTCGAAATCATAGGTGCCTACCTGTCGGGTGTCTACCACGTGGGGATGGGGCCTATACGAGATGGAGCTCAAGTTTCTTTGCGAGTCCGTTGGATTGGCTCGTTACTGCCGCGATGTTTCCTGGCGGCTTCTTCTGGAATATCCGTCGCTCTCGCTCAAATTAGCTGGCTACCGGAATCTGGGCGGAACCTGGGCGAGGTTGCGCGCTGATGGGACGAGGGTGTACGTTATGGGCCGGCCGCAAGTCGATATGACGATGTGGGACCCGGTTGCTTTGCGGTGGCCTTGGAGCGATCCGTTGCCGAGTGACTCGACAGCGTCGGTGGAAAAACAGCCAGCGCCCCTGAGCGGAGGCAGAGCTCTTGTAAGGCTGGGCGGCATTGGAGTTGTTCTTCTGCTCATTGCGTTAGGTTTTTTTTATCTCGGCGGCTGGTTCAGCCCCAACTCCCTGACGCCTGCGAGGTTCGTCAACGCATTTGAGCGGGCCGATGGCGTCTTTTCCGGTTTCCGCCGCAATCATGCCAAGGGCGTCGGGGTCAGCGGTTATTTCGAGAGCAACGGTCAGGGAGCGCGGCTCTCAAAGGCCGTAGTGTTTCAATCGGGCCGTATGCCCGTGATCGGGCGGTTCTCCTTTGGCGGCGGCGATCCCCATGTCGCCGACGCGCCTACCATGGTCCGCGGCCTGGGCCTTCAGTTCTTGCTCCCGGACGGCGAACAGTGGCGGACAGCGATGGTCAACTTGCCCGTATTTCCGTTCCAGACGCCGCAGGATTTTTACGACAACCTGGTTGCCTCTCAGCCCGACCCCAAGACGGGGAAACCTGACCCGGAAAAAATGGCGGCGTTTGCCGCAAGCCATCCTGCGACGGTGCGGGCGATAGCTCTTATCCAGAGCCACGCACCGTCGTCTGGCTTTGACAACTCGGCGTTTAACAGCCTCAATGCTTTCCGGTTCATCGATGCGGCGGGCACGTCGATCCCGGTGCGCTGGTCGCTCGCGCCGGTTGAGCCTGTTGTAGCCATGAGCACGGCGGGAGGGGGTCAGACAGACAAGAACTACATGTTTGACGCGCTGATCGCGAGCATCCTGCAGCATCCCTTGCAATGGCGCTTGATCATCACAATCGGTAAACCGGAGGACCCGACCAACGACGCTACCGTGGCGTGGCCTGACGGGCGGGAGCAGGTGGATGTGGGAACGCTGACCCTCGATCATATCGAGAGCGAGGAAACCAGCCTCGCGCGGGACATCAATTTCGATCCATTGGTTTTGCCGAGCGGCATGGCGCCGTCCGACGATCCTTTGCTGAGTGCGCGATCAGCGATCTATTCGCAGTCGTTTACGCGGCGCGCGGGCGAGGCGAAGACGCCGAGCGCGATATCGGCTGCGGAAGTGGGGAAGTGAGCATGGGCATGGCGGGCGAGCAGCGGCAATTCACAGTCCTCATGCGAATTCTGCACTGGCTGATGGCCGCGATGGTCCTGACCATGCTAGGGATTGGCGTTGCGATGGTCGCATCGCTCGGCGACTACCATCGCCTCGTTTCCATTCACCGTCCGTTGGGGTTCGCCATCCTGATTGTGGTCGTGATTCGTTTCGTGAATCGCCAGTTCAGTACGCTGCCTCCATTTCCCGCCAGCATGTCGTCGCGGGAGCGCTTTGTCGCACACGCATCCGAAGTATTGTTGTACACACTGCTGTTTGTGCTGCCGCTCGTCGGTTGGGGAATGTTGTCGGCGGCGCGCTTTCCGATCGCGCTGTATGGGCCGCTGCATCTTCCCCCGATTCTTCCGCACAGCGTGATGTTGTACGCGTTTCTGAGAAGGACGCACACCGTTCTCGCTTACCTTTTGTTCCTGGCGTTTATCGCCCATTTTGGAGCGATTTTATTTCACACGCTCGTCGTGCGGGACGGATTGTTCAGCCGCATGGCGCCCTGGAGAGTTGACGCGCGCTAGGCGGATTCTGCACAGAAGAAAACACAAGAATCGTGCCAACACCTTCCCTGTGCACGGACCGGGGAATGGAAGTCGGGCGACAATACCTGGAAATTGGGCCTATTGACGCGGGTTCCTGCGAGTTCTCGCTGCCGTCAATGCAAGTGATGGTTGAATGGCAGTGCGCGTCAGTTTCGAGAGCGAGCAGTCGCTAGGAACTGCCTTCTTTCGACCAGCGCAAGCGAGGCTTGCGCGCCGCCGTAACCTCGTCGAGGCGGCCGATTCGCGTTGCGTGGGGGGCATGCGCCACAAGACCGGGCTCCGAGGATGCTTCCTCAGCGATCGCGCGCATGGCTTCAATGAAGAGATCGCATTCTTCCTTTGATTCGGATTCGGTCGGCTCGATCATGAGTGCACCGGGGACGATCAGCGGGAATGCCGTCGTGTACGGATGAAAGCCATAGTCGATCAGGCGCTTGGCGATATCCATGGTGCCCACGCCGTTTGACTTCTGGATGGCGTCGCTGAATACGACTTCGTGCATCGACGGCAGCGAATAGGGAAGCGCAAAGACTCCCTCCAGATTCTTGCGGATGTAGTTCGCATTCAGCACCGCGTCTTCCGTTGCCTGCCGGATCCCCGGACCGTAGGCGAGAACATAGGCAAGAGCACGCACGAGAACTCCGAAGTTTCCCGAGAATGCCTTAACTCTGCCGATCGAGTAAGGGCGCTCGTGTTCGAGGGCCAACTCTCCGCCTGCCTTCTCGACGAGTACGGGAATTGGGCGGAACGGCTCGAGGAACTTCTTCATGGCCACGGGGCCGGCGCCAGGGCCGCCGCCCCCGTGGGGCGTCGAGAACGTTTTGTGCAGGTTCAGGTGCATCACGTCGACATCGAAATCGCCAGGCCGTGCGACACCGGCGAGCGCATTCATGTTCGCTCCGTCCATATAGAGCAACGCGCCCTTCCCGTGAAGAATCGCGGCGATTTCTGCGATGCGCTGCTCAAATATGCCGAGTGTGGACGGGTTCGTGATCATCAAAGCCGCCACATCCTCGGTCACGAGCTCGCGCAGCTTTTCGATATCGACCTGTCCTTCCGAGTTCGACTTGATGTTCTCAACCGCGTAGCCTGCGATCACGGCGGTTGCCGGATTGGTGCCGTGCGCCGAGTCCGGGATGAGCACCTTCCTGCGGGCGTTCCCTTGGCTTTCAAGATACGCGCGAATCAGCAGCAGTCCGGTTAGTTCTCCCTGTGCGCCGGCTGCGGGTTGCAGACTAAGCGCATCCATCCCGGTGATTTCCAGGAGGCACCGTTCGAGCAGCCGCATGATTTTCAGGCAGCCCTGCGAGAGGCTTTGCGGCTGAAACGGATGTTCGGTGGCGAGGCCGTCTAACCGCGCGACCAGCTCGTTTACACGCGGGTTGTACTTCATGGTGCACGACCCCAGCGGATACATGCCGATATCGATTGCGTAGTTCCAGGTCGAGAGTCGCGTAAAGTGGCGCAGGACCTCTATTTCGCTCACTTCGGGAAAACCGGTAATACCTTCCGTGCGGTGATTTCGACCCAGCGTCGTCGCGGGCTCAGTGGCCGGAACGTCGAGCGGCGGCAAATCAAAAGCCCGCTTGCCGGGAGAGGATTTTTCAAAGATCAGGCCCTCGTTCCGGCTGACGTGATGCGAGGCGCTTCGGATCGTCTGGCTCACCGTGGCTCCCGCGCCAAAGCTACGGCCAGTCGGACTTCGGAGACAAAGTCTTCAATCTGCGCCCGCGTGGTTGTTTCGGTCACGCAGACTAGCGCATGGTTGGAAAGCTCCGGGTAGAACGCATCGAGCGCAAGCGGGCCGATGATCTTTTCGCGCAGCAACAGCCGGTTCACGGAATCGACCGATCGCGGAAGCTCGACCGTAAACTCGTTGAAGAAAGAGCCCTCAAACGCCCGGCGAACGCCGGGAATCCTCTCAAGCTCGGCGAGAGCGAAATGGGCCTTCGACAGGTTTTGTTCGGCCATTTCGCGCAGACCTTCCTTTCCAAGGAGCGTCAGGTGCACGGTCGCAGCCAGAGCGCAAAGAGCTTGATTCGTGCAAATGTTCGACGTGGCCTTTTCACGCCGGATGTGCTGCTCGCGAGCAGCGAGCGTCAGTACGAATCCACGCCGGCCACTCGAGTCGTTTGCCTGCCCCGCAAGACGTCCCGGCATTTGCCGAACGAATTTTTCGTGCGTTGCAATCACTCCGACAAACGGCCCGCCATAACTGGGCGCGAGGCCAAAGCTCTGGCCTTCCATCGCGACGATATCGGCCTCAACGGGTGGCCGCACGATACCGAGTGAAACCCCTTCCGTCACGGCGACGACCAGAAGCGCTCCCCGCGAGTGCGCGCGGTCGGCAAGTGTCGCGACGGACTCAATTACTCCGAAGAAATTTGGCGACTGAACAACCACGGCCGCGACGTCTTCCCCGATTGTGGATTCGAGAGCCTTCTGGTTTAGGCTGCCGTTCAGACCGAAGGGAATTTCCACCACTTCGAGCCCCGAGTTCCTGGCGTAGGTCCGCAGCACCTCGCGATACTCCGGGTGCAGGGAGCGGGCCACAAGCACGCGTCGTCGTCGCGTGATCCTCTCGGCCATCAGTACCGCTTCCGTTGTAGCCGTCGACCCATCCCACATCGAAGCGTTGGCAACGTCCTGGCCCGTGAGCTGGCACATCAGGGTCTGAAACTCGAAGATCGCTTGGAGTGTTCCCTGGGAGATTTCGGCCTGATAGGGCGTGTAGGAGGTGAGAAACTCTCCCCGCTGAATGATTGTGTCGGTGACGACGGAGCGCAGGTGGTTGTAGACACCCGCTCCCAGGAAGCTCGTGTAGCCGACGGAGCTCTCCTTGGCCCGCTCCTTGAAGTACTGGATGATTTCCGCCTCCGAGTAGGGCCCCGGAAGCTTGAGGACCTCGCGCAGGCGGAAACGCTGGGGAATGCTCGAGAAAAGATCGCCGATCGCTTTGACGCCGATCGCAGCGAGCATTGCGTCTCGTTCGGCAGGACTCTTGGGGAGATATCGCATCAGTGCGCGGATTCCCTCGAAGGACTCGCGGCGTAAGCCTCGTAAGCTGCCGCGTCCATCAGCGCATCGGTTTCAGTCGGATCTTTCAGGCGCACTTTAACGAGCCAGCCCGCCCCATGTGGATCGGAATTCACCTTCTCCGGCGCATTCTTCAGCTCGCCGTTGACCTCCGCGACGTCTCCCGATACCGGAGAAAAAATCTCGAAAACGGCTTTCACCGATTCCACGATGCCCAGAGGTTTACCCGCTTCGAGTGTCGTTCCCGCAGGCGGCAGCTCCAAAAAGACGATATCGCCCAGCCGGCACTGGGCCTCGTGTGTGAGGCCAATTATGCCTAGGTCACCTTTCACGTCGACCCATTCATCGTCTTTGGTGTAGCGATACGTTGGCGGATAGACCATGAGCTCGCTCCTTAACTGATTCCCGATGGGGCTTCGATTCGTCTGGCCCTCTTGTAAAACGGTGTCGGCACCACGCGGGCCTGCGGGCGCTGGCTGCGTATTTCGACGTAGATGGTCGTACCCAGCGCGGCCATCGCGGATGGGACAAGGGCGAGCGCGATGTTCCTGCCCAGGGTCGGTGAGGGCGAACCGCTCGTAATCACGCCGATCCCGTCGCCAGCTTCATTCAAACAGCGATACCCGTCGCGCGCGATGCCTCGATCGATCATTTCAAGGCCCACCAGAGAGCGAGTCAGGCCGGCTGCCTTTGCACCCTTGAGCGCTTCGCGGCCGATGAAGTCTCCCTTTTCCATCTTACAGAACCGGTCGAGGCCCGCTTCCCAAACATTAATGCTTTCGCTGATCTCGTGACCGTAGAGAGACAGCTTCGCCTCCAACCGAAGGGTGTTACGTGCACCCAGACCGCAGGGCATGACTCCAAACTCACGTCCGGCGTTCATCACCATCGCCCAGACTTCTTCGCTCGTCTTCTGTTCGGCTGGAATATATATTTCAAAGCCGTCTTCGCCCGTATAGCCGGTGCGCGCGATGAGAATATTTTTCAGGCCGCACAGCCTGCTGTGCGTGAACCAATAGTTTCCAAGCTTGCTCAGATTTGCATACGTCAGTTTCTGGACCAGATCGATCGCCCGAGGACCCTGAATCGCAAGCTGTGTGTAGGCATCGCTCAGATTGGCGACTGAACAATCGAAGCCCTGGGTGTTTTCAGTCACCCAGCCGATGTCTTTTTCACGGGTGCCGGCGTTGATGACAAGCAGGAAATCGTCCTGCCCCAGCCGGTGCACAATCACATCGTCCACGAAGGTTCCTTCCGGATAGAGCATGGCGGAATAGTGCGCTTGGCCGACGGCGAGCCGCGAGGCATCGTTCATGCTGATATGCTGGACCGCCGCCAAGGCAGCACCGGGAGTTCGTCTCGCATGAATTCGAATATCGCCCATGTGGCTGACGTCGAATACGCCCACATTCCCGCGCACCGCCTTGTGTTCGGCAACCAGGCCACCGCTCGAGGGGTACTCAACGGGCATATCCCAGCCGCCGAAATCCACCATCTTTGCGCCCAAGGCACGGTGAACGGCATTGAGAGGTGTCTGGCGCAACCTACTCGGGGCGGGATCGACCAATGGTCTCCTCGGTTCTGTGAACCAAGGCGCTGAGACCTCGATTCCTTGATCATAGGGGATTTCCGTACGCACACCAGAACCGCTGTTATGTCTAACAAATTCCAACGCAAAGCGTCTTTCGAGATCAGAGCGTGCTTGCCTGAAATTAGCGGCGCTCGAGTCGATCGAGCTGCGCGAATCGCTTTGTTTTGGGCCAATCGGAACTTGACTTGGTTTTGCCACTTGCTACCATCGCTCGAAGGCGCAGCAGGGAAGCCGAACGAGTGCCATCGATGGAACGCAAGTCATCTTTTTCAAACATTCAGGGAAACGTGAGCCGGGCGGAAGAGCTTGGCGATCTGACTCTGACCGATACGTTTTATTCGCCCGGGCTTCGACTCTACCCGCATGCTCACCAACGAGCGTGTTTCGGCTTCGTGCTGGCGGGAGGGTTTTTCGAACAGTTTCCCGTCGGGAATCTTACCTGTGGCGGTCGAGCGGTCTTCTTCCGGCCGCCTGAATTGGTTCATGAAGATCGTGTCTCTCGTACCGGCGCGCGCTGTTTTTATCTGGAAGTGTCCCCTCGATGGCTGGGGCACGTTGAGGAATACAGTCCCTTGCCAAACGAACCAATCAGCCTGGAAGCGGGGACTCTCCGGAGGCTGGCGAACTGCCTTTATGAGCAGTGGCAGGAGATGGACGATGTTGCTCCCTTGGCGATCGAGGGCCTGGCATGCGAAATGGCTGCTCAGTTCTGCCGCAGTGTGCGCGTCAGGCGGGCGCCCAGCCCTCCTCGTTGGTTAAGGAACGTCAACGAAATCCTTCGCTGTCGCTTCAAGGAATCGCTGCGACTGGGTGAGATTTCTCGCGAGGCAGGAATGCATCCTGTTCACGTCGCTCGCGAGTTCCACAGATGCTATGGGACGACCATCGGTCAGTTCAGACGCCAGTGTCGAATCGACTTCGCCTGCGACAGGCTGGTTCATTCGAAGCTGCCAATCGTTGAGATCGCCTTTGAATCCGGGTTTGCTCAACAACCGCACTTCACGAACGTTTTCAAGCGAATCACGGGGCTAACGCCGTGTCGCTACAGGAAACTCCACACGACCTCCAGCGTCGAGTGAAGCCTGCTGGGGCATTTCAATCTACGGTTGGTCGACTCGTTGACGAAGCTGCTTCAACTGCCGCAACTGCTTGAGAAGATCCTCGGGTTCCCAGTAAAGCCATAAGTCGCTTGGTACATATCGGCGTCCTCGACGGTATACGTGTATGTGGAGAA
>Ga0210388_10000692_pt1 | contig 26909 bp, 16 predicted proteins | sample IncBWC19OmetaG_FD_155485 | JGI IMG/M metagenome (GOLD analysis project Ga0210388, IMG submission 155485) | Forest soil microbial communities from Barre Woods Harvard Forest LTER site, Petersham, Massachusetts, United States - Inc-BW-C-19-O ...
GAAAAATTTGCTGGCCTTGCGGATGCCGCAATGGGTGGATGGCCGTGATTGGCGCTGGCGCGCAGCGCCGGATTGCTGCGTGCCGCCTGTATATGCTGCTGCTGCGCCGAGGTGGCTTCGATGTGGCGATCGCGCGCCGCGGCCGACTCCTCCGTGGTTGGTGCGGCTCGAACCCCGCCGCTGCCGCCGTTATAGCTGACGCGAGTCACGCTGACATTGTTGACCACGGTTTTGTTGTACACGTTAGTGATGTGCACCGAGCCGACATTCACTACCGCGGTGTTGTAGTAGAGATGGCCGCCCTGCCAGTAGCCGCCGTCGTAGCCGCGGCCGCCATAGCCAAAGCCGTAGTTGACGCCGCCGTAGAATCCAATCTGCGGGCCCCAATAGCCGGCGTTCCAAGCGTATACCCCATTCGCCCAACCCCAGTAGCCGGGCGTCCACAGAAATCCGACCTGGGGCGGCTCAATCCAGGTGCCTGGAACCCAGTAGTAGTCTTGGATGCCAGGGTCCCAGGCCCAATAGCCCGGAGTCCATATGTAACCTTCCGCAGGAATCGGCGGTTGCACGTAAACGGGCAATTCAGGAGGCGCGATACCGACCGATACGCCGACCGAAATTTGCGCCATCGACAATAGGGGCAGGAGCATCAAAACCGATGCCGCGGCGATGCAACGACTACAAATCTTCGAGTACATATATTTTCTCCGTACGAAGCGCAGCGCGCCGTCGCGCGAATGGTTGCGGTTGGGAGAGAGGATACAGACAGCTGCTATGTGGATTAGTCAGCGGCCTGCGGTCGTGCCTGTAGGATAAGGCTTATAGGGTGAGGCACTCGCCGGATTCCAGCTACCGGCGCAGGGCCTACTGCGGTATGGTCCCCCTATGTCACGACAGCCGCCGGCGATCACCCAAAACGCGGATGTTCGATTCCTTGGACGGCTGCTGGGCGAAGTGATCCGCACGCACGGCGGCGACGCGCTGTTGGATCGAATCGAAGCGATACGCGCCGCCTCAGTGGATCGCTACCGCGGTATCGCCAACCCGCGCGGGCTGGAGGCGGGTTGGGAGACGTTGTCGCTCGATGAGACCGTCGCCTTTGTGCGCAGCTTCATGTTGTTTTCCATGCTGGCGAATCTCGCCGAGGACCGGCAGGGGTCGATAGCGGAGAAGGACAGCACGCTGGCTTCGGCCTTGAGCTTCTTGGGCGCACAAGGTGTAACGCCTGCGCAGGCCGCCGCGCTGTTGGCCGGCGCGCAAATCACTCCGGTCCTGACGGCTCATCCCACCGAGGTGATGCGCAAGAGCATGCTGGATCATCGTAATCGGATCGCGGCGTTGATGCGCCAGCGCGACGCCGGGCTTGTGGAAACGGCGACCGGGGAAGTCATCGAGGAGGCGATCGCGGCTCAAATCGCGTTGCTATGGCAGACTCGGGCGCTGCGGCATGAACGCCTGTATGTCGCCGACGAAGTCGACACCGCGCTTGCCTACTTAAGAGACATATTCTTGCCGGTCATGCCGGTGCTGTATGCGCGTTGGGAGCGCCTGCTCGGGCAGCGGCCGCCGAGTTTCCTACGGCTTGGCAGTTGGATCGGCGGCGATCGCGATGGCAATCCACATGTCACCGCGGACTCCCTGCGCCTGGCGCTGGGCCGCGCCAGTCAGGCACTGCTGGCCGACTACTTGGAGCAGTTGAATGCGCTGGGCGCGGATCTGTCGCTGTCGACCGAGCTGGTGGCTGTGTCGGGTCCGGTCAAAGAGTTGGCGGACACGAGCGGGGATATGAATCCCGCTCGCGCCGATGAACCGTATCGGCGCGCGATCACCGGCATGTACGCGCGGCTTGCCGCTACCTACCAAGATTTCACCGGTCGAGCGCCGCCAAGGCCGGCGACGTTGCGCGCGCAAGCGTACCCGGATGCCATGAGCCTGCGCTCGGATCTTGAATTGCTGCAGCAGTCGCTCAAATCCGAAAGCAGGTTGGGGGGCGGCAGCGGCGGCGCTTTGGCCCGGCTCATTCGCGCCGTCGAAACCTTTGGATTTCACCTGGCAGCGCTGGACCTTCGGCAAAACTCCGACGTGCATGAGCGCGTGGTTGCGGAACTGCTGACGGTGGCGGGGGTCGCAACCGACTACCGGGCGCTAACCGAGCCCGCGCGCATCGCTTTGTTGCGGGGCGAACTTCAGTCTGAGCGGTTGCTGGCGAGTCCCTTCGCCGGCTATTCGGCGGAAACGTTGTCGGAATTGGCGATCGTGCGCGCGGCCGCCGCCGCCCACCAGCGCTATGGAGCTTCGTGCGTCAGTACCTACATCGTTTCCAAGTGCGAGAGCGTCTCGGATTTATTGGAGGTCAACATTCTGCTCAAGGAAGCAGGCCTGTACCGCGGCCACGGGACGGCGCGCGCCGCAATCATGGCCGTGCCGCTGTTCGAAACCATCGCGGATCTGGAGAGATCGCCGCAGGTGATGCAAGCGTGGCTGGATTTGCCCGAAACCGCCGCCATCACCCGCGTCCTCGGGTTTCAGGAAGTCATGGTGGGCTATTCGGATTCCAACAAGGACGGCGGTTACCTCACCTCCGTTTGGAGCCTGCACCAGGCAACCCGCGGGCTCGCTGCCGTGTTCGAGAAATCCGCAACGCCCATGCAGATATTTCACGGCCGCGGCGGCGCCGTGGGCCGCGGCGGCGGATCATCGTTTGCGGCCATTCGCGCGCAGCCGCATGGCACCGTGCGCGGGCGCATCCGCATCACCGAGCAGGGTGAAATCATCGCCGCCAAGTACGGTACCTGCGAAAGCGCGGCCGCGAACTTGGAATCGATTACCGCGGCTACGCTGCTGGCATCGCTCGAAAATGCATCGCTGTCCGGGATGAGCGCGCGGCGCTTTGCGGCGGCCATGGACAGTTTGTCGCGCGAGGCTTTCCGTGCGTATCGCTCGCTGGTGTACGAGACGCCGGGATTTGCGACGTTTTTCAGACAGATGACGCCGTCGCTGGAAATCTCGGAACTGAAGATCGGATCGCGGCCCGCTTCGCGCTCCAATTCCGCGCGAATCGAGGATTTGCGCGCAATTCCCTGGGTGTTCAGCTGGGCGCAGGCGCGAGTGATGCTGCCCGGATGGTACGGCGTGGGACAGGCGCTGCGCGCGTCGGATACGGGGCTGCTGCGCGAGATGCTCGAGGCGTGGCCGTTCTTTCGCGCCACCGTCGACAATTTGGAGATGGTGTTGTCCAAGTCGGACATGGGTATCGCCGCGCATTACCTGACCCTGGTGCAGGATCAGTCGCCCGGCGCAGCGCTGTTCGGCCGCATTCGCGATATGTGGCTGGCGACCCAGGAATGTCTGCTTGCCGTGACCGGCCAGGGGCGGCTGCTGGAAAAGCATCCCGCTTTGGATGCTTCCATTCGACTGCGCTTGCCCTATATCGAACCATTGAATCTACTGCAGGTGGAACTGCTCAGACGCCACCGGGCAGGCGAAAGCGATGCGCGCGTACGCGAGGGAATACAGCTCTCGATAAATGCGATCGCAACTGCGTTGCGCAACAGCGGTTGACTGCAATGGCCTCGCCAAACGCAGACACGACGCGAACCGATGATGCTTTCGGACCGTGGAATCCCGGCATCGGCTCATCCGTGCCGAAAGAATTGCGTCACCTGGCCACGATCTATCGCACGGAGAACGTGTTCAACAGCCTCGCCGCAGCCACCGAGCTGCGCGGGCTTACCGGTTTCGGCTTGAGCGAATTGGCGGTGTTCCGCCCGCAAAGGCTGGCGCTTCACGAACTTCTGGTGCGCATCACCGCCGACTTTGCGGTGCCCGACGGCTCGCGAATCGAGGATCTGGGCTTGAACTTTCGCGAAATGGCGCGACTTTTGCTCGGCAAGTATCTCGACCCGGAGATGGGCGCCATCATCGGCGCCTATGAGCGCGCGCGGCAGGGTCTGGGACGCATCATCGGCGCCGCGCTTACCCGCCTATCCCGCGAATGGGGTCCGGCCGAGATTGCAGAGTTTGAACGGCTCGCCGCGGCGACGCACGAGCCGCTGGCAGCCACCGCGTACCGGGTGCTCGCGCGGGTGCTGTCGGCATTGTTCGCGACGCACGGATTTGCATGGGGAACCAAGGAGCTTATCGCGTCGATCGCGACCGACATGGCCTGCAACGACCATGGCAGTGACTGCATCGGCGGCGCGATCGCCCCCTTGCTGCGGCGCGCCGCGGTCGAGGAGGGTTACAGGCTTCTGCCCCGGCAACAGCATCCCGTGGTCATCAATACCAAGGGGCCCTCGGCATCGGGCAAGAGCACTCTGCGGCCGCTGCAGAGAAATCTCGCCGGCGTGATCGGAGTTCAGTGGAGCGATTTCGCGCTCATCAGTCCCGACATCTGGCGCAAACAGCTGCTCGACTATGCAACGCTCGGCGCGGCGTACAAGTACGCCGGTGCATTCACCTCGGATGAACTGCAAATCGTCGATCAGAAACTTGATCGGTATATGGCGGGCAAGTTCCAACGCGGCGAGATGTCGCATCTTCTGATCGACCGGTTTCGCTTTGACAGTTTCGCCGGCGGTTCCGAGGAGGAAGGCAGCAATCTGCTGACGCGATTTGGCCAGTCGGTCTACTTGTTCTTCTTGATTACACCGCCGCAGTTGCTGGTCGAGCGCGCGTGGACGCGCGGGCTCGAAGTCGGCCGCTACAAGGCCGTCGACGACACCCTGGCGCACGCCGTCGAGGCGTACTCGGGAATCCCGCACGTGTTCTTCACCTGGGTGCATCGCACCGACAAACGCATCCAATTCGAGTTTCTGGACAATACGGTGCGGCTCGGGGAGCGGCCCCGGACCGTCGCCTTTGGCGACAACGACACATTCAATGTGCTGAACGTCAAAGCAACTCTGGACATCGAGCGATACTCCCGCTTGCATGTCGACGCGGCGAACGCCGATTCCTTGTACACGGATCGCGCGCTGCTCCAACCTGAGCGCAATGTGGCCTTCTTGAAGCGCTGTGTCGCGAGTTTTCGCTGCGTGAACTTCGCCGACCAGGCGAGCGGGCGGATTTATCTGCGCATCGAGTCCGGAAAGCCGGTCGTGACCGATCAGGCGGCACTTGCAGCGGCAGTCTTGGATGCGGACACGTTGGCGGGTATTCGGGCGGTGGCCGCCGACGCGCTTCGCGGCGGCGCGCCGGTTGCGGATCGGGTCGAGTACCTCGACACCGCAGCAGGCCGCGGATTATTGCCTACCCTGGGACAATGGGGGCGACGCCAGGACGTCGCGCCGCCGGACTCCTAGCCGAGAAAGCCGCAGTATCGATCGACGTGCGCGGCGAGGTCGAGGGTGTGCTGGCGGGTGAGCCGTTCCGCCAATTCCGTATCGCGCCGCTCGAGGGCTTCGATGATTTTCAAATGATCGATGATGGAGCGTGCCGCGCGATCGCTTTGCGTAATGGTCGCGCGGCGGATGGCGCGCACATGCAGCAGAAGATTCTTGGTTGCGTCAATGATGGTTTGCGAGCCGCCCAACGCAATCACCGCGGTGTGAAACGCGATATTGGCATCCGAGTATTCGTTCAGATGTTCCGACGGCGGCGAATTCTGAAACTCATCGAACAAGTGACGCAGCTTGGCGATTTCCCCGTCGCTGGCATTGAGAGTCGCAAGCCGGGCCGCCATCGATTCCAGCGCCGCCCACACTTGAATCATTTCAATCATCTCGCGCTTTGATTTGCGAATGATGAAAATGCCGCGGCGCGGCACGGTGCGAATGAAACCTTCCTGTTCCAGCAGCGACAGCGCCTCACGGATCGGTGTGCGGCTGACGCCGAGCGCCGTGGTCAGCTGCCGCTCATCGAGGCGCAGCTCCTGCGTCGGATCGTAGATGTCCGTGTCGGCGATCGCGTTCTTCAGCAGCGCGTAAGCCTGGTCACGCAGGCTGGTAGCGTTCAACGGTGTCAGCGCCAGCGGAGCGGCGGCGGATGTGCGTTGAACCAGCGTCACAATTGAATTCATGAAGACTCTCGTCGTTCGCCGAAGTGGTTAGGCGCTTATGGTGTGCGGCGCTTCGCGCGGTTCGCGCGGCTCCCTAGATATATTACATGGCTGCAGGGTTTTTCCTAATCATTTATATCAAGAGCACGCCGTTAAACAGTCCTATCGTCTTTGCCCGGTGCCAATTCATGTGCGACGGCGTCGTCAAATTCAACAATTTCCCGATAAAGCTCGACCGCAGCGCGGTTTTCGCGCAGCGCCGATCGCGATGTTTACAAGTCCGCGGCGATTGCTTGACGTTGCTTGACACTCTGAAAGTCGTTCATATATGGTATACCACGAAAACCTAGTATGGCTGGCATTGGTTCGAACTTTTTTGTTCGCTCTTTGCCTTTGGGGGTTTGAGGTGTGGACCACTCATAAGCGCTGCTCGATACGCGTGACTCGCACGCGATATGGAGCGTCAAAGAGGCGCGATCACGGAGAACTATTATATGAATACGAATGAGTCTGCAAAATCACCGTTTGCGAATCCATGGCTGCAATTGATCATCGGGGTCATTTGCATGGCTTCGGTGGCGAATCTCCAGTATGGCTGGACGCTGTTCGTCAATCCGATCGATGCCAAGTATCACTGGGGCCGGGCGGCGATTCAGGTTGCCTTCACCCTGTTTGTGCTGGTGGAGACCTGGCTCATCCCCATTGAAGGATACATGGTCGATCGCTTCGGCCCGAAGTGGGTGGTGTTGAGCGGCGGAATAATGGTGGGTTGTGCGTGGGCACTCAACTCCGTCGCGAGTTCCTTGCCGGTTTTGTACTTTGCGGCGGCACTCGGCGGCATTGGCACCGGTTGCGTCTACGGCACCTGTGTCGGCAACGCGCTCAAATGGTTTCCAGGCCGGCGCGGTCTTGCGGCCGGCATCACCGCGTCGGGATTCGGCGCCGGTGCGGCGCTCACCATCGTGCCGATCAAGAGCATGATCGAGGGGTCGGGCTACGAACACGCCTTCATGGTTTTCGGCCTTATTCAGGGCGGCATCGTGTTCGTGTTGGCGTGGCTGCTGTTGGTTCCACCGCCACAAGTCGCAAACCTGGTCGTGAAACCCAGTCAGACGGCGCATGGCTATACGCCCATGGAAGTCTTGAAAAGCCCGGTGTTTTACGTGATGTACCTGATGTTCTGGCTGATCGCGTCCGGCGGCCTCACCATGGCGGCATCCATGGCGCCGATCGCGGATGATCTGAAGATCAGCAAGATTCCGGTATCGCTGTTTGGAATGATCATGCCGGCGCTGGGATTCGCGCTGTTCTTGAATAGGATTTTCGACGGTGTGGGGCGGCCCTTCTTCGGCTGGCTCTCCGATCATATCGGTCGAGAGCACACCATGGCGCTGGCTTTCCTGTTGGGCGCCGCCGCGCTGTTCACCTTGAGCCGAACCGGGCCGAATCCGGTGGTATTCGTGCTGGTGACCGCGCTGTATTTTGGTGTGTACGGCGAGATTTTCAGCCTGTTTCCCGCAACCCAGGGCGATACCTTCGGCTCCAAGTTTGCGGCGGCCAATGCCGGCATGCTGTACACCGCCAAGGGCGCCGGCTCTTTGATGGTTCCGGTCGCGGCCCTCATCGCCAAAGCCAATGGCTGGAGCGCGGTATTCACCCTGGCGATGTGCTTCAACGTCGCGGCTGCTCTGCTCGCGCTTTTTGTATTGAAGCCGATGCGGGTGAAGCATTTTGCCAAGAGCCGCGCGGACTATCCGCAAACGATGACCACGGCAGCCGCATCGGCAGCGCCTCGCCCGCGAGCCACGTGAGGGCTTCGCGGGATCCACTTTTTATTTTGGAGACAACATGGCAACCGTAAATCCCACGCCGATTCCGGCCAAGTCCAGCACGGCCGAAGATACCCTGCAGCGCAAGAGCCGCGATGCGAGTGTGATTTCCGGCGGCCATCTTGTCGCCAAAGCCCTCAAGAATGAGGGTGTGGATACCATTTTCACGCTCTGCGGCGGCCACATCATCGACATCTACGACGGCTGCGTGGACGAAGGGATCCGCATCATCGATGTGCGCCACGAACAGGTCGCGGCGCACGCGGCCGACGGCTATGCGCGCCAGACAGGAAAGCTCGGCTGCGTCGTGACCACGGCGGGTCCAGGGTTCACGAACGCGATCACCGGCATCGCCACGGCGTTCCGCTCCGAGAGTCCGGTCTTGCACATCGGCGGTCAGGGTGCGCTGACGCAGCACAAGATGGGATCGCTGCAGGATTTGCCGCACGTCGACATCATTTCGCCGATCACCAAGTTTGCCGCCACCGTTCCTTCCACCGAACGCGTTGCGGACATGATCTCGATGGCGGTGCGCGAAGCCTTCAATGGCGCTCCCGGCCCGTCGTACCTGGAAATCCCGCGCGATGTTCTGGATCGCGAGGTCGATGTCGCCAAAGCAGTTGTTCCGCAGCCCGGCAGGTATCGTGCCTCGACGCACTCGGTCGGCGACCCGCGCGACATCGAGAAACTGGCCGACATTCTGGTCAATGCCGAGCGGCCCGCCATTCTCTACGGGCAGCAGGTGTGGACCGCACGCGGACAAAACGAGGCCATCGCGCTGCTGCGCGGACTCGACATCCCGGGTTATTTCAATGGCGCCAGCCGCGGCCTGTTGCCGCCGGGCGATCCGCATCATTTCGATCGCACCCGCACGCAGGCATTCGCGAACGCCGATGTGCTGGTGATTGTCGGCACGCCGTTCGACTTCCGCATGGGATACGGCAAACGCATCAGCAAGGACTTGAAGCTGGTGCAAATCGACATGGACTATCGGACCGTCGGCAAGAACCGCGACATCAGTCTGGGTTTGGTCGGCGATCCCGGCGCAATTCTCGGCGCGGTGCTCGCGGCCGCCAGCGGCCGGATCAAGGGCGACAAGCGGCAGGCGCGCAAGGCATGGTTGAAGCAGCTCAGCGATGCGGAAGTGCAGGCCGGTGAAAAACTCATGCCGCTGTTCAAGTCGAACAGTGTGCCGATCCATCCCTATCGCGTCGCCTGGGAACTGAACGAGTTTCTCGCCGACAACACTATTTATATTGGCGACGGCGGCGATGTGGTCACGATTTCCGCTCAAGCGGTCCGCCCGCGCGGCCCCGGCCAATGGATGGACCCGGGTGCTTTGGGATCGCTCGGTGTCGGCACCGGCTTCGCGATTGCCGCCGGACTTGCGCACCCGTCCAAGGAAGTCCTGTGCTATTACGGCGACGGCTCTTTCGGCATGACGGCCTTCGATATGGAGACGGCAAACCGGTTCGGCGTCCCGTATATCGCGGTGATCGGCAACAATTCGGCGATGAATCAAATTCGTTACGGACAACTTGCGAAGTATGGCGAGCAGCGCGGCAATGTCGGCAATCTGCTGGGCGACGTGCCGTTCGGAAAATTCGCGGAAATGCTCGGCGGTTACGGCGAGGAGGTTCGCGATCCGGCACAGATCGGGCCGGCACTGCAGCGCGCGCGCGAATCGGTGCGCAAACTGCGCAAGTCGGCCGTGATCAACATCTGGGTCGATCCGCGCGAATATGCGCCCGGCACCAAAAATCAGACCATGTACAAATGATGCGCGGCGGGAGTTTCCATGGGTAAGGCGTTAGACGGCGTCAAGATTCTCGATTTCACGCATGTGCAATCGGGACCTACCTGCACGCAACTGCTGGCGTGGTTTGGCGCCGATGTCATCAAGGTGGAAAAGGCCGGCGCCGGCGATATCACTCGCGAGCAGCTGCGCGATATACCGGACGTGGACAGTCTGTATTTCACCATGCTCAACCACAACAAGCGTTCGGTGACGCTGGACACGAAGAGCGCACAGGGCAAGGCGGTTCTGGAGAAGCTGGTCAAGCACTGCGACGTGCTGGTGGAAAATTTTGCGCCGGGCGCGCTCGATCGCATGGGCTTTACCTGGGAGCGCATCCAGGAGCTCAATCCGCGCATGATCGTGGCATCGGTGAAGGGATTCGGTCCCGGCCCGTACGAGGAATGCAAGGTCTATGAAAACGTCGCGCAATGCGCGGGCGGCGCCGCCTCCACGACCGGATTTGACGATGGGCCGCCGTTGGTGACCGGCGCGCAAATCGGCGACAGCGGCACCGGATTGCATCTGGCGCTGGGCATAGTCGCGGCGCTGTATCAGCGCAAAACCACGGGACGCGGACAGAAGGTATTGGCGGCGATGCAGGACGGGGTCTTGAATCTGTGCCGCGTCAAACTTCGCGATCAGCAGCGCCTCGAGCGGACTCAGATAATGAAGGAGTATCCGCAGTACCCGAATGGCAAGTTTGGCAGCGCGGTGCCTCGCGCCGCCAATGCCTCCGGCGGCGGACAGCCGGGCACCATCGTCAAGTGCAAGGGCTGGGAGACCGATCCGAACGCCTACCTGTATTTCATCGCGCAGGCCCCGGTCTGGAAGGAGATCTGCCAGGTGATCGGCAAGGAGGCGTGGATCACAGATCCCGACTACGCGACCCCCGCAGCGCGGCTGCCGCGACTCAAGGAAGTATTCGCGACTGTGGAAGCATGGACTTCCACCAAGACCAAATTCGAGGCAATGGACTTGCTCAATCAGCACACATTCCCTGTGGTCCCATCTTGTCGATGGAGGAACTCGCCCATGAACCATCGCTGCGCAAGACCGGCACCGTCGTCGAGGTGGACCATCCAAAGCGCGGCAAGTATTTGACGGTGGGTAACCCGATCAAGATGAGCGATAGTCCCACTCACGTCACGCGCTCGCCGCTGCTGGGCGAGCACACCGATGAAGTGCTCGCCGAGCTGGGGTTCAAGGCAGCGGAAGTCGCTGCGCTGCGTTCGCAAAAAGTAATCTGAACCGCGCACGCACGCGCGCGATCACCAAAACGCGCGCATCCCTCGCGCGCACCGCTTTCGAGGTACAGGTATGTCACACGATAAGAACGCCGTTCGCAAGATACTCGATCAAGCCAAAGCCGCCGGACGCGCGGCCCTGACGGCCCCCGAGGCGCGCGGCGTCTGCGAGGCGTATGGAATCAGCATACCGAAGGAGGGGGTTGCGACCTCCGCGGATGCAGCCGCCAAGCTCGCATCCTCGATCGGATTTCCGGTGGTCATGAAAATCGTCTCGCCGCAAATTCTGCACAAGACCGAGGCGGGCGGAGTAATCGTCGGCGTCAAGTCGGCCGAGGCCGCCAAGGACGCCTACGCGACCATCGTCGGCAACGCCGGCAAATACGACGCCAAAGCGGAAATTCTCGGCGTGCAGGTGCAGCAGATGCTCACCGGCGGTCAGGAAGTCATCATCGGCGCGGTGACCGATCCGGCGTTCGGCAAACTGGTGGCTTTCGGGCTCGGCGGCATCCTCGTCGAAGTACTCAAGGACATCACCTTCCGCCTGGCTCCGGCCTCCAAGGAAGATGCGCTGTCGATGCTCGACGGCATCGCCGCGGCGGAGATTCTGCGCGGCGTGCGCGGCGCCAAGCCCGTGGATCGCGCGGCGCTGTCCGGCATGATCGAACGGGTATCGGCGCTGGTCGCGGACTTTCCAGAAATCTCGGAGATGGATTTGAATCCGGTGTTTGCCACCGAACGCGGCGCCACCGCTGCGGACGTGCGGATCGTGCTCAATTTCAATCCCGCGGCGGCGCGCGACCGGCCGAGCCAGGCCGCAATCGTCGAGAAGATGAACCGCATCATGAAGCCGAAGGCGGTGGCGGTGATCGGCGCTTCGGCCGAGAACGGCAAAATCGGCAATTCGGTGATGAAGAATCTGATCAATGGCGGCTACAAGGGAGGCATCTACCCGATCCATCCCAGCGCCGGCGAGATCATGGGCAAGAAAGCCTTCAAGAGCGTCAAGGATGTTCCGGGTGATATCGATGTGGCGGTGTTCGCCATTCCCGCCAAATTCGTGGCGCAGGCATTGACCGAAGTGGGCGAGAAGAAGATCGCCGGCGCGATCTTGATTCCCTCGGGTTTCGCCGAGACCGGCAACGTCGCCGGACAAAATGAATTGGTGGAGATCGGGCGCAAGTACGGCGTGCGCCTCATGGGTCCGAATATTTATGGGTTTTATTACACGCCCAGCAATTTATGCGCGACCTTCTGCACCGCATACGATGTCAAAGGCCACGCGGCACTGTCGTCGCAGTCGGGCGGCATCGGCATGGCAATCATCGGCTTCTCGCGCTCCGCCAAAATGGGGGTATCGGCCATTGTCGGCCTCGGCAATAAATCCGACATCGATGAGGACGATTTGCTCACGTTCTTCGAGCAGGACGACAATACCACCATCATTGCGCAGCACTGCGAGGACTTGAAGGACGGACGCGCTTTCGCCGAAGTGGCGAAGCGCGTGTCGAAGAAGAAACCCATCGTGATGCTGAAGGCCGGACGCACCAGCTTGGGTGCCCGGGCCGCGAGCTCGCACACCGGCGCGCTCGCCGGCAACGACAAGATATACGAAGATGTGCTCAAGCAATCCGGAGTCATCCGTGCGCGCTCGCTGCGCGACCTGTTGGACTTCGCGCGCGGTATTCCGGTATTGCCGACGCCGAAGGGCAACAATGTCGTCATCATCACCGGCGCCGGCGGTTCCGGCGTGCTGCTGTCGGACGCATGCGTCGACAATGGCCTGTCCTTGATGGCGATGCCGGCCGATCTCGATGCCGCATTCCGAAAATTCATACCGCCGTTCGGTGCGGCCGGCAATCCGGTCGATATCACCGGCGGCGAGCCGCCCACCACCTATCAGAACACCGTGCGATTGGGATTGCAGGACCCGCGCATTCACGCGCTGATCCTTGGCTATTGGCACACCATCATCACGCCGCCCATGGTATTTGCAAAATTGATGGTGGAGGTGGTGGCTGAAATGCGCGCGCAAGGCATCGAAAAGCCGGTGGTTGCCTCGCTTGCAGGCGATATCGAAGTAGAGGAAGCGGCGGAGTATTTGTATCAGCACGGCATCCCGGCGTACGCCTACTCCACGGAAATTCCCGTGGCGGTTCTCGGCGCGAAATACCGCTGGGCGCGCGGTGCAGGACTGATTCCGCCGGTGTGACCGATCCCGCAGGCTAGCGGCGGATAGTTGCGGCGCCGGCGTCGAACGGCAGCTATGCTCTCTACATGATTTTCGCGCCGCAAAAAGTTCTGTTGCGCAGGATGTTCGATGCCGCCATAGCATCCGCACAGCCGGCGCGATGCATTCCGCCGCATCTTCCCGCCGTGCCGCGCGGCAGGCTGGTCGTCGTGGGTGCGGGCAAGGCTGCCGCCGCGATGGCGCGCGCCGTCGAGGACAACTGGCCAGGGCCGCTCTCCGGGGTTGTGGTCACGCGTTATGGTTACGCCGTGCCTTGCAATCAGATCGAGGTTCTCGAGGCTGCGCATCCGGTGCCCGATGCTGCCGGATTGCTTGGCGCGCAGCGCGTTCTCGAGGCAGTGCGGGGACTGGGCGCAGATGACTTGGTGCTCGCTCTGATATCCGGCGGTGGCTCGGCGCTGCTGCCGCTGCCGGTGGCAGGATTGACGCTCGAGCAGAAACAGAATGTGAATCGGGCGCTTCTCAAGTCGGGCGCCACCATCAGCGAACTGAACTGCGTACGGCGGCATTTGTCCGCCATCAAAGGCGGCCGGCTGGCCGCCGCGTGCTATCCGGCTCGGGTGCTGACCCTGATGATCTCGGATGTGCCGGGCGACCGGCCCATCGACATCGCTTCCGGCCCCACGGTCGGAGATCCCACGACTTCAGCCGATGCTCTAAGCATTGTGCAGCGCTATGGCATAGATCTGCCGCCGCCGGTGCTCGACATATTGGCGAGCGGTCGGGGGGAATCGGTGAAACCGGACGATCCCAGGCTCGCGCACACAGCCGCGCGCATCATCGCCACCCCGCAGCTGGCGCTCGAAGCGGCCGCCGCCGTGGCGCGCGAAGCAGGTATTCCAGCCTACATTCTCGGCGACGCCATCGAAGGCGAGGCGCGTGACGTGGGCAAGGTGCTGGCCGGCGTCGCGCTGCAGGTGGCTGAGCGGGATCAGCCGGTCGCCGCGCCTTGTGTAGTGCTTTCGGGCGGCGAAACCACCGTAACCGTACGCGGCAGCGGGCGCGGCGGACGCAACGTCGAATTCCTGTTGTCGCTCGCGATCGCGCTCGACGGTCACACGCGCATCTACGCGCTTGCCGGCGACACGGACGGCGTCGATGGTCAGGAGGAAATCGCCGGCGCCTGCCTCGGACCGGATTCGCTGGCACGCGCGAGGGCGCTTGGATTGAAGCCAGAGAACTCGCTTCAGGACAACGACGCCCATAGTTTCTTCAGCGCGCTCGGCGATTCGGTGATCACCGGGCCGACGCTGACCAACGTCAATGACTTCCGCGCCATTCTGGTCGCAGCAGGTGGCGGCGGGATTGGCGAGCGAAAGCCTCTGTCTGGTACTCTTTAGCGCATGGAAACTCCGCTGACGCCTCTGGAATTTTTGCGCCGCGCGCGCAAGCTGCATGGCGGGCGCGAGGCGGTGATAGACGGCAATTTGCGGTTCACTTACGCGCAATTCGCGCAGCGCTGCGACCGCTGGAGCGCGGCGCTGGCCAAGCTGGGCGTCGGCAAGGGCGATCGGGTCGCGACGATTGCGCCCAATACGCACCAGCATCTCGAACAATTCTACGCGATACCGCAGCTGGCGGCGGTCATCGTGCCGATCAACTATCGGCTCTCGGCCGACGACTTTGTGTATGTCGCAACCCACAGCGGCGCGCAGGTCCTGTGCGTGCACGCCGACTACCTCGACACGGTCGATGGCGTTCGCGACCGCATGCCCGCGGTCCGTCACTTCGTCGCGCTCGAAGGCAACAAGCCGGGTTGGCTCGAATATGAAGCGCTGATTCAAGGCAGCGGCGAATCGTTCGACGTCCCGGAATTTGCCGAAACCGATCTGCTGGCGATCAACTATACCAGCGGCACGACCTCGCGCCCGAAGGGCGTGATGATCACGCATCGCAATGCGTGGATCAATTCGGTGGGCACGCTGGTGCATTGGCCGATGACCCCGGCCGATCGCTACCTGTGGACGCTGCCGATGTTTCATGCCAACGGCTGGACATTCACGTGGACCGTGACCGCGGCCGGTGCGGCGCACATCTGCTTGCGTGCCGTAGAAGCCGCGGCAATTTACGAACTGGTGCGGCGCGAACGAGTGACGCATCTTTGCGCGGCACCCACCGTCCTGATCGGCATCGCCAATGGGCCTGAAGCGCAGCGCGTGCATCTGCCTCGCGGCGTACGGCTGTTCACCGCCGGGGCGCCGCCGGCGGCGGCAACGATTGAGCGCATGGAATCCGATCTGGGCTGGGATGTAACCCACGTCTATGGCTTAACCGAGACGGCGCCGTTCATTTCCATTTGCGAACCCATGCCCGAACACGCGACACTTTCCAGCGCAGACCGCGCGATCGTCAAAGCCCGTCAGGGCGTTGAGCTCATTACGTCCGGCGAACTGCGCGTCGTGGACCACGATATGAAAGATGTGCCGCATGACGGCACGACCATGGGCGAAATAATCGCCCGCGGCAACGTCATCATGCGCGGCTATTACAACGATGCGCAGGCCACCGATACGGCCTTCGCCGGCGGCTGGTTCCACTCGGGCGATGGCGCCGTGGTTCATGCCGATGGCTACGTCGAAATCCGCGACCGGTTCAAAGACGTGATCATCAGCGGCGGCGAAAATATTTCCTCAATCGAAGTCGAAGGCGCTCTTTTGCGGCACCCCTCGGTGCTCGAGGTGGCCGTGGTTGGAATGCCGCACGACAAATGGGGCGAATCGCCCCACGCGTTCGTCGTGTTACGCGCCGGGATGTCCGCAACTGCTGCCGAGCTGCACGATTTCGCGCGCGGCGCATTGGCGCACTTCAAAGTGCCGAGCGCGTTTCATTTCGTGAAGGAATTGCCGAAGACCGCGACCGGAAAAATTCAGAAATTCGTGCTGCGCGGCAAGCAGGCTGCGATAATGCGGCAATGAGCGGATTCTAAGGCTTAGGGCTTGAGCACAGCGCATTTCACCGACGCCGAGCGCAGGATCACGCTCATTGGAGTGATGATCGTCTTCCTGTTGTCGGCTTTGGATCAGACCATCGTGTCCACCGCCATGCCGGTGATCATCAGTCAATTGCATGGACTCGAGCTGTATGCGTGGGTGACCACGGCTTATCTTCTGAGCTCGACGGTGATGGTGCCGATCTGGGGCAAGCTGGGGGATCTTTACGGCCGCAAGCCGATATTGCTTGCGGGAATAGGGTTGTTTCTGTTCGGCTCGTGGCTCGCCGGGCTTGCCGGCGAGTTTGGCGACCTGCCGCTGCTCGGCGGCGGCATGGTGCAGCTGGTCGTGTTCCGGGCGGTGCAGGGATTGGGCGGCGGCGCGCTATTTACAACCGCCTTCGCCATCATCGCGGACCTGTTCCCGCCGCGGGAACGCGGCAAATTCGCCGGCCTGTTCGGCGGTGTCTTTGGGATTGCCAGCGCCATCGGCCCGCTGCTGGGAGGCTATTTCACCGATCACGGCACGGTAACCGTGGGCGGCCATGTCATCGAAGGCTGGAGATGGGTGTTTTATCTGAATCTACCCATGGGGCTGATTGCCCTGTTCATGGTGATAGCCAAGATGCCGAAGCTATCGCATGCGGCAAAGGGCAGCATCGACTACCTGGGCGCGGTCCTGATCGTGGCGGCGTGCGTGCCGCTGCTGCTGGCTCTGACCTTCGGCGGTCAAAAGTATGCGTGGAGTTCGCCCGTGGTCTTAGGTTTGCTTGCGATGTTCCTCATCTGCACGGTTTTGTTCGTGCTGGTGGAACGACGGCTCAAGGACCCCATTATCCATATGGAGCTGTTCAACAACAGAGTGTTCACCTGGGCGAACACCGCCGGCTTCTTCTCGTCGATGTCGTTTTTGAGCGTGGTGGCGTTCCTGCCCTTGTTCATGCAGCTCGGACAGGGCGTGCAGGCGACGACCAGCGGCTTATCGACGATGCCGCTCATGCTGGGCTTGATTGCTGCGGCCACCATCAGCGGCCGGCTGGTCACGCGCACCGGCCGCTACAAGCCCTTCATGTTGACCGGGATGTCGGTGTTGCTGATCGGCACTTTTCTGATGAGCCAGATGAGCTATCACACCAGCAGGCTCGATCTCGGCTGGCGCATGGCGATTCTCGGCATCGGCTTGGGTCCGCTGCAGAGCTTGTATGGCGTGGCCATTCAGAATGCGGTACCTCTCAACAGAATCGGCGTCGTGACCAGCGCCAACCAGTTCTTCCGCCAGATTGGCTCGACGGTGGGGGTTGCGATTTTCGGCACGTTGTTGACCAACAATCTCAACAGCAAGCTCTCCGCCTGGGCCGCCTCCAAGGGCTTGCCGCCCATCGACCTATCAAAGCTTCGCAGCCTGTCCATCGATGCCCAGGTTCACGCCGGCGTCATGAACATTCCCGAGGGCATACGAGTTCTGATCGCGGACGCTGTGACACACGTCTTTGCGCTCAGCATCATCGTGGTCGTGATCGCGCTGACCGCCACCCTGATGATTCCGGAACTGCCGATGCGTGAACGCTCGCGGGTCCCGCCCAAGGATGCGGTTCCCGCGGATGCCCACATGTAGCGCGTGCGCCGCCGCTACGGCGGCGCGGCCATCATTTTCTGAAAATTACCGCTGTAGAATTTGTTCTTGGTCTCTTCCGAAATGTCATGGAAGGTACGCTCGAAGCGGCCGATGGGATCATCGGTGCCTTCGGGATGCGGATAGTCGCTGGAGAACATGAACAAATCGTCGCCGGCATCCTTGATCAGCCGCCCGACGTTCTCGCCCGGGAATGGGGTGAATTTCACCGCGCGGCGGATGTACTCGGAGGCCTTGATTGGCAAGCGCGCCACCGACGGATCGGTGCGTTTGAATATCTTCTGGCTAAGATCGAGCATGCGTAGATATTCCGGAACCCAGCCGGCGCCGAGCTCGATGACGCCGCCGCGCAATCTCGGAAAGCGTTCGAACACTCCGTCGAAGACCAGCGCGGTAAGGAATTGTTGCGGGCCAATGGACAGCAGCATGAAATCCCGCACGCGCAGATTTTCGCCGCCTTCCGCGCCGGTGATGTCCTTCGGCCGCGGCTGGCCGTTGTTTTCGTATTCCGCCGCCTTGGTCGATCTGTTGGGTCCCACATGCAACATGAACGGTACATTCAGGTCGCAGAACGCCTGCCAGACGACGTCAAAATCCGGGTGGCCCGGCGATTTGTCCCCCACCGGCATGCCTGGAATCCAGAATGCACCGCACCCCAAGCGTACCCCTTCCACCATTTCGGTCACGCAGCGCGCCGCATCAACCAAGGACACCTGGCCGACGGCGATGAGACGCGGGTCTTGATTGCAAAACGCGGCCATCGCACGGTTGTGAGCGCGAATTCCGCCGTAGCGCACATCCAAATCATCGTGATGCAGATACTGGGTGGCGGAAAAGGTCGAAAACACCAATTGTCGCTGGAAGCCCAAATCGTCCAACGCGGCCTTTCTCTCGGTGGCGTCAAATGCGCCGGGCGCATTCCATCCCTTGATCCCCTTGACCACATCGATGGCGGCAACTCCGCTGGCGGCGCGTTCCCGCTGTTTCGCAACCGCGTCGTTGATGAGCTCGAAGCTCTTGGTGCCGGATTTCACCAAGCTCATTTCCGGCAGCTTTGCGGCAATGTCGGGATCCGTGAATTTTGAAATCCAATCCTTGGTTTCCAAGATGTGGCTGTCAGCGTCGCAGTAAAGCCGATCGGTCGCATAGGTCATGTGGGCATTCCTCGACGGGTGCTTAGTAGACTCAAGTTATAATTACCGTGCGGTGAAGTCAAGGACGCAGCGTCATGCCGGCAAGCGGCGGCGCGGGCGCGCCTTTGCGTCGGGACGCCTGGCCACGACCTTGTTGGGCTTGCCGAACTTGGCCTGTAGGGCATTGTTGCCGCCAATGGTGAATTCGCTCCAAATCTCCGCGGCCCGCTGCGCGGAAATGCCGCTGCGCCGCAGCGCGCGCGCCGACAGAATTGGCGCGTTGACCGACATGATTGCGCAAACCGTGGCGACGTCTTCCGGAAACCCGTAGACCTCCCTGCAGCGTCTCGTGAAGTAGTCGATGATGATCGTGCGTTCATCATGGTCCTGGCGTTTCACCAGACCGGCTATGGAACGATCGCTGGCCAGCAGCCGCATGATGGGGCCCCGCTCATAGAGATATTCCATGGCGCGCAGATTCGAGCGGCGGATGATCTCTTCGAATGGCACATCCGGCGGCAGCACATTGAGGCCCCGCCCGCGCAAATAGCGGTATTCGCGCTCGACCAGCGCTTTGAATAAATCCTCGAGCCGCAGAAAGTATTTGTAGATGAGCGGCTTGCTGATGCGCGCCTGCACCGACACCGCTTCGAGCGTGCAGCTCGAAAGCCCGCGATCGATGATGAGCGCCACGGCGCTGTCCAAAATTTGTTCGCGCCGCTTATCCGGCGACATGCGCTGTGCGCGCCTTTTCGCAGGCATAGACCACCCCCGGGGACAATCACTCTTTGCAGCCATTCTACGCGAGACTTTCCTTCGGTGCGGCAGCCGGCGGGTCCCATTGCCGCCGGACTTGGTATAAAGTTCGGCATCCGAAATAGGGGCCACTCGCCCAAAGGTACGGCATAAGTGAAGCATAGAAATCGCTTGATGGTGGTTGGCGCGGTTGCGCAGGCATTCGGCGCAATAACCTGCGCCTTCGCCGCGGACTTCGGGCCGGCCAATCCTTTCTACGCGCCGAGCAAGCTGCCGTTCAACGCGCCGCCATTCGACCGGATCAAGGACCACGATTATCAACCGGCAATCGAGGCGGGAATGGCGCAGAACCTTGCGGAGATGAAGCGCATAGCGGACGATCCGGCGCCGCCGACCTTCGAGAACACATTCGTCGCGATGGAGCGATCCGGTCGGCTTTTAAACCGCGCGCTCGCGGCCTTCAACTGCGTCAGCGAAGCGAATACCAACCCGGTTCTGCAGGCGGCCAAGACCGCACTGGCGCCGGCGCTGGCCGCGTACCGGGACTCGATCTATTTGAATACCAAGCTGTTCGCACGCCTGTCGGCCGTCTATACAAAACGCGCCGCGCTCAAGCTCGATGCGGAGTCGCTGCGGCTGGTCGAGATAACCTACGACGAATTCGTGCATTCAGGTGCGAACCTCTCGGCCGCGAACAAGGAGCAGCTCAAAAAACTGAATAAGGAGGAGTCGGCTCTGGCGGATGAATTCTCCAAAAAATTGCTCGGTGCGGCCAAGGCTGGCCGCTATTTGACGGCCGATCGAGCCGAGCTCGCAGGCCTGGGTGAGGCGCAGCTTGCCGCCGCGGCGCAGGACGCCAAGAGCCGCAATGCCGAGGGGTACTTGATTCCGCTGCAGAACACGACACGCCAGCCGGTACTTGCGGCCTTGAGCGATCGCGCGACGCGGGAAAAGATTTTTCGCAATTCATGGGACCGCGCGGAGCGCGGCGATGAGGACGATACCCGCAGTACGTTCGCGCGCCTGGCGCAGATCCGCGCACAGCGCGCCCAACTGCTTGGCTTCCCGAGCCACGCGGCGTGGAAACTGAAAGACCAGATGGCAAAAACACCGGAGGCAGCGCTTGAGTTCATGTCTGCCCTGGTGCCAGTGGCGACCGCGACCGCGCTGGGCGAAGCCAAGGACATTCAGGCGGTAATCGACGCGCAGCATGGCGGATTCACGCTTGAAGCCTGGGATTGGGCTTTCTACGGCGAGCAGGTTCGCAAAGCCAAATTCGACCTCGATGAGGCCGAAATCAAGCCCTACTTCGAACTCAATACGGTACTGGAGTCGGGCGTGTTCTTTGCGGCCAATCAGCTGTACGGCATCACTTTCAAGGAACGCAAGGACATTCCCGTATACGAACCCGATGTGCGGGTCTTCGAAGTCTCCGACGCGGACGGCAAGGCGCTGGCGCTGTTCTATTGCGACTATTTCAAGCGCGATAACAAGAACGGCGGCGCTTGGATGTCGCAATTCGTCGATCAATCCACGCTGCTTGGCACCCTGCCGGTCGTCTACAATGTCGCGAACCTGCCGAAGCCGGCGCCCGGCGAGCCCGCGCTGATCAGCTTTGACGACGTCACCACCATGTTTCATGAGTTCGGTCACGGGCTTCATGGGATGTTCGCCAATACCCGCTATCCCAGCCTTTCGGGAACGGCCACGGCGCGCGATTTTGTCGAGTTTCCATCGCAGTTCAACGAACACTGGGCGATGTACCCCGCGGTGTTCAATCACTACGCCAAGCACTACAAAACGGGCGCCCCGATGCCTGCGGCGCTGGTGGAGAAGATCAAAAAGGCCAAGAATTTCTCCGCCGGCTACGATCTGACCGAAGTGCTGGCGGCCGCCGAGCTCGACATGCAATGGCATGTGTTGCCGGCCAGCGCGCCGCTGCAGGATCCGGATCCATTCGAAAAGTCGGCGCTGGCCAAAACGCATCTCGACATCCGGGCGGTGCCGCCGCGCTACCGATCGAGCTATTTTCTGCACATCTGGAGCGGCGGGTATTCGGCCGGCTACTATGCGTATATCTGGACGCAGATGCTGAACGATGATGCGTATCAATGGTTCGATGAAAACGGCGGCTTGAGCCGCGCGAATGGCGAGCGTTTTCGCCGCATGATCCTATCGCGGGGCAATACCGAGGATCTCGCGGCCATGTATCTTGCATGGCGCGGCAAGGCTCCGAGCATCGATGCCATGATGAAATATCGAGGCCTGAGCGCGGCTCGCTAGCCGCCCGCGCGCCGCCCGCGGGGCGCCGCTCGAGCCTTAATTGCCGAGGCTTGCGAACCCCTTGCCTTCGGCAACCAGCTGCTCGAGCAGCGGCGATACCTGCAGCCACTTGCCTGCGGTTTGCGCACTGTATTTCTTCAATTTCTCCAGCGCATTCTTCAAGCCGACTTCGTGTTCAGCCCAGAACATCGGGCCGCCGCGATAGGCCGGGAAGCCATAGCCATACAGGTAAACCACATCGATGTCGCTGGAGCGATACGCCACACCTTCGCGCAGCACTTCGCAGCCCACATTCATCAGCGCCAGAAAGCAGCGCTCGACGATTTCTTCGTCGCTGAACTGGCGGCGCACGATGCCGTACTCCTTCGAAACCTTTTCGATGATTTCCGCAACCACCGGCGATGGCCGCGGCGTGCGATCGCCGGGCGCATAATCGTAGTAACCGGCCTGGGTCTTCTGGCCCAGGCGCCCCATTTCCACCAGCAGGTCCGCGGCGCGCGTGACGCGGCCGTCAAACGTTGCCGGGTCGCGGTCCTTGCGCGACTTGTAGCCGACGTCCAGTCCGGCCAGATCGCTCATCTGCAGCACGCCCATTGGCATGCCAAAGTTGCGCAGCGCGGCGTCGACCTGTTCCGGCATTGCGCCTTCGAGCACCATGAGCGACGCCTGATAGGCATAGCCGCCCAGCATGCGGTTGCCGATGAAGCCGTCGCGATTGCCGCACACCACGCCGACCTTGTTGATGCGCTTCGCGGCATCGATGACGGTTAGCAGTACGTCCTGCGCCGTTTTCGCGCCGCGCACGATTTCCAGCAATCTCATAACATTGGCCGGAGAGAAAAAATGCGTGCCGACGACATCGCTGGGCCGCGCTGTCGCGGCGGCGATCTCGTCGATGGAGAGGTAGGAGGTGTTCGTCGCGAGTATCGCGCCTTTCTTGGCCGCCTTGTCCAGTTTGCCGAATACGTCCTTCTTGATCGCCATGGTCTCGAACACGGCCTCGATGACCAGATCCGCATCACCGACATCGGCGTACGCCAATGTGGGTTTCAGCATGGCCATGCGCTGTTGAACCTGCTCCAGGGTGAGCTTGCCCTTGGACGCCGTGTTTTCGTAATTCTTGCGGATCACCCCCACACCTCGGTCGAGCGCGTCCTGCTGCATTTCCAGCACCGTGACCGGAATTCCGACGTTCAAGAAATTCATCGCGATGCCGCCGCCCATGGTGCCGGCGCCGATGATGGCGACGCTCTTGATGTCGCGCTTCGTGACGCTCTTGTCGAGGTTGGGGACATTGGCGGCCTTGCGCTCGGCGAAAAACACGTGTTGCAGCGCCTTCGCCTGGCTGTTCTGCATGCACTGTATGGCCAATTCGCGTTCGCGGGCCATGCCTTGGTCGAACGGTAGCGTGGCAGCTGCTTCCAATGCATCGACGATGCGCTGCGGCGAGAAAAGATTTTTCTTTTCCCTGGCGATACGTTTGCGGGCTGCATCGAAAAATCCGGCGGGCAGCTTGGCAGAGTCGATATTGATATCGCGGATCTTGCGCGGCGGCGCCTTTTGCGCAGCCAGATCCCTGGCATACCTGATGGCGCCCTCGAGCAGCTCTCCATCGATGAGTTTGTCGATCACACCGGCTTTGGCCGCTTGCCCGGCGCCAATGGGATCGCCCGAAATGATCATGTCGAGCGCGGCTTCAATGCCGATCAGCCGCGGCAGCCGCTGCGTGCCGCCGGCCCCCGGGAGAATCCCGAGCTTGACTTCGGGCAATCCGACCTTGGCGGTCGCGATTGCGACCCGGTAGTGGCAGGCGAGGGCAACTTCCAGGCCGCCACCGAGGGCTGTGCCAAAAATGGCGGCAACGATGGGTTTGGCGGAGTTCTCCAGCGAGCGCAGCGCCTCATGCAGGCCGGGCGCCAAGGGCGGCTTGCCGAACTCGGTGATATCGGCGCCCGCCATGAAGGTGCGTCCCTCACAGGCGAGAACGCCGACCTTGATTTCCGCATCCTGCGCAAGCTTGGCTACGCCATCGATGATGGCGGTGCGCACGCCAACACTGATGGCGTTGACGGGCGGGTTGTTGACCCAAATGATGCCAACCTCGCCGCGCTTTTCGAATCTACCTTGCATGAGCTTCTCCAAAGGAATGAATTATCCGTTTCGCGCGCTACAGCCGCCCGACTCGCCGACCCCCGTCGACGACATGCACTTCGCCCGTCGTCCGCGAAGCCACTGCGCCCAGGTAATAGATGGTCTCAGCCACATCCTCGGGGGACACCAATGTATCAAGCGCCGATGCGGACTCGTAGCTGTGGCGCATTTTCTCGAAGCGCTCCGGCCCCAAGCCTACTTTAAGCCAGGGTGAATCCACCATTCCGGGCGCGACCGCATTGACTCGCACCTGCGGCCCGAGCACGCGCGCCAGGCTCAATGTCAGAGCGTTGAGCGCCCCTTTCGACGCGACGTAGGCGATGCTCGAGCCGGCGCCCAGCAGAGAGGCAATCGAGGAGACGTTGACGACCGCGGCGCCCGGACTGCTCTTCAGCAGCGCCGCAAACGCGCGGGTCATTTGAAACGCGCCGATGACGTTTACCGCATAGATCTTGTGAAAGTCGTTCGCATCCAGGCCGTCCAAGTCCTTCAAGTCGACGAACTTGGTGGTTCCCGCATTGTTGACGAGCGCGTCGCAGCGGCCGAAGTGATCCCTGATCCGCTGCGCCAGCTGCACGCATTGGCCGTCAACCGCCACGTCGGCGCGCTCGACCAGCACATCGGCGCCGTGAGCTCTGCAGGCGGCCGCGACCTTCTCCGCAGGAAGCGCGTCCCTGGAATAGTTCACGCACACATCCCAGCCGCGCTGCGAAAACAAAATCGCACTCGCTGCCCCGATACCCGACGAGGAGCCGGTGATTACACAGACTTTTTTATCCACGATAGGCCCTTGCGGTAATTTCAAATTGGCGGGCGCCCGTCCAATATTGGCATTCTCTCATGCGCCGGTACACTGAAATGTTTGACTCGCCGCAGCTCAGCGTCGCACACTTGTATGTTGCGCAAGGCCACGCCACGTTGGCCATCGCGGTTGGGAGAAGCTATGCGATTGTCCGTCCGTTCGCTGCTCATCGCAGCAGCTGCTTTTGCGCCTCTGTCGCTACCGAGCCTCGTATCCGCGCAGGCGCAACCCGCAGGCGCCGCCGCCGCTCCCGCGGCCGCAGCGCCCAAGCCGACCACACCCCGGCCGCGGTTCATGCCGCAGTTGACGCCCGAGCAGATCGCGGCATTGCCCAAGTGGACCGAAATGGTCATGACCACCCGCGATGGAGTAAAACTCGCGGCCAATGTCTTTTTGCCCGCGGGCGCCGGCCCATTCCCCGTGGTGCTATCGCGAACGCCATATCTCAAGGATGCGCTGGGTGAACTATCGGGCTACACGGCCAAAAAGTATGTCGACGCGGGTTATGCCTTCGTCATGCAGGATGTTCGCGGCAAGGGCCATTCGGAAGGATTCTATGAGGCCTTTGTTCCGGACATGGAAGACGGCTATGACACCGTCGAATGGGCCGCCAAGCAGCCCTGGTCGAACGGCAGAATCGGCATGGTGGGCGCCTCGGCGCTGGGGATCACCACCAATATGGCGGCAATGGCGGCGCCGCCGCATCTGGTGGCCGCGTTTGTGATCGTCGCGCCCTATGACCAGCTGCTCAATGCGTATCCCGGCGGCGTCCTGAAGGACGAGGACACGCTTGGCTGGTTGAAGGGCCAGGGCGAGAGCCAGGCTCAACTGGACCAGGTGAGCGGCAGCGCCACCAATTCCGCATTCTGGAACGAACATGCGATGACCACGCAGCGCAAGTTCATTCGCATCCCCATGTACAACCAGGGCGGCTGGTACGACATCTTCAATGACGGCAACGTCGAGAATTTCCGCTGGCTGCAGAATTTTGGCTCGAAAGGCGCGCGCGGCAATCAGAAGCTGTACATGGGACCGGCGGGACATGGCGGCCTCGGCGGCGACAAGAGCGACATCGAATACAATCAGCCCGGCGCGACCATTCCTCCGACCGAGGAGATGCGCTGGTGGGAACACTGGTTGAAGGGTGTCGACAACGGCATCATGAAAGAGCCGCCCGTGACTCTTTTCATGATGGCATCGGGGCGTAAGGGTCATCCCTCGGATTCAAGCCGCGTGTTCAAGTCGCCCAACTGGCCGCCGGCCAATCATCCGACTCCATACTACCTGACCGCCGACATGCATCTGTCGACCAAAGCGCCGACGGCGTCGAACGCCAAGATCAGCTACAAGTTCGATCCGGCCAATCCGGTCAAGACTTACGGCGGCTCGAATCTTTTGCAGACCGCCGGACCTTTGGATCAGCGGCCGATCGGTCAGCGCCAGGATTATTTGCGATTCGAGACCAAAGTGCTCGACACGAACGTCGCGATCGCCGGTCATGTCGATATGAAGCTGTGGGCCGCAACCGACGGACTCGACACCGACTTCATGGTCAAGCTGGTTGATGTCTACCCCGACGGCTACGAGCAGATCATCCTCGATAATCCGATCCGGACCCGCTACCGCAACGGCCGCGATCCCGACGATGTGGCGCTGATGAAGCCGGGCAAACCCGAGGAGCTGCACATCGACCTGTGGAACACCGCGTTTACCTTTGAGAAAGGCCACAAAATCCAGGTGACGGTCACCTCGTCCAATTCCACCAAATTCGAGATCAATCCGAACACCGGGGAGCCGTTCGGCATTGCGACCACGACATCGCCGCGGGTGGCTACCAATACCGTGTACTTCGATCGCCAGCACCCTTCCGCGATGATCCTGCCGGTGCAGGAAGCCGCGCCGCGATGAGGGCTTATTGATCGGTAGCCGGCAGGATGATGCGCGGGTCGGGAGGATCCGCGTACAAAAGCGCAACTTCGCTCGCGCGGCGCTGCATCGCCAGCCGCTGGTTGATCGAGCGCTTATCGGTGATTTCTCCGGCTTCTGCCGACGGCGGATCCTTCAAAATCAATAGCCTTGCAATGGTATCGGCGCTGCCTTGT
>Ga0210388_10000694_pt1 | contig 26882 bp, 25 predicted proteins | sample IncBWC19OmetaG_FD_155485 | JGI IMG/M metagenome (GOLD analysis project Ga0210388, IMG submission 155485) | Forest soil microbial communities from Barre Woods Harvard Forest LTER site, Petersham, Massachusetts, United States - Inc-BW-C-19-O ...
GATGACCCTGGTGGCGCAGGGGATCGCCGAAGAGGTCCGCGGGCAGGGCGTGGCGGCCAATGCGCTCTGGCCGGCGACGATGCTGGAGAGCCAGGCGACGATCCGCTGGGGGCTCGGCGACCGTTCACTCTGGCGGACGCCGGAGATCGTGGCCGACGCGATGGTGGCGATCTTCGCCAAGCCGCCCGACACGATGACCGGCCAGGCGCTCATCGACGAAGACTTCCTGCGCGGCGAAGGGGTGACCGACTTTTCCCGCTACCGCTGCGATCCCGACAAGGAGCCGCCGCGCGTGGGGTTCGACTTCAAGCTTCAGGCGGGCTGAAGCGCGGCCTCGGCCTCGGGCTCGGCGTCGCCCTTGACCCCGAGCCCGTCGACCTTCTCGGTCTTTTTGTCGACCTTGCGACCCATCCGCCTCAGCCAGCGGACGTGCGAGCGAAACGCGCCGCGCATGGTCCGGTGGGAGCGGTGCGAGATCCCGTGGGCCCGGCAGGTCGCTTCGACGATGGGCGAGATCGCCGGGTAGTGGATGTGGCAGGTCTTGGGGAACAGGTGGTGCTCGACCTGGAAGTTGAGGCCGCCCAGGTACCAGGTCAAAACCCGGTTGTCGCGCGCGAAGTCGACGGAGGTCTCCAGCTGGTGAACCATCCACTCGCGGTCGATGCGCGTCGACGCCGTCGCGGGGGCGCGAAAGTCCGCCTCCTCGACGCAGTGGGCGAGCTGAAAGACGGTCGCCAGCACCAGCCCCAGGATGGCGTCGGTGAGGAGGTAGACGCCCACCACGGTGATGACGCGGTGGTGCAGCAGCGGGATCACCAGCGCCAGCGTCAAGAAGCTCAGCTTGCCGAGGCAGAAGCAGGCGAGATCCCACCCGCGCGGCCGTGACACCGCCGTGTCGCCGACCCCCGGCCTGATGATCGACCGGAAGTCGCCCGAGACCTGCCAGTTGAGCGCCAGCAGCGCGTAGAGGCCCCAGACGTAGAGGTGCTGGAAGCGGTGGAACCAGTAGCGCCGCTGATGCGGCGAGAGGCGCGCCAGCGGGCCGAGACGGATGTCGTCGTCGGAGCCGGTCACGTTTGGGTAGGTGTGGTGAGCGATGTTGTGCTTGAAGTGCCAGAAGTAGGCGTCGCCCCCCAGCAGGTTCAGCGTCAGCGCCGCGACCTTGTTGACCGCGCAGTGGCGTGAATAGGCGCCATGGTTGCCGTCGTGCTGGACGTTGAACCCGACGCCGGCCATCGCCAGCGCCAGCGAGATGGCCAGGGGCACCACCTGCCACCAAGCCGTCGCGCCCCAGACGAGGGCCACGTACGAACCGACCAACCAGGTCATCAGGATCGCCGTCTTGAGGTACATCCGCCCGGAGCCCTGGCGGGAGCGTTGGCTGGCGTCGAAATAGCCGGCTACGCGTGCCTCAAGATCGCGCCTGAACTCCGAGCTTGGGGAGTAGCGGGGGGGCACTGCATGGGAGAGTACCATTTCCCCCTTCTACGAAGTGGCGTTTCTAGGGGATTCCCTGAATTTTGCGTCAAGCTCGCAAGAGCCCGTCCGGTATGGCGATTTCGGGAGGGTCCGAGGACGGGCGCGCCTGATTTTCTGTTTGAGGGGCGCAGCGGAGCGTCAAAACGGCGATCTCGGCCGGAACCGCCAGCCGGATCGGCATGCCGGTGGTCCCGAGACCGCGGTTCACATAGAGCGCCGCCGCCCCCATCCGGTAGAGCCCGGTCGTGAAGCGGGTGATGACCCGCGCCAGGTTGAACCGTCGGGCGAAAAACGGGACGCCGATCTGCCCGCCGTGCGTGTGCCCGGAGAGCGTCAGATCGACGCCGCGCTGGGCTGCGTCGGGGAACAGGACCGGATCATGGGCCAGCAGCAGGGTCGACGCGGCGGCCGGCCGGTCGGCCAGCGCGCGGTCGAGATCGTTCCGTTTGGTCCAGGTGTCGTCGACGCCGGCGACGTAGAGGACGGCGTCGTCACGCCGGATGGACACCCCGCGGTTCCGCAGCAACGTCAGCCCTGCCCGCTCCAGCGCCAGGGCCATCTCTTCCCCGTCGGTGAAGTAGTCGTGGTTCCCCATGCAGGCGAAGACACCGTCACGGCCGCGCAGCTTGCCGAGCGAGGTGGCGACCACCGGCACGAACGCCGAACCGCTGGCGATGAGATCGCCGGTCACCGCCACCAGATCCGCCTCGAGGCGGTTGACCGCGGCCACCCAGCGATCGACGCGGGCGCCGTCGGCGAACGGACCGCAGTGCAGGTCGGAGATCTGCGCCACGCGGTAGCCGTCGAACGCGGCAGGGAGGCCGGCGATCTCGATCTCGTGCTCGCGCAGGCGGGGGCCGCCGATGAACGCCAGCAAGGTTCCGATGAGCGCGGAGCCGAGCCCTGCCGTCCAGGCGGCGTTGGGCGGCGCATGAAGCAGGGCCGCAACGACGAACGCCAGCGGCGCCAGGGCCGCGAACAACAACCCCAGCGTCCACCAGACGAAGAACGGCCAGAGGACCAGGTAGAGGCGCAAGCGCCCAGGCGCCCCCAAGGTGCTCCGCCCGCCGAACAGGGAGATGATGAACCCGAAAGTGATGGCGCCGGCGACCGCCAGCACCGGCCCGGGGCGGCCGGTCAGGTGCACGAGCGCGGCGCAAAGCGGCGCCTGCACGCCGAAGGCGATCAGAAAGACCATGACCACGAACCGGCCGCGGCGCCGGGGTCCGATCCTTTTCTTGGGCGTGCTGGCGTCGGACAACGCCCCCCGGTTTAGCATCAACCGGCGGCGGGCGCTTCCCGGGGGCGGGAAAAATCTCCCCCCGCCCGGACGAGGCGCCGGATGGCCGCCTCGCGGCTCTGCCCTGCCCCGCAGCTCGGCCGCTCGGCGCCTGCGCACGCGAACTCGGCGATCACCCTCTTTTCGTGCGCGGCGCGAAACGGTCGCCCGCCGCTCTCACCGCAGGCGACGCCACCCGGTCCGGCGAACCAGATCGTAGAGCGTGCTCCCCATGTCCCAGGAGAGGCGCACCCCCGCGATCTCGAGCGCATCGAGCTGGCGTTCGACGAACAGCGAGACCTGCCAGGTCCGCACGCCGAACGGGAGCTGCCAGTCGAGCGCGAAGTAGGGCCTGAACCCATCATCGAACGACGCGCCTGCCACGTGCTGCGTGCCGCCGCCGAGCTCGATCAAGAACGTGTCGATCGGAAACAGCCGAAGGACCCCCGCGACGAGGACCGTGTCCGGCGCGGCGCGGGGGAGATCCGCTTCACCCATCACCACCAGCGATGCCTCGCGGCTGACGACCGCTTCGACCTGCCCCGACCCGACGAAGGTCCCGGTCCCCGCGGCAGAGCGGTAACCGCCGTGAACGCCGCCCGACACGAACGTCCAGTGGCCAGCCAGGTCGAGCCCCGCCTCGACGAAGTGCGCCGAGTCGATCGCCCCCGATTCGATGTCCATGAGCGCCAGCGTGTGCCGCGTCAGCTTCTGGGCGACGCGATCGCGCAGGGCCAGCTCCGTCCCCGCGAGCGTGTGTCCGACGCCGGCGTCGAAGGTCGCGCCCGGACGCCAACCTGGGCGTGCTTCGTCGACGGTTGCGACCGACTCGGGAGCGGCTGAGGGACCTGGCGGCGCCAGCGCGTAGGCGGCGCCGATCAGCCCGCCTTCGCCGGTGAACGCCGGGTTGAAGGGGCCGAGCCCCTGCCCGTTCGAGAGATGGACCCCGTGCAGATCACCGAACAACGACAGCCGATCGCCGAGCGGTACCTCCAGGCCTGCGCCCAATTGAAGGATGAACTCGTAGACGTCGCCGCCGGGAAGGAACGGACCGCGCAGAAACAGCAGCAGCCCGCCGGACACCCGCAGGTAGGGACGGACGGGTCCAAGCGGAAACGGAACCAGGCGCGCCGCCAGCTCGCCCCCCGCGCCGCCGTTGGCAGTCCACCCGCTGTCAGAGGTCCCGGTGGCGCCCAACAGGAGGGCCGCGGCCTGGAGGCGCAAGGTCGGGGTGGCGCGCCATTCGATCCCGGCGCCGACGAGCCCGAGATCGATCCCGGCGACGCGGCCCGGACCGACCTCGCCGCGCGCATCGACCACCAGCGACAACCGCGACGCTGGACTCCATGGCGGCGGTGGAGGCGACGGCACCGACGGGGAGGCCGGCACCGACTGCGCCCGCGCGCCGACGGACACGCCCAGCGCGCACAGCAGCGCGAGCGCCGAGAACGATCGCCGTCGCATCGGGCGGGGAGACTACGCGAACCGGCCGCCAGAGGGCGCGGCCGGGCTCACAGCTGCCTGCGAATTCGCAAACTACAGCGGCGGATTGGCGTTCTTCACGAGGTCGAGGAGGTACGGCTCGAACAGCAGCCCGGCCTCGGGCGCGCCGGGGGAGGCGTCGTCCGAGACGCAGTTCTCGTCGAAGCGCGCCGCCTTGGCGTCGGCGGTTCCGTCAGATTCGCCGGGGACCTTGATCCAGAGGTAGGCGTCGACGTTGGGCGCCGGCGCCGCCTGCGGGCGCTCGCCGAGGCCGGCGCCCTTGATGTTGCACCAGTTGCCGGGGGCGGTGCGCACGTTGGCGACGCCATCGCGGCCAGTGTCGATCACGAACCCCTTGCCCGTGATGCCCACCGTCGGCAATCCCTTCGCCAGATCCTCGACGTAGCCGAGCTCGTCGTTGGGGGCGGCGGCCGGATCGCGCTTGGGCGCCGTCGGGTCCTTGGACGGATCGTAGTTCGAGACGTCGGTCGCAAAGCCTCGGATGCGCTCGGGACCGCCGGCCATGGCCAGCACCTCCTTGTAGACGGCGAGGCTCTTGACCAGGTTGCGCGGCCAGCCGAGCCAGCCGGCGTGCGCGGCGTCGATGTAGAGGAACGCGTTCGGCAACGACAGCTTGGCGATCGCGTAGGCGATGGCGCGCTTGTAGATTCCCTCGGCGGCGGCGCAGTTGGGCTTCTCGAGGTTGGTCACCAGGTTGGCCAGCGAGTCGGGCTCCACGATCAGGGCCGTGTTCAGCTGGGGATGCGCGGCCAGCGCGGCGGCGATGACGTCGATGTACTCCTTCTGATAGCGCGCTTCGCCCGCTTCGTTCGGGCCGAGCTCGCCCGCCGAAGCTGCGGCGGCGCAATCACGCCCCGGCATGTTGTAGACGACCAACACCGGCACCACCGGCTGACCGCCGGCGGTCTGCTGCGCCATCGCGTCGTCGAGGGTGTGCGGCAGCGTCGCCAGATCGGCGATCTTGCTCATCCAGATCGCGGTCGGGAAGGCGCCGAGCTTTTTCAGCTTGGGCGCCTCCGCCGGGTGCTTGGCGGCGAGCGCCTCGACGGTGGCGTGATAGTCGGGGTTCACGTACAGCTTCGCGCCGACGAAGGGGTTGACGTCGGGCGCGTGCGGCGTGGTGGCTGGCACCACCGGAGCCGGTTTCATCGACGCACCCGAGCCGGCGCACGACGCCACGCCCATACCGAGACCGAGACCAAGGACCAACGAACCGAGACGCCTCATCTTCTTTTGTCCTCCGAGGGCCGCGAGCATAGACCAAGCCGCCGCCCAAATAAAACCGAGGCGTGTTCCGGGTCACCCGCTTTTGCAGGCCCGCTGAATTAGTCTGGGCGGCACATCTTGCGGGGCTATGCTCCGCCGCCATCCTATGAAGCTCTTTTCGTCGCTGAAACTCCTCTCGTCGCTGACCGGGGCCGCCCTGGTCGGATTCCTGCTGGCCGTCTTCACCGCGCAGCACGGCTGCGCCAGCAACTGCGGTGGGAACTGCCCGATCACCTACGCCTATATCGGCGACATCGACAACTACGAGCTGGCCAACGTCGTCACCGGCTTCGCCATGAGCGGCCCCGCCTGCCCGGCGGCCGGCAGCGTCGGCTGCGTCGGCGACGAGCTGAACACGGTCTGCACGCACTTCACGATCAGCGCGTCCATGCCCGGCAGCTGCGACTTCTACGTCACCTTCAGCGACCGCCCGACCGAGGTCGTCCACCTGGAGTACGGCCCCACGCAGAACAGCAACGGCAGCTGCTGCCGCGGCTACCCGGTCTTGGGCGCCCAAACCTACGTCATCCCCGACCACGCGTCGGGCGGGCTGATCTATCCGCTGAACGGGCCCGACGGCGGCGCCAGCAACGTGACCGTCCTGACCGACGGCGGCATCGACGCCGAGGGGCACACGCAGGAGGCCGGCACCACCCGAGACGCCGGCGCCGACTCCCTTCCGGCCGACGCCAAGTAGCTTCTGATCGCGCCTCCGATCGCGCCTCCGATCGAGCCTCGGCCGCTCACTGCGCGATGTCGAGCGGGGGGCCGTAGAGACTGTCGCGGAACTCGACGTAGCCGAACGAGCCGCTCCCCTTGACCTCGAGCACGACGGTGTCGCTGGCGTCCACCTCCTGCATCAGCGAGGAGGTCGAGTAGGTGATGATCGTGTTGCCGTTCGAGAGGCGCTGGACGTCCCCGAAGTTCGTCACGTTGGCGCCGCCGTTGGCGCTGAAGGCCTTGATGAGGTGGCCGTCGAGCCCGTATTCGACCGCCTGAGATTTCCCGGCGGTTCCGTTGTTGGCGAAGATGAGGATGCTGCTGGCGAGCAGCTGAGTCCCGTGCTGCTCGCCGCCCCAGGCGGCGTGCCCGCCGCTCACCTTCTTCGAGAGCAGCCACTGCAGCGTGCCGGAGCGGTTGACGACCGCCACGTCCTCTTGCCAGTCCGAGTAGGTGTAGAAGTCTTCCGTCTTCGAGTAGCGCACGGAGTTGCCATGGCAGCTCGGGAACGACGTGCCGGGGCCGGTGACGCCCGTCGGCTCGAAGACCTCCTTGTACGTCCCCGCGTTGTTGATCTCGAAGATGCTGTTGCAGTCGCTCTCGCTGTAGTCGAGGTACGCCATGGTGTCGGCGGTGACGGCCGCGATGTCGTGCGACGCCTTGGTGTTCGAGTAGGTCTGGGTGGTGAGGCCGTCCATGGTCACGCGCCTGAGCGGATTGCCGGTCAGCGCCTCGTTCACCAGCCAGATGCTCTGACTGTCGGCGGACATGCGGGCGCGCGAGATTCCGTCCGTCGATTCCCCCGAGCCCTCCGTGTACCACCAGACCACGTCACCGTCGGTGTCGAAGATGAACGGAACCTTGGAGCCGGTCCCCTGCCAGAACGAGGTGATGAAGAATCCCTTGGGGACGGCGGAGGCGTTCTTGACGGAGAAGCTGGTGACTGGCGCGGAGCTCAGCTTCGCCCCGGTGGTGACCGTCTGATCGTTGCTGGTGTACGTATTCGTTCCGTCGCTGGCCGTGATGCGGAAGTGGTAGGTCTTGGCCGGCTTCATGCCGAGCAGCAAGGTTCGGTAGCTCGCCACCGTGAGATCGACCGGCGCGGTCATGCCGTAGCTCGTGTCGAGACCGAAGTCGATGTGCGCCGAGGTGATGCCCGACGCGGAGATCGACCAGGTGACGATGCCGACCGTGGTGGGTGCCGCCGATTTCACGGCGCTGGCGAGCTGCACCATGATGGTGAAGAGGCTCCCCTGCCCGCTCCCGCCGGTTCCCGTCGAGGGGCCGCTGCCGGCGGTCCCTCCGATTCCTGCGCGCGCACCGCCCGCGCCGCCCGTTGCCGCGCCGCCGGTGCCGCTGCCGCCCGTGCCGGTCGTACCACCCTTGCCGGTGCTTCCCGCGGCTCCGGTCGTGCCGCCGCGTCCCGCCGCGCCCGTGGCGCCTCCCGTGCCGATCGTGCCCCCGGTGTGGGTCCCGCCCGTTCCGGGGCTCGCCCCGCCGGTCCCGTTGCCACCCGTGCTCGATCCGCCGGTGCTGCCGCCGGTTCCGTCGCCGGAGCCGCCGGTGCCGCTGCCGTTCGAACCGCCCGTCGCTTCGACATTTGTCCCTTCGGACTGAGCACAAGCTGCCACCACGACCAAGCTGAACGTGAGGAACGGGTTGAGCGCGCGTCTCATGCACAGACCAGTGACGACGAGCTTGAAAACAGCTCACGCACGCGTCGTTTTCTCGGCGATAGAACGAGTTCCGAGAATCCGGCGCCCTCTCGGGCTGACCGCTGCGCGGTTCGTTACGGCTTGAGCTTGCGCAGCAGGCGCGCCACCGGGTCGTAGAACCGGTCGACCACACGTTCCTTGAGCGGAATGATGGCGTTGTCGGTGATGGTGATGTGCTCGGGGCAGACCTTGGTGCAGCACTTGGTGATGTTGCAGTAGCCGATGCCGTGCGCCTTCTTCAGCTCGGGGACGCGGTCCTCGGTGTCGAGCGGGTGCATCTCCAGCGCGGCCACGTGCACCAGGAAGCGCGGGCCGATGAACTCCTCGTGCTTGTGGTGATCACGCAGCACGTGGCAGACGTCCTGGCAGAGGAAGCACTCGATGCACTTGCGGAACTCCTGCACGCGCTCGATGTCTTCCTGATACATGCGCCACGTCCCGTCGGGAGCGTCGGGCGCGCGCGGCTTGAACGGCTTGATCTCCTTCTTCACACGGAAGTTCCAAGACACGTCGGTGACGAGGTCGCGGATCGAGGGGAAGGTGTGCAGCGGCTGCACGGTGACCGGCTGGTCGAGCGGCAGGTCCGACAGGCGCGTCATGCACATCAGCTTGGGCATGCCGTTCACCTCGGCCGAGCACGACCCGCACTTGCCGGCCTTGCAGTTCCAGCGCACCGCCAGATCGTTGGCCTGCTCGGCCTGGATCTGGTGAATGGCATCGAGGACGACCATCCCCTCGGAGACGGGCGTCTGGTAATCGCGAAACGCGCCCTCGCCCTTCTCGCCCCGCCAGACTCGAAAAGTCGCGGACGTCGCTTCGGACATTATTTGTTCTCCTCGATGACCTGCTTGAGATCGTCGCGCAACGCCGAGATGGTCTCGCGCCGCAGATCGGGCCGCCCCCCTGCCCCCTTGCGCACCACGTGGTTGAAGGTCGAGAAATTCGGGTCCTTGTCGGGATAGTCCTCGCGAAAGTGCCCGCCGCGGCTCTCCTTCCGCTCGAGGGCCGAGGTGGCGATCGCCTCGGCGCAGGCGAGCAGGCTGGCCAGATCGAGCGCCGTGTGCCAGCCCGGGTTGTACTCGCGGTTGCCGACGCTGGCCACCTTGGCGGCGCGCGCCTTCAACCCCTGGATCCCCTCCAGCGCCTTCCGGATGTCCCCCTCGTTGCGCACGATGCCGACGTTGTCCTGCATCAGGTCTTGCAGCTCGTATTGAATCTTGTAGGGGGCCTCGGCGTCGCCGGCGGTGGCGGCCCGCTCGAAGGGCGCCAGCGCCATCCGCTCGGCGGCGTCGATCGCCGCCGGGTCGATGTTGGCGGCGGCCCGCTCGCGCGCGAACTTGGCGGCGTGCTCGCCGGCCCGCTTGCCGAACACCAGGAGGTCCGACAGCGAGTTTCCGCCCAGGCGATTGGCGCCGTGCAGGCCCGCGGCGCATTCGCCCGCCGCGAACAGGCCGGGGACCGTCGACATCTGCGAGTCGCCGTCGACGCGGACGCCGCCCATCGTGTAATGGGTGGTCGGGCCGACCTCCATCGGCACCGCGGTGATGTCGATGTCCGCCAGCTCCTTGAACTGGTGATACATGCTGGGGAGCTTCTTCTTGATGTGCTCGGCCCCCTTGGGGACGCGCTCCTTGATCCAGGCGATGTCGAGGAACACGCCGCCGTGCGGGCTGCCGCGCCCCTCGCGCACCTCTTTCATGATCTTGCGCGCCACGTGGTCGCGGGTGAGGAGCTCGGGCGGACGGCGCGAGTTCTTGTCCCCTTGCGTGTACTTCCAGCCTTCTTCCTCGCTGTCGGCGGTCTGCGCTTTGTAGTTCTCCGGGATGTCGTCGAACATGAAGCGCTTGCCGTCCTTGTTGCGCAGCACGCCCCCCTCGCCGCGGACCCCCTCGGTCACCAGGATCCCCTTCACCGACGGCGGCCAGACCATCCCGGTGGGGTGGAACTGGATGAACTCCATGTCCATCAGATCGGCGCCGGCGTCGTAGGCCAGCGCGTAGCCGTCGCCGGTGTACTCCCAGCTGTTGCTGGTGATCTTGAAGGCGCGGCCGACGCCGCCGGTGGCCAGCACGACCGCCTTGGCCTTGAAGACGCGCAGGTTGCCGCGCTCGCGATCGTAGCCGAAGGCGCCGGCGATCCGCCCGGCGTCGACGAACAGCTTGGTGATCGTGTGCTCCATGTAGACCTTGAAGCCCTGGTGGACGCCGTGGTCTTGCAGCGTGCGGATCATCTCCAGGCCGGTGCGATCGCCGACGTGGGCCAGGCGCGGATAGCGGTGGCCGCCGAAGTTGCGCTGCAGGATGCGCCCGTCCTTGGTGCGATCGAAGACGGCGCCCCAGGCCTCGAGCTCGCGCACGCGATCGGGCGCCTCCTTGGCGTGCAGCTCCGCCATCCGCCAGTTGTTGAGGTACTGCCCGCCGCGCATGGTGTCCGAGAAGTGGACCTTCCAGCTGTCGCGATCGTCGACGTGCGCCATCGCTGCCGCCACGCCGCCTTCGGCCATGACCGTGTGCGCCTTGCCGAGCAGCGACTTGCAGACCAGGCCCACCGACGCCCCACCGGCCGAAGCCTCGATGGCCGCGCGCAAGCCGGCGCCGCCGGCGCCGATGATCAGGACGTCGTGCTCGTGCGTCTCGTGAACGGGCATTAGAAGATCCTCGGGTCGACGATGACGCCGCTGGCGCAAAGTCGGATGTAGATATCGGTGAGCGCCACCGAGAACAGGCTGAACCAGGCCCACTTCGGGTGGTGCCGGTTGAAGCAGCTCGCGCAGTCGTAGGCCTTCTTGCGCACCGGCGTCTTCGACATGGTGTCGATCATGCCGCCCACCAGGTGGCGCAGCGAGTGGCAGCCGAAGCTGTAGCCGGCCAGCAGGCAGGCGTTCACCAACATGATGAGCGAGCCGACCCCGATCCCGAACCGCGCGTGGCCCGTGGCGGGATCGTTGAAGATGAAGCTCTTCACCGCCCCGGTGATCAGGAAGATGTTGAAGATGAGCGCGAAGTAGAGCGCGTAGCGGTGGACGTTCTGAATCAGCAGCGGCCACTTGGCCTCGCCGCGGTAGTCGTGGCGCGGCTCACCGACGGCGCACGACGGCGGGTCGGCCCAGAACGCCTTGTAGTAGGCGCCGCGGTAGTAGTAGCAGGTCATCCGGAAGGCCAGCGGGAAGACCAGGATCAGCATCGCCGGCGAGAACTTGACGAAGGGGAGCCAGGGCCAGCGCCAGGGGCCGAACCAGGCGTGCGGCGAGTTGCCGAAGATCTCCGGCTCGTAGAACGGCGACAGGTAGTTGCCGTAGGCGTAGTTGTCGCCCTGGAGCAGCGCCCAGGTCGTGTAGATGATGAACGACGTGAACACCACGAACGTCACCAGCGGCATGACCCACCACAGATCCTTGCGCGCGGTGTGGCCGAAACGAACCCTCTTCAGCGAAACGTCGACGGTGGCCATGGGTAATCGTCGCGGAGCATAATCGCCCCCGGAGAACTTTCAAACGTCTTACGCAGCGGCGCTCGAGCCGGCCGATGGCGGAGGTGGTTCGCCGGCGAGCGCGAGGATGCGGGCATTGACCGGGACCTCGTGCAGGAAGCGGTGGCGCCAGCCATGATCGGCGACCCGGTCGGCGCGCGCCAGCAGGCGCTCGCGGGCCAGCGCCAGCGCCGCCCGGGCCTCAGCCTCCTGGCCGGCCGCCGCCAGCGCCTCAGCGTACGTCAACCGAACCATCGACTCGCCCTCCTCGATCTCGCCGAGCCGCTCGAGCGCCGCGTGAGCCTCACCGGCCGCCGCCAGCGCGCCCTGGCGATCTCCGGCGCCCAACCGGGCTCGCGCCAACGCGCCCAGCGCCGCCACCCGGATCGCCGGCGCCACGATCAGCGCGGCGACGGCCGCCGCAGCTTCCTCGGCCGCGGCCGCGAGGTCGCCGCGGGCGATCAAGATCTCGGCCAGGTAGACACGCGCCAACCCCTCGAGCCGCGGCTCCCCCTGGCGTCGAAACGCCTCGATGGCCATCCGCTCCAGCCGCTCGGCCTCCGCCAGCTCGGGCCCGAAGCCGAGGACGCGGCCGAGGTTGTGCTGCACGGCGGCTGACAGATCGTGGAGCCCCATGCGGTCGCAGGCGCCGAGCGCCTGGCGCAGGGAAGCCTCCGCGCGCTGGAAGTCGCCCAGCTCCGAGTACATGTAGCCGAGGTTGTTGCGGACGGCGCAAGCGTTGCGCAGGTCGCTCGCCTGCTCGAACGCCTGCAACGCCGCTTCGAGGCCGGTGAGGCAGCGCCCGAGATCGCCGGCCGCCGAGGCCCGCACCGCCCTCACCTGGTGCAGGAGCCCCCGCGCCTGCGGATCGAGCGCCGCATCCGGCTCGCCGGCCAGCGCGCCGATGGTCGCGATCAACGGATCGGCGATCGCGTACCGCCCGCCGAACACCAAGAAGTGGGCGCCCCAGGCCAGCGAGATGATTCGCGCGCTCCGGATGGACGGATCTGCGGTGAGAGGCGACGCCTCCACCTCGGCGACCTCGCGCTCGACCGCCTCCAACCGGCCGTGCTTGCCCGCCGCGACGATCGCCTGCGCCAGCGCGCGCAGCCAGGCGGCGCCGCCGGCCGGGAGATCGGCGGCGGCCGCCAGGGCCAGGCGCTCGGCCTCGGCGAGCTCGCCGCGCCAGACGCGCGCCTCGGCGGCGATCAGGCGCAGCTTCCCGGCCTGCTCGCCGGACGCGCCCCCGGCGATCCCCAGCTCGGCCCGCTCGATCGCGGCGACCAGATCGTTCGCGCTCAACGACTGCGCCGCCGCCCGCTCATACCAGCGGGCGGCGCGCGACGGCTCGGCCCCACGACGAAAGTGCTCCGCCAGCACGATGGCATCCGCCGACCCGGCCTGCTCGAGCCAGTCACCGGCCAGCCGGTGGCCCAGCAGCCGGTCCTCGTCGGTGAGCATCGCGTACGCCGCTTCGCGGATGAGGGCGTGGGCAAACACCAGCTCGACGTCGCCGGCCAGCGCCGGCGTCGACGCGCGCGTCACCAGCTCGTGCGCCGCCAGACGTTCCAGCGCGTCCGAGACGTCCTCGATCCCCGCCTCACCTCCCAGGAGCGCGGCCAGACCGGCCCGGCTGAATCGCTCGCCGAAGATGGCCGCCGCCCGCAGCACGCGCTTGCCGTCGGGCCCTTCGCTGTCGAGCCGCGCCTGCACCATGGCCAGCACCGAATCGGGGAGCGCGTCGGCGCGGCCGGCCGCCGTCGCGCGGATCAGCTCCTCGAGATAAAACGCGTTCCCGTCGGCGCGCTCCACCAGCCGCGCCAGCAGCTCGTCGGCGATCGCTCCCAGCGCCTGCCGGACCAGCTGCTCGCTGGCGCGCTGCGAAAGAGGCCCGAGGCGAATGGTCTGCCGGTGTCGCGCGGTCCAGATCTCGGGGAACCGCTCCTCCACCTCGGGACGCGCCAGCGCCAGCACCATGAACGGCTGGTCGTGCAGATTCCGCAGCGCGCTGTCGAGGAAGCTCACCGTTCCCAGATCGCCCCAGTGCAGATCCTCGAGCACCAGCAGCACGGGGTGGGCCGCGCACTCGGCCATCAACCAGTCTTCGAAGGCGCGCCGCATGCCGTCGCCCATCAACTGAGGGTTGGCGCGGGCCGTCCGCAGGGCCTCGCTGGCGCTCCCTTCCGCAAACCGCACGTCGGCGATCTCCCCCAGAAACTCGGTGACCCGATCGCGCGCCTCGCGATCGACGTGACGGGCGACGCGCGCCGCCAGCTTTTCCTGCCGCGCTTCCAGCGGCTCGCCGTCGACGATTCCCGCGGTCCGCCGGATGGCGCGGGCAAGCATCGCGAACGGGGACCCGGCGCCGACCGAATCGACGCCGCCGAACAGGATCTCGGCGCGATCGGGCTGACGCTGCACCCACTCGATCAGCTCCTGCCGCAGCCGCGACTTTCCGACGCCGGCCGAGCCGATGACCAGCACCGGGGTGGCGGCCGACTCGGCCACCGTGCCGGCGAAGAGGTTGGTCAGCATCGACATCTCGCGGCCGCGGCCGACGAACGAGGTCGCCTTTCCGAGCAGTTGGCGCTCGACGCCGATCGAGTCCCGCTCCGCGCGGAGATAGGGCGCGGTGCCGTCGCGCCGGACCTCGAAGCGCGCGTCGAGCATCCCGGCGGCCACGTCGTCGAGACGGATGCTGCCCGGCGGCGTCCCCCGCAAGAGACGCATCCCGTTGTCGATCACCTCCCCGACCGCCGACCAGGCCGAAAAGCGCCCCTGCCCGGTCGACACCACCAACGCGACGTCGGGCAGCGCGCTGCGCATGGCCAGCGCGCACCGCGCCGCGCGCGCCGCCTGATCGGCCGCACGCTCCTGCTCCGGCAGCGAGACGACCACCGACCCATCTGGCAGCGGGTGAACGCGGGCTCCATGCCGGCGAGCCAGGTCCTCCTCGATCGCAATCAGCCGGCGCAGCTGCCCTGCCAGCACCGCCTCTTCCTCGAACGGCGGGGTCCCTGACAGGGTGCCCGCTGGCGGGGTGTCACCGCTCCAGCGCCGCTCTCCCGTCGCCGATGGGCCGGCGATGACGACGCAGGCGATCCGGCGTTCGCTGGCCGTCAGCGCGATGGTGGCCCCGCCCGCACGCGCGGCGCCGACGGCCCGGCCGCCGCCGAGCGGTCCCAGCGCGCCAAGCAGATCGAGGACCGCCGCCGCGTCGGCCAGCCGCTCCTCCGGATTCTTCGCCAGCATGCGGGCCACGCAGTCGTCGACCGAGGCTGGCACGTCTGTCGCGAGATCCCGGACGCGAGGCGCCTCGACGAGGAGGATCTTGGCCAGCAGCGCCGTCTGCGCATCGGCCTCGAAGACCGCGCGGCCCGTCAGACACTGGAACATCACGCACCCGAGAGAGAAGACGTCGGCGCCCGGGGTGATTTCGCGCGCGCCCCGGACCAGCTCGGGAGCCATGTAGCCGGGCGTCCCGATCACCTTGCCGGTGCGGGTCAGCCGCCCCGCCCCGCTGGTGAGCCGGGCGATGCCGAAGTCGAGCACCTTGAGCCGGTCGATGGCGCCGCCGGGCAGAAACAGGTTCCCCGGTTTGATGTCGCGGTGGACGACGCCCCGTTTGTGCGCGTACGCCAGCGCCTCGGCTGTGCGGCGGGCCAGGGCAACCGTCTCCGCGATCGTCGGGTGCTCGCGCTCGAGGCGGGTGGCCAGGTCCTCGCCGTCCAGCCACTCCATGGCGATGTAGCGCGCCCCGCTGTCGGCGATGCCGTGGGTGATGTAGCGAACGATGGCTGGATGAACGAGGCCGGCCAGGATGGCGGCCTCCTGATCGAACCGCTGCGCCTCGCGCACCTCGCGCCCGGTCAGGATCTTGACGGCCACCGTGGCCCCGGTGGCGAGATCGCGGGCGCGATAGACCGCGCCCATCCCTCCCGCGCCCGCCTGAGCGAGGAGCTGGAACCGCCCAGCGACGATCTGCTCGATCACACCCGCTACTTCGGCAGATAGACCGTTACGCTTTCGGCGTAGGTCTGGCCGGTCCCGAAACGTCCGGCATCACTGCAGAAGTCGAAGTCGCCGAACAGGCCCTGGAAGGCACAGTCCTTCGCGCAGGAGCCGAGGACCGTCATCGGGCAATCGCTGAGCGAGTCGCCGCAGGCCCGCTCGTCCTCGGTCTGCCCCGGCGAGAGGCAGAGATAACGCGGCTGTCCCGGGATGAAGAGGTTGCCGAAGTAGGTCGCCTCGCGCTGCGTGTACTGGGCGAGCTCGCTCCAGGTCGGCAGCAGCGCCAGGTTGGGACCGCGGACCGAGATCTCCCGGTGGACACCCGCCGCGTCGACGCGCGCCAACACACAGGCCGACACCCACCGCTGACATGAGCCGTCGCAGGAGCCGTGCGGAAGTCCCCACTGAGGCGCGAGCCCCAGCCCGCCGGGGAACGTGTAGGTGGCCCCGCCAGCGGTGAACGTCAGGATCTGCTGGCCGTCGAGGGCGCAGGAGACGATGTACTGGAGCAGCTGCAGCGTCGCCGGATCGGTGAGCGCCGTCGAGCCGTTGCCGAGCAAACCGCTGGCGGTCAGGCCGTTCGCCGACAGGCCGTTCGCCGACAGACCGTTCGCCGACAGACCGTTCGCCGACAAGCCGTTCGCCGACAAGCCGTTCGCCGACAGACCGTTGGCTGACAAGCCGTTCGCCGTCAGGCCGTTCTCGGTGATCGCGGCGACGCCCACCGCGGGCCCTGCGGCGACGTCAGGCGATCCCTCGGGGCCTCCGGATGAGCCACACGCGAAGGCGCCGGTGGCGAGCCAAAGGAAACCCAAACCTCGGGCCACGCGATTGGCAACCATGCCTCAAGCATCGGTGGCCTCACGCTAATGCTTTAGCGTACTTACAAACTTTTTATAAGTTCGTTTAAGTAACCGTAGTTACGCTATTTTTCTGGATAGTTCCTGTTGGACCTGGGCTGCGAGGCGCCGAATTTCGTCGTCGGTGATCCCCTTTTGCCGATCGGCGAGGGCGGTGAAGCGGGTGTAGACCTCATCGAGCTGGGGCTTGTCGAGCGCGAGCCCGAGATCCTTGCAGCGGGCACCGAGCGCGTGGCGGCCGCTGTGCTTGCCGAGCACCAGGCGGCTCTCGGGCACGCCCACGCTCTTCGGCTCGATGATCTCGTAGGTGGTCCGTTCTTTCAGGAACCCGTCCTGGTGAATGCCGGCCTCGTGCGCGAAGGCGTTGGCGCCGACGATCGCCTTGTTCGGCTGGACACCGACGCCGATGATCTCGGTGAGCAGCTGGCTGGCCGGAAACAGCTGCTGGGCGTTGATGCCGGTCGTGTAGGGGAGCTTGTCGGCGCGGGTCTTCAAGACCATCACGATCTCCTCGAGCGAGCAGTTGCCCGCCCGCTCGCCGATGCCGTTGACCGTGCACTCGACCTGGCGCGCGCCGTTCTGGATGGCGCTGAGCGAGTTGGCGACCGCCAGGCCGAGATCGTTGTGGCAGTGGACACTGACGATGGCCGACTGGCCCAGCGCCCGCGCCACCTGTCCGATGAGGGCGCCGTACTCCTCAGGGATGCCGTAGCCGACGGTGTCGGGGATGTTGACCGTGGTGGCGCCCGCGGCGACGACCGCGCGCGAGACCTCGATCAGATACTCGACCGGCGTGCGCCCGCCGTCCTCGGCGGAGAACTCGACGTCGCCGACATACTTGCGGGCCAGCGCCACCGCCGCCGCCGCCTCGTCCAGGACCTGCGCGCGCGTCTTCTTCAACTTGTACTTCAGGTGAACGTCGCTGGTGGCCAGGAAGACGTGGATGCGGGGGGGCGACTTCGCCTCCTCGAGCGCCTTGGCCGCCCGCTCGACGTCGAGCGTGGTGGCGCGCGCCAGCGCCGCGACCTTGATCGGAACCTCGCGGCTGACCTTCTGCACCGCCTCGAAGTCGCCCGCCGACGCGATGGGGAACCCCGCTTCCATGATGTCCACCCCCAGCTCCGCGAGCTTGTCGGCCATGCGCAGCTTCTCGCTCACGGTCATGCTGCAGCCCGGGGCCTGCTCGCCGTCGCGCAACGTGGTGTCGAAGATATGAACTTTGTCCGGGGTCGGGGTCGCCATGGGCTCAACCTTGGGTCTGGGGTCCTGATTTCGCAAATTTATAATTGTTCTTGGTTCGATAAGCGTTCGTTATACTCTGCCGTTCCCCATGGAGCTCCACGCGCTGCAGGTCTTCGCCATGGTGGTCAGCGAGCGCAGCTTCTCGCGGGCCGCTGAAAAGCTCTTCCGCACGCAGCCGGCGATCTCGCTGGCGGTGCAGCGACTCGAGGGGGAGATCGGCGAGAAGCTGATCGACCGCGGCGCCAAGGAGCTGGTGCCCACCGACACCGGCCGCACCGTCCTCGACTTCGCCCGCCGCTTCCGCAACCTCGAGGAGGAGCTGGAGGGGGCGCTGGCCGAGCTGCGCGACAAGTCGGCCGGCCGCCTGGTCGTCGGGGCCAACGAGTCGTCGACGCTCTACCTGCTCCCCTACATCCAGCGCTACCGGGGCCAGTTCCCCAAGATCAAGGTGCAGATCCGGCGCGCGCAATCGAGCCGGATCCCGGTCGAGCTCCTGGAAGGGGACCTCGAGCTCGGGGTGGCCAGCTACGATCCCGGCGACGATCGTCTGGTCGCCAAGGTCATCTACACCGACGCGCTGGCGTTCATCGTCTCGCCCAAGCACCGCCTCGCCCGCCGCCGCTCCGTCTCGATCACCGAGCTCGGCGAGGAGACCTTCATCGCGCACAACGTCCTCTCCCCCTACCGCGAGGTGGTCCTGCGCGAGTTCCGGCGGCACAAGGTCCCGCTGCGCATGGACGTCGAGATGCCGACGCTGGAGACGATCCGGCGCCTGGTCCAGAACGACGAAGGGGTCGCATTCCTTCCCCGCATGTGCGTGCGCCAGGACGTCGAGAGCGGCGTCTTGCGCGAGGTGAACGTCAAGGAGCTGCACGTCGAGCGCAAGGTTCGCCTCCTCTATGCCAAGGCCCGCACGCTCAGCCACGCCGCCCGCGCCTTCCTCGAGCTCGTCCAGCAAGCCTCCAGCGGGTAGGTCCAGGTGCGCGGTCGATTCAGCGGCCGGGGCGCCCCGTCGGGGTTATATTGAAGGTGTTCCGTGAGCGGCTCCCATCCGACTGTGACAGTTCCTGCGACGGTCGAGGACGCCGCCGCCTGGGCTGCGCGAATGGAGGCCCGCCGCGCGCACGCGAGCTGGCGACCTTCGAACGGCGCCCGCCGGTACGGCATCGCGCTGCGCCGCTTCGCCGGACCGGCGAGCTACCGCAGCCAGGTGAGCCACCTGCGGATCGCGCACCTGACCGACCTGCACGTCGGTCGCATCACGCCGTTCGAGGTTCAGCGGACCGCCGTCGAGATGACCAACGCCGAGCGCCCCGACCTGGTGTTGCTCTCCGGTGACTTCGTCTGCCACAGCCAGCTCTATCTGGATCAGCTGTCCGAGGTGATCCGTCTGTTTCAAGCCCCGGTCATCGCCGTGCTCGGCAACCACGACTACTGGTCGGGCGCCGACGAGGTCGAAAAGGCGCTCCAGCACGGCGGGGCCGAGGTGCTGCGCAACCGCAACACCACCGTCACGCTCGGCTCCGAGCGGCTCCAGGTGGTCGGCCTCGACGACGCGTACACGGGCCATGCGCAGCGCGACGCCGCCGTCAAAGGGCTGCGCAAGGACCTGCCGGCGATCGCCCTGTCGCACATCGCCGAGGAGGCCGACGGTCTGTGGCGGCACGGCATCCCCCTCGTCCTGTCGGGTCACACGCACGGCGGACAGGTGACGCTGGCGCGGCTTCACGAGCTGTCGGTCGGCAAGATCGCCGGCCACCGCTACGTCCACGGTCTCTACGGCTCGCGCGATCAAGCCGGCCGCAACGGCGAGCCGACCGGTGCGGTCTACGTCGGCGCCGGGATCGGCGCGGCGGTGGTGCCGTTTCGCCTCGGCGAGCGCGGCAAGCGCGAGGTGACGATGTTCGAGCTCGGCTGCGCGCCGGGCGACTTCGTCGAGCACCACGCCGAGCAGGAGCCGATGGCCGGGCGCAAGCCGACGCAGGCGACGATCGACCGCCGCGCCGCCGCGGTCGTCCGCAAGCGGCTGCGCCGCGAAAAACGCCTGATCCGACCGTAGATCTTAGATTCGCGACGAGCGCGCCGGGGAGGCCGGCCGAACCGGGGGCGGCCCCGATTGCTCATCCGCACTTGCACTGCGGCGCGCGGTTGTCATATTCGCGCCATGACAAAGTACACCCTCCCGGAGTTGGCCTACGACTACGGCGCCCTCGAGCCGCACGTCTCGGGCAAGATCATGCAGCTGCACCACGACAAGCACCACGCGGCCTACGTCGCTGGCGCCAACACAGCGACCGAAGGGCTCGTCGAAGCGCGCGCCAAGAACGACTTCGCGAAGATCGCCGCGCTCGAAAAGGCGCTGGCCTTCCACACCTCCGGCCATGTCCTGCACTCGCTCTTCTGGCAGAACCTGGCGCCCAAGGCCGGGGGCGAGCCGGCCGGCGCGCTCGGCACGCAGATCACGCAGGACTTCGGCGGGTTCACCCAGTTCCGTGCGCAACTCACCAACGCGGCGATGACGATCATGGGCTCGGGATGGGCGGCGCTCTCCTGGGAGCCGGTCGCCAAGCGGCTGGTGACCACGCAGATCTACGATCACCAGACCAACATCCATCAGGGCGGCGTGCCGATCCTGGTGCTCGACGCCTGGGAGCATGCGTTCTATCTGCAGTACGGCCCCGACAAGAAGAGCTTCTTCGAGGCGGTCTGGAACATCTGGAACTGGATGGACGTCGGGCAGCGGTTCGAGAAGGTCCGCGGGCTCGATCTCGGCCTGCGCGGCGCGACCGACGGTCAATGACCGGTTAATAGACGCCGGCGCTCAGCTCCATTACGTTGTCTCACCTCCAGGGAGACCACGATGAGAAACAAGCTTGCCGTCCCGTTCCTGACCCTCGCGCTGGCGACCTTCGGCTGTTCGAGCAGCACGACGGTCATCAGTGGAACCGGCGGCTCGAACGCGACCGGCGGTTCCAGCGCGACCGGCGGCGCAGGCGCAGGGGGTGAAGGCGGCGGCGCAGGCGCAGGGGGTGAAGGCGGCGGCGCAGGCACCACCGGCGGCGCAGGCGCAGGGGGCAAAGGCGGCAGCGCGGGCACCACGGGCGGCGCGGGCACCACCGGCAGCGCGGGCACCACGGGCAGCGCGGGCACCACCGGCGGCGCAGGCGCAGGGGGCAAAGGCGGCAGCGCGGGCACCACGGGCAGCGCGGGCGCAGGCGGCGTGTAGGCAGACGCCACCGGCCAGAGGGCCGACTGCAGCGTCAGGGCGCGCCTTTTTCTGTTGGGGGCGCCCCGACTGAACTAAAATGAGGTGATGCGACGGCTCGCCCTCCTCGCGTCTCTGGTCGGGTTGGGCGTGCTCATCTCCTGCGAGGACGACTCGGCCTACAAGCAAGGGCCGTCGACCTTCCAGAACGACACGCTCGACGGATCCGCGGGCGCCGCCGGCAAGGTGGACGCCGCGACCGATGCGGCCGGGACCGGCGGCACCCCCGGAACAGGCGGCGCCACTGCGACAGGTGGAACGCCGGGCACCGGCGGCACCAAAGCCACCGGCGGGACCACCGGCACCGGCGGGACCACTGGAAAAGGGGGAACCAACGGCACCGGCGGGACGCCTGCCACCGGCGGGACCACCGGCACCGGCGGGAAGACTGCTACCGGCGGGACGACCGGCACCGGCGGAACGCCCGCCACCGGCGGAACGACCGGCACCGGCGGAACACCTGCCACCGGCGGAACGACCGGCACCGGTGGAACACCTGCCACCGGCGGAACGACCGGCACCGGCGGGACCAATGTCGACGCCGCAACGGCGGGCTGACCGGCCGACTGACGACGGCTCGATTGACGACGGCCCATACGGATTTCTGACGGCGCGTCTCGTGGCGCGAACTTGCCGGGCCCCGCCGGACTGGCGTACTCTGCTGGGCGGCCCCTTATCGGCCAAGGAGAGATTCTGATGGCGGATGTCCGTTTCGTCCCGAAGTCGGCGACCAAGGTGGCAGGGGCGTTGGCGCTGGTGGCAACGCTGGCCGGAGCCGGCGCGCTGCTCGTCTGGGGCTGCACCGACAACAGCGGAAACGGACAGTTCGTGGAGCCCAACCGTCCCTTCCCCGACGCCGCGGCGGATGCCGCCAGCGCTTCGGCGGACGCCGCGACAGACGGCCGGGCGGCCACCGACGCGGCCGATCACGGCGACGCGCACGCCGACGGCGCGAACAGAGATCTCGGCGCCGATCGCTGAAACGCCGCCGGATCGCCGGCGCGTGTGAGCGACCGTGGCAGAGGTCCTGCTACAATGGCGGGCGAAATGCTGGACCTGGGCCGCGGGCCGTTCATCGTCGGCGTGGCTGACCGGTTCGAGGCGCTCGGAGCCTGCGCGACGCTCGCTCCGGGTCTCCGTCCCTTCGATCTGGTGGAAGCGCGGGTCGATCTCTTTTCGGGACAGCGCCTCGACGACGCCGGCCTCGAGGCTTGCGCGCGCCTCGAGGCAAGCGGGACGCCGGTCCTGGTCACGATCCGCAGCGAAACCCAAGGGGGTCGGTTCGCGCTGGCAGAGACCGAGCGGCTGGCACGGTTTCGTGTTGCCCTGGCCGTTGCCTCATGGGCCGACGTCGAGGACGACGCCCGGATCCGCGACGACGTGGCGGCGCTGGTGCAGGCGCGACCCGCTGGACAGCTCGTCGTCTCGCACCACGACTTCGGCGGTACGCCCCCGCTCGACCTGCTCCTCGCGGTCGTCGACGGCTGCCACGCCGCCGCGCCGGGCGCCGTCGCCAAGATCGCCACGGCGGTGAAGGACGCGGACGACCGGGCCGCGCTGCGGACGCTGCTCGCCCGCCGGCCGGAGCAGACGGCGGTGATCGGCATGGGGTCCGTTGACGACGGGCTGCGCGTCGAGCTGGCCGCGGCCGGATCGCTGCTGGCGTACGGGTTCATCGCCGGCGCCACCGCCCCCGGCCAGGTCTCGGCAGAGGTCCTGCATGCCCGGCTGCTGGCCGCCTCTCCCCGCTACGCCGCCCGCCGCGCGCCTTCGGCGAGCGCGACTGTCTGACCTCGCCCGGCGCTCTCGACGAGCCCGCTATCGAACGAAGCAGCCGGCCAGCAACGGCGCGCCCATCAGCGCCCCCCGACCGACGCAGAGCAAGGAGACCGGCCGCCCTTTGGCCAGTGTCCCGAGAACCGGATCGTTCCGGGTGGCCAGCGTCGCATTGACCGAGTCGAACGCGTCGCCGGTTCCCAGCCGCACGACCATGTCCCCCTCGTAGTTGCGGTCGATCGAGCGGACGGTCCCCGTCACCACCACCGAATGGTCGCGGTAGACATGATTCGCGGCAGCCGCGTCGCGAGAGTAGCTCATCCAGAGCTCGGTGGCGGTCACCTCGGGCGTCCGGCCCGGGACCGTCAGCATGGTGTGCTGAGCCTCGGGTGGGGCTTTGGCTGCCGCAACCCCTTCCGCCGATCGGGCCTGCGGAAGGACCGCGCTGGCGCTGGCCACGGCGAACATCCCTATGATTGAGCCCGCCGCTAGACAGAGGAGAATCGTCCGCGGCCGAACGCGCTGGCTCTTACCGCAGCGGCGGCAGGCATACGCAGCTCGGGACACCAGCTTTCCGCACTTGCTGCAACGTCTCTGCTGTACCCGCACCGGGTATGGAGCTTGGCGGGCGAGCGCAATGCTCATGCACCGTTTATCGACGGTCGGCCGGAACATCTTGAACCGCGGCGCCCTGTCCCTGGAGTCGGCGCCGCCATGTAGGTCTAGCTCCGCCCCCGGCAAGCTCGAGCGCGAATGTTGTACGTTTTCGGGCATGACGCCCCTTGACGGATTCCGGGCGCGGCCAATGTTGATCGTTAACTTGCCCATCCCGGCCCATACCATCCTGGTCGTCGAGGATGATCCCGACGTGCGCCGGGCGCTCACCGAGCTGCTGGCCAGCGAAGGATACAAGGTGGCCGCCACCGCCGATGGCGGCGAGGCCCTGAAGAGCCTGCGGGGGGGGTTGCGCCCCGCGGTGATCCTGCTCGATCTGATGATGCCCAACTGCGACGGCTGGGACTTTCGGCGCGAGCAGCTGGAGGACCCGAGCTTCGCCTCGGTCCCGGTCGTTCTGGTGACGGCGGCGGGATTCAGCCCCGATTCGATGCGCAGCCAGCTCGGTCCCATCGAGCTCTGCCCCAAGCCGATTCAGCCCGCGGAGCTGCTGAGCACGCTGGCGCGGCTCGCTGAGGTGAAAGGGACGCCGTCGGCATATAGTTAGCCGGCATGGTTGAGCCGGTCTCCCCCGCGCGGATCAACTTTGGCTGGCTGGTGCGGCTGCGGTTCGCGACCGTCGCTGGACAGGCTCTGACGATCGTGGCGGTTCGCTTCGGGATGAACCTGGAGATTCCGCTGGCGCCGCTCTTTGCGCTGACCGGGTTGGCGCTCGTCTCGAACCTGGTGTGCATCGCCGCCGCGCGTGCCGGGACGCCGCAGGACTGGTGGCTGCTGGCCGTGATGGCCTTCGACGTGCTGACCTTTTCGGGCCTGCTCTATTTCACGGGCGGTCCCGAGAACCCGTTCAGCTTTCTCTATCTGGTCCCCATCGCCATCGCGGCCATCACCTTGCGCGCGACCTGGACCTGGATGCTGGTGCTGCTGTCGCTGGCGTCGTCGCTGGTTCTCTTCGCGCGGCACCAGCCCCTGCCGGCGGCGGGGGGGCACGCCGGGCACATGGCGCTCCACCTGCGCGGGATGTGGGTCGCCTTCGGGGTGGCCTCCGCCTTCATCGTCTACTTCCTCATGCGGGTGCGCCGGGCGCTGGCGGCGCGCGAAGAGGAGCTCGATGCCTCGCGCAGCCTGGCGGCGCGGCAGGAGCGGCTGGCCTCGCTGGCCACGCTGGCCGCGGGGGCGGCGCACGAGCTGGCCACCCCGCTGTCGACCATCGCGGTGGTGGCCAAGGACCTCGAGCGGGAGGTGGTCGCCGCCGGTGCCCCCGCTGCGGCGGCCGACGACGTGCGGCTGATGCGGGCGGAGGTCGAACGCTGCCGGCGTATCCTGGCGCGCATGCGCATCGACGCGGGTGATCCGGCTGGCGAGCGGTTCGCCCGCGTCTCGGTCCGCGAGATTGTCGACGACTGTCTGGACGAGTGTTCGACGGAGACCGATCGCGCCGTCTCCGTCACCCTCGACGACGCGACCGCCGCGGCGACCACCGCGCTGCCCCGTCACGCCTTCGGACAGGCGCTGCGCGGCCTGGTCGACAATGCCCGCCAGGCCTCGCCCGCCGGTGCGCCGGTCAGCCTGCGGGTGGCCGCCCAAGGGCACCCCGGCCGGCTGGTCTTCGAGATCGCCGATCGCGGCGCCGGAATCTCGCCCGATCTGCTCGCGCGCGTCGGCGAACCGTTCTTCACCACCAAGCCAGCCGGACAGGGGATGGGCCTGGGGATCTTTCTGGCGCGCGCCGTCGTCGAGCGGCTGGGGGGCGAGCTCTCCATCCGCTCGGTCCCCGGCGGGGGAACCACCGCGACGCTCTGGCTGCCGGTCGCGGGGGTGCCGTGAGAGCGCTTGGCGGCGCGATCTTGCTCGTCGACGACGACGAGGTGTTCCGCGAACGGCTGGCACGGGCGCTGCGCGATCGCGGCTACGACGTCGCGACCGCCGCCGATCACGACGGCGCGTTGAAGGCGGCCGGCGAGCGCAAGCCCGACTTCGCGATCGTCGATCTGCGGATGCCCGGGCTCTCCGGCCTGGCCTTGATCGGGCCGCTCTTGGCCCTCTCGCCGGGCGCGCGCATCGTCGTCCTCACCGGCTATGGCAGCATCACCTCGGCGGTCGAGGCGCTGCGCCTGGGCGCGCACGACTATCTCAGCAAGCCCGTCGACGCCGATCAGATCATCGGGGCGCTCACCGGGGAGGCGGCGCGCACGGCCGAGGCGGCGCCGAGGGCCTCCCCGACGCTGGCACGCGCCGAGTGGGAGCATATCCAGCGGATCCTCGCTGACACGCATCACAACATCTCCGAGACCGCGCGCCGGCTGGGGATCACCCGCCGAACGCTCCAGCTCAAGCTCAAGAAGTACCCGCCGCAGTTCTAGCCGGCTCACCGAGCCTCGCCCGTTCGCCGCAAGCGATTGGCTGCAAGCGTTCGCTGCGAAAATTTTACACAGCGCCTCAGCCGTGGAACGCCACTACCGTACGGCGAAAGGGAGAAACCCCATGGCCAAATACATCATCGCTCTTCTCGTCTCGTCCCTGGCTGGCGCCGGTTGCAGTGGCACCGGCAGCGCCAGCAGCGACGGCGGCGGCGCCAGCATGGGCGCCGACTCACCAGCCGGCGTGGTCATCGGCCCGCTCGACAGCCATTGCACCACCAGCGACGGCGGCCTCACGATCCAATCGATCGGCGTGTGTGAAGTCGATGATCCGACGACGGTTCCGGCCAACGCCGCCAGCTGCAACGTCACGTTCGACAACAGCACCGCCGATGGCGGGGTCCCCGTCAGCGACTACGGCGCCACCATGTACGGCTCGGCCGGCAACGACGACGATTGCAAGTACTACATCAGCTGGACGGCGACCCCCATCGTGGAGAACGCCAACACCTTCTTCACCGTCACCGCGCTCCGGCTGGCCGACATGAAGCCCGCGACCTGCGCCGGAATCCGGCCGGACGTGTCGCTCAGCATCAGTCACGGCGCGCCGGCCCCGGCGAACCCCTCGACGGAGATCGCCCCCGGCATCTACCAGGTCGGTCCCATCAAGTTCGACACCAAGGGGATCTGGACTGTCCGCTTCCACCTCTTCGAGGAGTGCAGCGACGGGCCAGAGGATTCCCCACACGGCCACGCCGCCTTCTACGTTCAGGTGCCGTAGAAACAGGAGCGCGCCGGTCAATCGGCGGCGCTGGCATCGACGGCCGGAGTGTCGAGCGCCCCGCAGGTGAGCCAGACCAGCAGGGTCTGACGCTGATCGTCGCTGAGCGGGACCGGCGCGTTGGGAGGCGGCATGAGACAACTCAAGAACACCTGGTTGTTGAGCTCGCCCACCCAGACCTGGATCTGCGGGTAGGTCGTGAGCGGGATGCTCGCCTCGGTCTCTCCCGGCGCGTGGCAGTTTGCGCAGACGTTCTTGAAGATCGGGAGGACGTCGCCGGTGAAGCTGGGTCCGCCGCCGTCGGGACAGGTCACCACCGGCGGCGGCAGGCACTCGACGCCTGACTTTTGGCACCCCCATGACGCCAGCGCGAGCGCGAAAGCAGCGGCCCTCGAAAACCGTCGCCGGCTCACAGTTCGAATTGTGACACGCGAGGCGCGGGAGAACATACTTCATACCCATGAACGTGATGAAGGTGCGGC
>Ga0210388_10000695_pt1 | contig 26869 bp, 28 predicted proteins | sample IncBWC19OmetaG_FD_155485 | JGI IMG/M metagenome (GOLD analysis project Ga0210388, IMG submission 155485) | Forest soil microbial communities from Barre Woods Harvard Forest LTER site, Petersham, Massachusetts, United States - Inc-BW-C-19-O ...
CCCACCCACCTATGCCCCAAGCCGTTGTAGACCCCGATGAACTGCGAGACTTCGCCGCCAACCTCCAGCGTTACAACGAACTCATCGCCGACGCCACAGCCACCCTGCAATCCCAATTCGCCCGTCTTGGCGAGACGTGGCGCGATCAGGAGCAAATCAAGTTCGCTGAGGAGTTCGAGCAGACGGTGCGCGTCATCGGCCAGTTCCAGCGGGCCTCCGAGGAGCACATCCCGCTTCTCGCGCGCAAGGCCGCGGAAATTGACCAATACCTTGGCCGGTGAGCAATCAGGCCGACATCCGCGACATCCAGGTTTTGGGTGACCTGAAAAACGCCTTCGGGCGCTTCGGTGAAGATGTTTCGCAGGTTCTGCCCGCGCTTGAAAGGCAGTTGGAGGAAATTCGAGAGCAGTTGGAGGAACGCTTGGATCATTGGCGGCGGCGGGCGGACGAAGCGGAAGATCAAGTCCATGCCGCGCGCCGCGCCCTGCGCGACTGTGAGGACAGTGGTTCAGACGAGGACGAGGGCGATGCTCCGGATTGTAGTTGGGCGGAGGAAGTGGTAAGTGACGCGGAAAAACATTTGGCCGAATGTGAGAAAAACCTTGAAACGGTCAAGCAATGGCGGCACCGCATTGAAAGTCAGATTGCTGATTTTCAAAATGACATCCACCGACTTTCAAATTTGGCGTCCTCGCGGTCAAATTCGGCACAGGCTTTTCTATCGGCGAAGCTTCAAGCCTTAAACCAATATATCGGCATAATGCCATCTTCGGGAAGTGGCGGATACGCAACAACTATTGCCTCATTGCCTGCCAACACAGAATCAGATGTTTCAGGTCAGAAAAAAGTGACAGAACTACCCGCAGAGTTGATAGCGGAATTGAAGAGTGATACACTGCCATCCAGTGTTTATCCAAATGTTCTAGATCCCCGAACGGGACAACATATCCCATTTCCGACAGAAAAGCTAAAATTCATACGCAGATCTGACATAAGGCCTCGAAACGCAAACCTGCGGAATGAATTTATTAACGAATGGTACAAACGCGGTTTCGAAACGCCTAAAGGTGGCTGGGGATGTTATGATATTCACCATATCCACCCCATCGAATTTAATGGAACTGACGACTTTTGGAATTTGGTTCCTGTTGAAAGAAAAACACACCAAGACTTATTTAACCCATTTTGGGATGAGTATGGTTATTGGATGGAAAAACTTATATGACAATTCAGGAACAAATTCAAAAGCTTAAAAAAGAACATAGTTTGCCCCATCCATTATTGCACGGTGATATAATGTCTGGATTACGTCTAAAATGTTCGTTTGGACAACCGGGAATTCCGCCCAAAGAATTCGTCAATCTAGGCCTTCAGATTCCTCCAGAATTGGTGGAGTTCTGGCAAAATGCTTCTAATGCGATGCTTTTTGAAGATGTTGATTATGGACAGTGGGGGCTTCAAATTTTTCCTTATTCAGAAGTAGAAGTAAACACTAAGTTGGCTCAAAAAAGACGTTCTAAGCAATTCCGTCCTGGAGATTTAGTAGTTGGCCAATTCTTGGGTGATTTGGATCAGTTAATCGTGCGCTGTGATGCGAGTGCGAGTGACTTCGGCTCTGTAGTGATAGCTTTGCAAATTTATCCCAGAGAAGAATGGCCTACTGTAGCTATAAACTTTCGTGAGTTTCTAAATAAATATGCAGATGCAAACGGTGACATGTATTGGGAAAAAAGCATTAGGAAAGATGTTTTATGAATTCCCTAGCTGCATCCAAAGAACAGCTGATCGATTCATTACGCCAATTGACAGCGAATTGGAATTCGGCAAAAGACATCTGGAACGACGCTGCGAGACAAGCCTTTGAAAAAGAATTTGTAACGGAATTCGAGACGACCACAGCCGCCAGCATAGACAGGCTGCAAGAATTGATCGACACACTCGCCCAAGCCGAGCGCGAGCTTCCATAAACCTCATTCAAGATATTAGTTATTGCTTCATTCCCGCCAGTCGCTAGGATTCCTTGTCCCAAGTTTCACAGGCCTGCTTCAATTTTTTCTTTGGTCAGGGGATGATTCACCGCGGTTAACCATCAACCACAGGAAATCCATATGCCCGACGAAATCACCGTTACGCCAAAATCGGAATCCGCCCCGGCTGCCGAGACTGCCAAACAAACCGTCAGCCTAGGCCGAGCACAACTGGTCAACCTCTGCGCCGCCGGCTTGGGCGTCAGCTTCTTCCTGCCTTGGGCATCCATTTTTGGCGGCAATATTTCCGGCTTCGACCTGCAAAAGGCCGGTGGCGAGCAACGGCTGCTCTGGGCTATCCCGATCTTTTGCGCCATCACCATCTTCGCCGGCGTCACCAAGCGCAGCCAGCAAATCATCGCCCAACTCACTGGCGTCTTACCATACGTCGTCGGCGTGTATTGGTATATTAGACTGAAGGATGATTTTTTCCATGTTCTCACCTTCGGCGCGTATCTGTCGCTCATCTTTGGCGCGGCCTTGCTCATCCTGCCGCGCAGCCAGAAATAACCGAGGACCACAGGGGGAAATATGTTCGGAATCTTCGGGCCGAAAAAGGCGGACGTGATCGAGCACTGGTACGCGCTCGTGCCGGGGTTCAGCGCCTCCGGCAAGGAGTTCTTCGCCGACGTCGAGAGGGAGTTGAAGGCGCGGGAGGTCCCCGGCCTCGACATCGCCTACGTCGAGTTCGCCGAGGGCGGCGTGCTGTCGAGCAAGCGCGAGTACCTGCGGATGACCCGCGAGCGGCTTGTGTTCGACGTCTGCGCCTCGCCCTTCGGCACGGCGTTCTTCTTCTCCTGCCGGTTCGCGCAGATTCCGGCCGTCATCCGCCTGTGGCAATTGTTTATAGTGGTGGTCGGCGGTCTGATGGTCATGGCCTTGGCGTTCCGATACCTCGGCCTCATTCTGGCACCCGTCGTCCTCCTGGCCGGACTCGCGTTCCTCGTATACACGCTCCGCAACGCGGTGGCCATGGGCTTGAAAGACTTCGACACGGCGCTCATCAGATCGCCGGTGGTCGGCCCGATCTACGAGAACTGGTTTCGTAAAGAGACGTATTACCGCCACGACACCCGGCTCATGTATCTCGACACGGTGAACGCCGTGGTGAAGGCGAAGGTCGAGGAGGTGACGGGGGCGAAGGGCATCAAGCTGATCCGCTTCATGGAACACAGTCCGATTTTGGACGAACTCTACAAACCCAACTCGGTGTCACTTCCGAAAACGTGAACCATGTCGCGGCTCGAAGAACAGTTGACCGAGCAGTTCCACCAGTGGGAAGTGCTCGGGCGCGGCTGGCGGGTATATGCCGGGCCGGTGTCCCCCGAACCGCCCTTTGTTCCATTCCACGGCCATTATCTCCCCACCATCCCGTCTCTTGATGACACCGCCAGACCGACTTTCTTGAGTTCGCTGGCGCAGAGGTTGAGCAGAAAATTAAGCACCGCGCCGTTGCCAGCTCCGGTTGAATCGGAACCCGACGAGGAGCCGAAGCCGGTTTCCCTCGTCCGTGATTCGTTGTTTGAGTTGCAAGCGGCTTTGCCCGCCGACCTCGACATCGCGCGGGACACGTTCGACCAGCTATTCCGCAATTTGGCCTTATGCCGTGAGCCGGTGGCTTTTGAGCTGGTCGGCACCCATCGGCACGTCGTGGCGCAATTTGCGGCGTGCGAGGCGGACATTTCACTGGTTAGGAAACAAATGATAGCCCATTTCCCCGACGTGCAGTTCCGGCAGCAGGAAGGCACCTTGGAAAAGGCGTGGCTCGCCAGCACCGGCGATGATGCGTTTGCGGTTGAGTTCGGCCTTGAACACGAATTCATGCTGCCGCTCGCGACCGGCAAACTCGACCCTTTCATCGGTATCATCGGCGCACTCTCCGAATTGCAGCCTGGCGAACTAGGTCTGTTTCAAGTTTTGTTTCAGCCGGTGCAAAATCCTTGGGGGGAGAGCATCGTCAATTCCGTCACGCATGGTGACGGTAAACCGTTCTTCGTCAACTCACCTGAACTCGTCGCGGCGGCGGAGAACAAAGTCGCCCGCCCGCTGTATGCCGCCGTCGTACGCATCCTGGGACGAACTTCATCACAGGCGCGTTCGCATGAAATCGCCCGCGACCTTGCCGGCTCGCTGCGCGTGTTCAGCGACCCGCAGGGCAACTCGCTCATCCCGCTTCACAACGAGGACTATCCGTTCGAAGAGCATCTCGTGGACGTGATTTGCCGGCAGTCGCGCCGTAGCGGCATGATTTTGAACAGCGGGGAGCTCGCGGGTTTCGTGCACCTGCCGTCAAGTGAAGTCCGCTCGCCAGCCTTGCTGCGCGACACTGGCCGGACGAAGGCCGCGCCCGCCGTCGTCCGGGGGCAGCAGGGCGTCGTCATCGGCGACAACGAACATAACGGCGAGACGGTTCCCGTCTTGCTCACCGCCGACCAGCGTGTGCGCCACACCCACATCATCGGCGCATCCGGCACGGGCAAATCTTCCCTGCTGCTCAATCTGATCCGGCAGGACATCGAAAACGGCGAAGGGCTGGCCGTCCTTGATCCTCATGGCGATTTGATTGACCAGATTCTGACCCTGATTCCCGCTGAACGAATCGGCGACGTGGTATTGGTAAACCCCTCCGATGTCGAATTCCCCATCGGTTTCAACATCTTGCAGGCGCATTCCGAAGAGGAAAAGAACCTGCTGTCATCCGACTTGGTTTCCGTCTTTCGCCGGCTGTCAACGTCTTGGGGCGACCAGATGGATACGGTGTTGCAGAATTCGATTTTGGTATTTCTGGAGAGCAGCCGGGGCGGGACGCTCGCGGACTTGCGCCGATTCCTGCTTGAGTCGCCGTTCCGCGCCGAATTCCTCCAGACCGTTACCGACCCTGAACTCATCTACTATTGGCAGAAGGTGTTCCCCCAGCTGAGCGGCGGGAAATCCATCGGGTCCATCCTGACCCGATTGCAGGATTTCTTCGCCCGGAAGCCGCTCCGCAACATGGTGTCGCAGCGGGAGAACAAGCTGGATTTCGCGGACATCATGGACAACGGCAAAATCTTTCTGGCGAAACTGTCGGAGGGCCTGTGCGGCGCGGAAAACTCGTACCTTCTCGGCACGCTCCTCGTTTCAAAGTTCCAGCAGTTGGCGATGGCCCGCCAAAATCAGGATGCGGCCGTCCGCAAGGACTTCTGGCTGTATGTTGACGAGTTCGACCATTTCATATCGCCGAGCATGGCGGAGATTCTGAAAGGGGCGCGCAAGTACCGGCTTGGACTCACTCTGGCGCATCAGGAGTTGCACCAGTTGCAGAGCGAGCCCAAGGTTGCCAGTGCCGTCGCCACGCATCCCTGCACGCGGATCGCGTTCCGCGTCGGCGATGATGACGCCAAGAAACTCGCCGAAGGCTTCGAGTCCTTCGACGCCAAGAGCCTCAAGACGCTCGAAAAGTTCCACGCGATTGCCCGCGTGGAGCGGAACGATTTTGACTTCAATCTGGCGTTGCGGAAGCCGGTGTTGGAACCCGTTTCCGATCCCCAAGCCATCATCGCTGCTTCTCGCGCCAAATACGCCACGCCCCGTGCCGAGGTGGAGGCGGCATTGCTAGCCGGTCTGCGGGGTGAAGCGAAGCAGGCCGAAGTGTCGCCCAAGGCACCATCCACATTTGTCCCGAACGCCCCGCCCACCGGGACGGCGGAGGTTCCTCCACCTTCGCCGTCCCCGGTAATTCCATTGACCACGGTTTCGGAAAAGGAACCAGTAAAGACGGCGGAGCAGAAAGACCTGGGGCGCGGCGGAGCGCGGCACACGTCCATCCAAGACCGGCTGAAGACCGAGGCCCAAAAGCTCGGCTTTCACGCCGAGGTTGAGAAGCAACTGGCAAAAGGCTCGAATGATGCCGCCGATTTGCTGCTGCGGCGCGGAAACATCGAAATCGCGGTGGAGATCAGCATCACCACCGGCGTTGACCATGAGTTCGAGAACGTGAAGAAATGCCTGGCTTCGGGCATCGGCCGCGTGGCCGTGGTCGCCACCGGGCGCAAGCAGCTTGAAAACATCGCCGCCGCCGTGCAGGGCGGGCTTGGTCCGGAAGCCGCGGCAAAAGTCAGCTATCACACGCCGGATGAGTTTCTGGCGGAGTTGCAGTGGCTCCCAAAGACCGCCGAGGAACCACCCCCATCTGTGCCGATGCCAAAGACCGGCAAGATACTCGGCTTTAAGATCACCCGAAACTTCGCGAAACAGTCGCCGGAGGAACAGCAGCTGAACCAACAGGCCATCCACGAGGTGACGCTGAAGGCCATGAAGCAGCCTGTTTCCGCCGCAGAAGATAAACCGGACCGGACACCTTGAAACCTGAATACTTTTCAATCATCCGCATCCGTACCTTGGCCAGACTTTGGGACGGCGTCTCTTCCGCGTTGAAAACGGATGTATGCGAGACTCGCAACTCGCGCGCCGCCTGCGGGCGCGTCCTTTTCGCCTGTTTGCGGAACCGCTTGGCAAGTTTCGCCAGATCCGCCTCGGACAGGAATCGTTTCTCAGTCATACGGCGAGAATATAAAAATATATGCGGATTGCATACACATTTATCTTGAACTGCCGGATGCTTTTCTGGCATAAGTAGTATATGAAGGACAATATTGCCTTGAACAAATCCGTCGGCATCTGGATTCGGGTTTCCACCGAGGACCAGGCCAGGGGCGAGAGCCCTGCACACCACGAAGAACGCGCCCGCGCATACGCCAAGAGCCGCGGCTGGGAGGTCAAAGAGCTCTACGACCTCGCCGGGCAGAGCGGCAAGGCCGTGAAGGACAACCCGGAGGCCAAGCGCATGATGAAGGACATCGAGCGCGGCCACATCACCGGCTTGGTGTTTTCCAAGCTCGCCCGCCTGTCCCGCAACCGCCGCGAGTTGGAGGACTTCTCGGATTTCTTCAACAAGCACAAGGCAGACCTCATCTCGCTTTCCGAGGCGATCGACACCAGCACCGCCGGAGGGCGGATGTTCTTCCATCTGCTCGGCGTGTTCGCCCAATGGGAGCGGGAGGAAATCACCGAGCGCGTGAACGCCTCCGTCCTCGTCCGCGCCAAGCTCGGCAAGTCCATCAACGGCAGCTCCCCGTACGGCTACGAATGGAAGGACCGCAAGCTTGTCGTGAAGCCCGCCGAGGCCGCGATCCGCAGAAAGGCGTACGACCTGTTCTTGGCCCACCGGCGCAAGGGCAAGGTCGCCAACCTCCTGAACGCCGCCGGATACCGCACTCGCGGGGGCGCGCTGTGGCGCGACAGCCAGCTTTTCCGCATCCTGACCGATTCGAGCGCCAAGGGCGTCTATTACTTCAACCGTGTGCGCCAGCTTGAGGACTCGTGGCAGACCGAGCCGAAGCCCGAAAGCGAATGGGGCAAGGTCGAATGCGAGCCCATCATTACCGAGGAAACCTGGAATCAGGCGAACCGGATCATCGAGGAGCATATCAAAAGCTGGAAACGCCCCGGCCCGTCGCCGGTGCATCTCTTCGGCGGCCTAGCCGTGTGCAAGTGCGGCACCAAGATGTATGTCCGCGCCGGGAGTCCGAAATACGTGTGCCGGAAGTGCTGCAACAAGATTCCCATCGTGGATTTGGAGGTCATCATTCAGGAGGAATTAAAGGCATTTTTTGGGACGCGGAACAGGGTGGAACGCCTCATGGACGAAACGAGCCGCAACCTCGCGGAGAAGACCGCCCTTCTGGAAACCCACCGCCATGAAATCCAGAAGGTGCGGGAGGAAATGCGCCAAACGCACCAGTTGTACCTGAAACAGCAGATTTCGGGCGACGGCTTCAGGGACCTCTACGCCCCCGCCGAAGAGCGGTTCAAGCAGTTGCAGGCCGAACTGCCGAAGCTTGAGGCCGAGGTGGACTTCCTGAAGGTCAACAAGCTCTCCGCCGATGACATCGTCCGCGAGTCCGCCTTGCTACACGAGCGGTGGCCGTCCATGCCGCTCGACGACCGGCGGCGGATCGTCGAAGCCCTCATCGAAAAGATCGTGATCGGTGAGGGTGAAATCGACATAACCTACTCGTGCGCCCCTTCTTCCGAGGAACTGTGCAAAAGCCAACAGGGGTTAAGGCCCGGATGAGGGCGAGCGTCCCACCATCTTCGGGTTCATGGGGAGAATTCCTCGAACAATTCGCGCTTTAAACCCTTGAACCACCCGACGCATCCCAACGACGAGACGCTGCGAGCGTTTCTCCTTCTCCCCGGGGGAGAAGGCCGGGATGAGGGCGAGCGTCCCACCATCTTCGGGTTCATGGGGAGAATTCCTCGAACAATTCGCGCTTTAAACCCTTGAACCACCCGACGCATCCCAACGACAAGACGCTGCGAGCGTTTCCCCTTCTCCCCGGGGAGAAGGCCGGGATGAGGGCGAGCGTCCCACCATTATCGGGTTCATGGGGAGGAGTCACCATTTTTATAAAAGGCACCCGCTAAGACCGGCCTCGCCGGTTTCCGCACTCCGAAATCCCCAATCTAGAATTTGAAATCCATTCTGGGAGGGATGGCGTGTCGCCGTCCCCAATCAAAATGTCCCGTTCGGCTCGGACCCTTTCCAAAATCCGAGACCCGAAATCCGAGATCCGAAATGACCCCGCGCCCATCGCCCGTCACCAGGTTGGTGGCCCGTCAGGCTCTGACCCCGTCCGGCTGGTAGCCAGTCCGGCTCGGACTTGAACTCGACCGGTTCCAAAGTTTGCGGATGCAGAAATCTCAGCCGTGCTGCATGAAGGCACAGCGGCGGATCCCCGACCGCCAGCGTTTGCGTGCGACCCAGTTGCCGGCTTGGAAGATACATCGGGTCGCCGCCCACGGGAAACCCCAGATGCCACAGATGCACGCGGATTTGGTTCGTGCGACCCGTCAGCGGCCGCGCTTCGAGCAAGGTCGAGCCATCGTCGAAGCGCCGAAGCACCCGGAATTCCGTGCACGCCGCCAGTCCGTTTTGCAGATCCACCGTTCGCGCACACCCCGCCGCCGCGTCCGCACTGATCGGGGCATCGCATCGGAAAACATCCCCGGGCAATTCGCCCCGCACGCGGACCAGATAGGTTTTTTCCACCTGCCCTTGCGCAAATTGCCTTTGCAGTTGGGCGGCCACGGCCCGCGTGCGCCCCGCCAGCACCAGGCCCGTCGTGTTCGCGTCCAGCCGGTGTGCTGGACGCGGCTGTTCCGGATGATACGCCGTGTCCAGGATATGCTGCAGCGTATTGCGAAAAAATCTGCCGCCCGCGTGCATCGGCAATGGCGCCGGTTTGTTCACCACGATCAACGCCTCGTCCTCGTGCAAGATTTCGACCGCCCCGTTCACCTCCGGTTCCGTCACCTGCGGAAATAGATGCTGATACCGTTGACCGGCCCGGACGATTTGGGCGGCCGGCACCGGTTCCTGGCTCCAGTTGACCACGCGACCCCGCGCAAATTCCGCCTCCCACTCCGCCGCCGTTACATTGCCCGTCATCCGAAGCAGGGCCGACAGGAAAGTCAGCCCGTCGCAATCGCCTGGAATATTGAGCGCCTTGAAGTGATCCCGCGGCTGATTCCCCGGCAACCGCGTGATCGCCCGATGAATCGCTGCGTGACGCCCTGAGATGTCTGCTGATGAATGCAACGCCCCCAAGCCTGTCCGTGCCGGATGGCTTTTTCAAGCGAAAGGTGTCGTCTTGCGGGGGAGGAATGTATGCTTGGGCGGTCAGGCAAAACAATAATATACAACTATATTGTATAATTGTATTGACCTCTATTTGACTCGGGTTTATAGTCAAAAAAGAGATGAGCGAACAAACTCAAACAGTAGGACAGGTGATTAAAAACGAGATGGAAAAGCGTGGTTGGACTCAATCCGACTTAGCTATGGTTCTTGGAAAACATCAGCCCTATATCAATGAGCTTACTCAAGACAAGCGTTCCATCACACCGGAAATGGCAATGGCGTTGGCGGCGGCGTTCGGCAATGCGCCAGAGTTTTGGCTGAACTTGGATGCGGGCTATCGTCTTTCACTTTTGGAACCCAATTCAGAAATTGAACGTCGCGCAAAAATTTTTGGTTTTGCGCCTGTAAAAGACATGGAAAAGCGCGGTTGGATTCGGCCAACTAATTCTTTGGATGCCTTAGAAAAAGAATTGTGCAGCTTCTACAACATCGCCTCCCTGAATGATGTTCCCAAAATCCACGTCAATGCGCGGCAGCCACTAAAGACGGAAGCATTGGACTCTGCTCAAATTGCTTGGTGTATGCGAGCATCAAAACTTGCCGGCGCACTAGACGTCGAGAGATTTAAGCCACAACAACTCAAAGACGCGATGTCGGAAATTAGGGCGTTGGCCGATTTCCCGGAAAAGTCGAAAAATCTTCCCAAACTGATGGCGGAGATTGGTATTCGACTTGTAGTCGTCGAGCCTTTGCAGTCAGGGAAAATTGATGGCGCAGCTTTTTGGTTGGCTGATGACGCCCCCGTTGTGGTGGTGTCAGTCCGGTTCGACCGCATAGATTGTTTTTGGTTCACGCTGGCGCATGAAATAATGCATATCTTGCATAAGGATGCGCAGTCGGTGGATTCAGATTTAGTTGGTGAATCTGCTGCGACAGATTTGGAAGAAATTGAGATGCGAGCAAATCGGGACGCAGCCGCATTTTTGATTCCCGTTGAAAAGCTCAAGTCATTTATGATTCGAGTAAAACCTTTTTATTCCAAAGAGCGGATCAACCAATTTGCACACAGGATGCAGATTCATCCAGGGATAGTCTCAGGACAACTTCAATTTCACCAGCAGATCGGCTGGCATACAAACAGAGAAATGCTTGTGAAAATTAGACATCACGTCACGTCAACAACATTAACAGACGGATGGGGTAAAACAGCTCCAACACTATGAAATGAAAGGTTAATTATGCCACGCATGAAATCAAATCAACCGACTTACACGTCGGCTTTGCAAGCCATCGTCCGCCAATACCGCGAATCAGGCCAGCCTTGGCCAGCGAACAAACGAACCATTGCCGCCTGGGCATATAGCGAAGGATTATGGCATCCCTCCCGGCGTTCTGTCATTGATGAATTGGCAAAGGATATTGGTCGGGCGATGGGCGTGGAATATATGACTGACCCTCAGGGTCGGCGCATCCGCAGCAAACATGCGCGGCGGGTTGAGGTGGAGATTGAGGGTGAGTTGGTGCAGCAGACGCTTTGGGATGACATCACGACAGCGACGCCAGAGCATATGCAAATGAGTTTTCAGCAACGTCGCTTAATGATGTTGCATGACAATCATCAACACAAAACCGACGTCGAATCCTATAATCAGAACTGGAACACCGGCGAAGCCTTGGAGTTCAGTTACGATTACACGGAAGATTTGTTGGAAATGGATCAACCAACCGAATATCCAGATTCGGACGAAGAAAATTCTTAAAAGCGTGTTTTAAAAACCATGTAAACACTGAGGGAAGGGCACAATATGGCAGAGATAAAACACGTTCTGATACTGGCAAACTCAATCCGAGCCCAAAAAAGATGTATCGCCGGCAAGGAACTAATACCGAATGGTGAAGGCGGATATTATTTCGGCCCGTGGATTCGATTTACTGATCCTTCCGTGCAAGATGGAGCAGTTTCAGACCAGTCGACAATTTGTCCAGGTCACGGATTTATTAAGGTGTTTGACATCGTCAAAATAATCTTCCGCGGAAAATGCAACAATCCTGACCACCCCGAAGACTGGTGGTTTGAGCCGGATCAAAAATGGGAATTTGTCGGCCGGGGTGACGTTGCTTGGTTCCCTCAATTGGTAGATTCACCGGCAAGTCTTTGGCATGAAGGAATGGATAACGACGCAGTGCAATCTGGATTCGTGCGCCATATGGGAGCCAATGCTGCCACACTTTTCCTTATAAAAGCCCCCGCCCAGTGGAATTTTAATTATAGGAAAGAGTGGAACTCATTTACCCACAAATACGATAAACGGCGGCGGCTTTCGTTCGATTATGCCGGAAAACACCATATCTTTTCCGTTACAGACCCTAGTTTCACCGCGCGTCACCGGGTTTATGAGAATATGACGGACCAAAACCAGACCGTGACCGTTGCCAATCCGGCGGGTGCATATTTTTGCCTAAGCCTGACGCCAGAATTTAATGGCAAGCATTACAAGATTGGTGCCACAATATTTGAGCCGTGAAGCTTGAACTTTTTACCATCGGCCATTCGATACACACTTGGGAAACTTTCCTGGGGCTGCTCCAGTCGCATCGTATCGGTGCTCTGGTTGATGTCAGAAGCACTCCTTTCAGCGCCCGCCTACCGCATTTTTGCAAACCGGTCCTAGAACTCCGACTCCGGACGGCCCAGATCCGTTACATCCCGATGGGCGAAGCCTTAGGTGCCCGCCGGTCTGAAAGAGAATGTTACGTTGATGGTGTCGCTCGATACGATTTGATTGCCGAAACCTCTGCCTTTCTTGCCGGCCTCCAACGTATCCGCACTGGTGCGGCGAAATTTCGCATCGCCCTATTTTGCGCGGAGAAAGACCCGTTGGAATGTCACCGTACTATCCTCGTTTGTCGCCATCTCCGCAGCAGCTTGGATATTCAGCATATCCTTTGGAACGGCACCTTGGAATCGCACGCAGATGCAGAGCGGCGTTTATTGTATGAGGAAGGATTGCCTCAAGCTGACCTTTTCACCCCGTCCTTGAGTCTCATGCAGCAGGCCTACGACCGGCGCGGGGCCAAAATTGCCTACCACGAGAGCAGCGAACCCGCCGAGCACCACTGATTTATGCCAAATGAGCCCATCAACGTCTTTTCTGTTGGCTTCACCAAAAAAACTGCCGGTGAATTTTTTGAGAAACTGCGCTCCGCCGGCATAAAGCGCATAGTGGATGTCCGTCTTAACAAGGTTTCGCAGCTCGCCGGATTCAGCAAACGGGATGACCTGAAATACTTTTTGAAGGAAATCCTCGACGTGGAATATGTCGAGGCGCCGTTGCTCGCGCCGACCCAGCCGATGTTGGATGCCTATAAAAAAAGCAAAGGCAGTTGGGACGCCTATGAACAGGACTTTCTCCGGCTCATGCAAGAGCGCCACATCGAGGACAAAATTGACCCGGCGCTGCTGGCGGGGGGATGCCTCTTGTGCAGCGAGGACACGCCTCATCACTGCCACCGCCGCTTGGTTCTTGATTATTTGCAAAAACGTTGGGGCAACCTCTCCGTCAAACACATCGTCTAAAATTGTCACCCACCATGAGCAAAAACAGAAACAAAACAAAGAGCCAACTCAGCCATGGGAAAGAACCCCAATGCGCAGTCCAAGATATTGCGAACGATGTTAAAAATACTGAAAAAACGGAAATCCTGATGCACATTTACAAGGCAAGTGTCAGTCCTCACTATTGACACAAAAACAGGTCGAAAACGGGTCGATTCCAAGTATTGTAGTATTGAACCACTGACTGCTGAGGGCGTGTCTTCAAAATGCTCGGGCATGCGGTTTTTTCGTTCCCTGCTGTCGCCCCCGCGCCTCAGTTTCCGCTTTCGGGTAGTGGACTGCTTTCAATCTTCATATTTAACCATCGCTTGCGCAAACATTAGAGTTCCATCGTTAAGGGAAATCGCCACTCCACCCAAAGGTTGAAATCCTTTCTGAATTAAGTGATTTACCTCATCATTGAAAATTTTCTCCGCGCCATTGACGCCCTTTACAATAGTGTATTCGATAATTTTTTTCATAGGTTTTAGTTTGTTAAGTTTGCAATTTCTTCCAAAGTCCAAACATGGTCACTGATACCAGATTCCATTGCTGGCGTCACGCGCAGCGTTTGGTGAATCCGGCAGAAATTATAGTTCATCGCGTAAATCGCCATCAGGGCAAGTGTCAATCCTCACTATTGACACAAAAAGGGGTCAGTTCCGAATGGCCCTTAGATAAGGCGTAAAGCTCACAAAATCAATGATTTGCAAAACAGGTTTTCCGAACACCTCCCCATTCTGTTTTCACGAAACCCCCAATGTCTTTTGATCCCTTCAAAAGGACGATTTTGTCTGGTTCTTGTGGTTCTCGTAAAAATTGATCGAAAAGCTCAATAAAACAATAGCAATTCCTTATCTAAGGGCCATTCGGGTCGGTTCCAAGTATTGTAGTATTGAACCACTGACTGCTGAGGGCGTGTCTTCAAAATGCTCGGGGATGCGTTTTTTTCGTTCCTTGCTGTTGATCCAGTTAAAAATTTAAAAGGTAAAATTAAAAGAAAGGGAGGCTGGTGCGGAAATTTAAAATTGAGATGATTTTAAGATCACGGACTCACTCGACCCTCTGTAAATCCATTTCGCCGGAAATGATCTCCTCGCTCAAATGGCCATATCCCATCATCTCACCTCTGAGCCATTTTCCCTCTGAATTGTAGATATTTTGCCGCTCGTGGAAAACTCCAACACAAGCTCAACCTCAAAAGGAAGGCCCTGCGGCCCCGTGCGATGTTTAGTAATGCCTCGCCAAGAACCTTCGACGGGTCTCTTTCCAGTTTGGCGTAAAGTCACATACTTTTTGGACTCCAACCAGTGCGTAAGAATTGGAGCAGCCAATGCAGCGCCTGCGCCAATACAGGCTGCGTAGATAGTTGCGTTTTCGATTGTCATAAATACGTAAGTCATCTAAAGAAAAAAAGAGTTACGCAGGAACGGGATGTAGCTGGAACGAACAAGTGTCAGTCCTCACTATTGATACAAGGTGCCAAAAATGGAAGCGGATCACCCATTAGGCCTCGCGGTCAATTGATAAAAGTTATCCGGCCCGATTTTTTCTTCCCAGGTCAGCCCTGCGAACGGCGCAGCGCGTCCCAAACTTGATCGGAAAGGATAAAATTTAGGGACTCGTGTAACTCGCCCCTCCGGCTCGGACTCTGCGTAAATCCCCGCACCTCTGCGACACTTTGCGTTCTCTGCGCCTCTGGAAAGGGGTCAGGCCTGACTAATGACGTGTTTTTGGTCTTTGAATTGTCGAAAACGGTCGATTCCCAGTATTGTAGTATTAAACCACTGAGTGCTGAGGGCGTGTCTTTAAAATGCTCGGGGATGCGATTTTTTCGTTCCCTGCTGTCGCCCCCGCGCCCATCGCCTAGCCACGTTAAACACCATTAAGCCTGGCCGGACTTTTTTAAAAAATCGTCCAACGACTTTTCGAGCTGCTGCCAGGTTTCTTCCAGACGCAGAACAAGGGGCGACATTTTCTGCCAGTCCAGGTCAAAGGAATACGCATGGCGGAACACATGACGGAAACGCAGGTATTCGGTCAAGGAGTCGTGCACCTCTTCGGATAGCAATGCCGGACGCTGCGACGTGGATGTTTTCATCCGCGACAGTAAATCCCGGTGCCAGGCATCGCCGGTGATGCGCTCGCCGTCCAACTCCACGGAAATGCGTTTAAAAATGTTTTCAACGCCGGTGTAAAAGGAATGCAACAAGGCCGCGAGCGCGGCTAGTTCAATTTCGGTCGGGGTGGTGGTGCGGCAGCGGGCGAGCAATTCGTGCATTCCCAGGACCAACCGTTGCAACCGCTCGCGTTCCGTGGCCTGCTGCTTGCGGAATTTATCCCACGCGGACGAGTTCATTCTCGGTGCGGAGGTGGCGGGTGAACGGCGTGCTTTTGTCCAAATCAATCAAATCAACGGAGCGTCCGATCAAATCGCTGACCCGCGCGCCCATGCGATAGAAAAGTGACGGGGGCAAACCCGAAACCGCGAGGTCGAGGTCGGAATCAACGCCGGCGGTGCCCTTGGCGGCAGAACCAAAGACATAGATTTCACGGGCGCCGGCAGTCTTTAGTTCGGCGGCGGCACGCTCAATCAAAATGTTGATTTCGTTGCTCACGGTCAGGTTTGACTATGCCCCTTTTGCCATTGGAAGTCAAAGCTTCCAAGCCCGTCCTTCCGGGTGGGCATCATCGGATTGTCCGGCTCGGACCCCCGCACCAGGTTGGTGCTTCGTTCCCTCCGTTGCCTTCTGTTAAAACTCTCTGCGCCTTGGCGGTTGGCGGTTAAACTCCAGTTGGTGGCCGGTCCGGCTCGGACTCCGTGTCCATCTGTGTCCATCCGTGGTTAAAGACATTAGCCAGTCAGGCTCTGACCCCGTGCGGCTCGCACCTTTGCGTTCTCTGCGCCTCCGCGTTTAGCACGCCCTGCCTTCGGGTTTTTCATTTTACCTTTTTAATTGGATTGCCCGTCCGGCTCTGACCCCGCCAACTTGACAGCTCTTAATCCCGTGGCACAATTGAGGCATGACTGAGCAAATCAGACTTCGGATCGACCGCGACCTCGCGGAAGAGGCGCATGAGGTCTGCCGCGAGATCGGCATCACGCCGACGGCGGCGGTGTCCATGTTCTTTGCGCAAATGGTCAAGCTGCGTGGACTGCCGTTCCGTCCCAGCGATTTTCCGGCATTGGAAGAATATGGCGTTACCCTGTCCCAGGCCACGGCGGCGGAAGAGGCCGCGCTGGCGGAAATTGCCGTTTCGCGCAAGGCCGGCAAGCTGGCTCCCTTCACCGGCAAATTATGATCCGGGTTCTCCTCTCGGAACGAATCCAAAAGACGGCCGGCAAGCTGCCGGCGGAGGTGCGGGAAAAAGCCTCCCGGGCCATCGCCAATGTTGGCCGTGCCTTCGGTGACCCGCATCAGCATCGCGGTTTGGGACTTCGCAAATTAGCGCGCCGTTCCTACGAGATCCGCGTGCATCTGCAATGGCGCGTGGTGTTTATTCATGACGGGAAAGTCCTGGTGGCTTACGACGTGATGAACCACGACGAAGTTTCGCTCTGGCTGCGCGGCCAGCGGAAATAACCGGCGCGGCCGGTCTTACCGGATTAACCAGCCAGCGGACAAAGTCCCCGCATCTTTGCGACACTTTCCGCTTTTGCCCCCAACTTCTGCATTCTCACTGCTTCATTTTTTGCCCTTGGTACGCCCGTCCCGCTCGGACTCTGCGTAAATCCCGTTCATCCCGTCCTCAGGGCCTTTAGCCGCCGGCTCCTTCGTTCTCTCCGTTACCTTCTGTTAAAATTCTCCACGCCTTGGCGGTTGGCGGTTAAAGTCCAGCTGGTGGCCGGTCCGGCTCGGACTCCGTGCCCATCCGTGGTTAAAGACATTAGCCAGTCAGGCTCTGACCCCGTGCGGCTCGCACCTTTGCGTTCTCTGCGCCTCCGCATTTAAATCGCAAATCCAATATCGTCGATCGTAAATGTCAGTGCCCCGCACCAGGTTGGTGCTTCGTTCCCTCCGTTGCCTTCTGTTAAAACTCTCCGCGCCTCTGCGTCTCCGCGTTTAAAATCTGTTTTGCAAATGGTTGGCCGCCACCCTGTGGCTCACGCCACTTCCAACAACACCTCGGGATGTTTCGTTGCGATCTTGAGCAGTACTTTTGCCGGGCCGGTCGGGGCGCGCCGTCCTTGTTCCCAATTTTGCAGCGTGTCCTGGCTGATGCCCAGCAGCGTCGCAAATTTCGATTGCGACAAGCCGAGCTTGCCCCGCACTTGCACGACGGAGGTCGGTGCGTCTACGCGATAAACCCGGCCGGGTTTCATTTCGCCGCGTTTGATGGCTTTGGCCTGCTTCACACTAGCCAGCAGTTCGTCAAAAAGTTCTTTCTTCATTTTGTCAGTGCGTTTTTAAGTTGTTTCAACTGGTCTGCCGTCAAGTCATCCATCTCGTTTTTCGAATAGACCAACAGCATCGAAATTTGATCATCAGCCACCCACCAATAATAAATCACCCGCAAACCGCCGCGTTTGCCGCGTCCGCTGCCGGCCCAGCGCATTTTCCGAATGCCGCCGGAGCCTTTGATGATATCGCCCGCATCCGGCCTGGCCGCCAGATACTTTTGCAATTCCACATATTCAGCGTCATCCATGCATTGCTGGATGCGCTTGGTGAATATCGGCGTTTCGATAAAGACCACGGTTTGATTATACGTCAATGGCGTATAGTTGCAAGGGCGATGTTGAATCTTGGCCCGCTCCTCCGTTCCCTCCGTTTCCTTCTGTTAAAACGCATTTTCGGATGAGGATGAGGATGACGAAGACGATGAGGAGGATTCCCTGTTTCCCCTGCATTGTCCCTTGCCAAATACCCCGTTTTTCCCCGATAATCTGCGGCTCATGTTCCAAACCGCTGTGATCATTGCCGGTGGCCAGGGGTCGCGCCTCAAGCCGCTGTCGAACAACAAGCCCAAGGCCATGGTCGTCGTCAACGGCCAGCCGATGCTTTATTGGACCTTGCGCTGGCTCAAGCATCACGGCGTCAAAAACGTCGTGCTCGGCGTCGCCTATAAAAAAGAGAAGATCATCAATTATCTCAAGGCGAACCAGAATTTCGGCCTGAACGTCCAGATCAGCGTCCACACCCTCGATGGCGGCACGGCCCAAGGTTTTAAATTGGCCATCGCCCGCTTTGTCACGGACGACAACTTCATCGCCATGAACTGCGATGAGATGACGAATCTACACCTGCCGAACGTCGTCAAGGTCCACCAGAAAAAGTCGCCGCTCGTCACGATGGCGCTCGCGCCGTTTTACTGCCGGTTCAGCGTGGTGGACGCGCGCAAGGACGGCATCGTCCACGGTTTCAAATACGGCCACATGCTGCCGGATGTGCCGGTGAGCATCGGCATCTATTGTTTCAGCCGCGAAATCCTGAAGCACATCCCCGATACCGGCTCCATCGAGCACGCCGTCTTCACGCCGCTTTCCAAGAAGAAGAAGATCGCGGCCTATCACCTGACGCCGGATGAGCAATGGCTTTCTGTGAACGACATCAAGAACGTCCGCGAGGTGGAGGAAAACCTGCAACTGTTCGAGTTGAAAAAGTCTGCCGGCCCGAAACGCGCGTTAAAAATCTTGTGATTTTGATTCTCTGAACTGAACTCCCGCTTCGATGCCGCAAGAACTGCTCTCCATCAGCATCCCGACCTACAACCGGCAGCGGTTGCTCGGCATCATGCTGAACACGCTCGCGGGGCAGATCAAATCCGCGAACGCGCTGGATGACGTGGTGATTTACATCTCCGAAAACTGCTCGCCCGACAACACGCGTCAGGTCGTGGAGGATTTCCAGAAAACTTCCGGCGTGCGCGTCGTCTATTCGCGCAATGAAAAGAACCTGGGCATCAGCATAAACCTTTTGAAGGTGATGGAGATGGGCAAGGGCAAGTTCGTCTGGCCGCTCGGTGATGATGAGATTATCGCGGACAATTCCGTCGGCAATCTCCTGAAAGTGTTGCGCGAAAAAGACCCGGGCTTCGTGCTGATGTACGATACCCGCTACGCGTGGCCGTTGCCCAAGCCGGGGATCTACGCGGATTACCAGACCTTCGCCCGCGAATGCATCAAGCTCGACAACGTCCACGCCCTCGCCGAGCACACGCTGCTCTCGAGCAATATCTATCGCTCCGATCATTTCGATGCCCGGTTTGGCGAGAAGTACATGGATACCTGGTTTCCGCACATGTTCGGGTTCCTGCGTCCGCTGCTGCGGGATCGCCTGACCGTGCTGATTCCGGATTTTCCCGTCGTCAGCACCCGCGAAGAGGAACGCAGCACGCCGAGCGACGGCAAATGGGCGAACCTCGACGAATGCTGGAAAACGTATCTCACGTGGTTGCGTGATGAAATGCAGATGCCGGACCTCGACCCGACCGCCGCCAGCCGCGCCGCCCGTCGTGCGATGCTTCAAAACATGCGCTCGCATCCCCTCCAGTATTTCAAAAAGTATTGGCGCGCGTTGTTCCAGCCGAGCGCCTATCGTTTTCTGTGGACCCGCTTTTTCGGAGTCAAAAAAACCTGATTTTAAAATCGCATGAGTAAAAAATCTCCCATCACGTTGCGCAAAACCTGCCGCGTCTGCGGTTCCCGCAAGCTCGAACCCATCCTCTCGCTCGGCAACCAGTACGCCGTCGGTTTTCTCGACAGCGCCAAGGAAACCGCCGGCAGCGGTCCGCTCGACCTCATCCTGTGCAACATCAAGGACGGCGGCTGCGGCCTCCTCCAACTCAAGCACACCTACGATCACGACCTGCTGTACCGCAAGTATTGGTACAAGTCCGGCATCAGCACCACGATGGTCGCCGCGCTCGGCGACATCGTGAATTGCGCGCAAAAAGTAGTGCCGCTGAAGAAGGGCGACCTGGTCATCGATATCGGAGCGAACGACGGCACTTTGCTCCGCCAATACAAGCGCACCGACATCCAGAAGGTCGGCTTCGAACCGTCGAATCTGTGGGAACTCGCGACCAAGGACAACGGCAACGCGAAGATCATCCACGATTATTTCAACGAGGTCGCGTTCGCCAAAAATTTGCCCGGCAAAAAAGCGAAGATCATCACCAGCATCTCGATGTTCTACGACCTGGAAGAACCGAATTCCTTCGTCGCCGACATCGTGAAATGCCTCGATGCCGATGGCCTCTGGATCTGCCAGATGAATTATCTCGGCCTGATGATGGATGATCACACCTACGACAACATCAGCCACGAGCATCTGGAATATTACTCGCTGATCTCCGTCGAGAACCTGATGAAGCGCCACGGTCTGGAAATTTTCGACGTCGAACTTAACGACGTGAACGGCGGCAGCTACCGTCTCTACATCCGCCGCCCCGGCGCGAAGCTTGCGGTGTTGCCTGGCGGCGCGAAACGCGTGTCGGCCTTGCGCGCGAAGGAACTCAAGCGCGGTTACAACGGCAAGAAAGTGTACGCCAGCTACGCCAAGGAGATCGCCAAGCTGAAGAAGGAATTGATGACGATCCTCTCGCGCGAGAAAAAGGCCGGCAAGAAGATTTACATCTACGGCGCCTCCACGCGCGGTCTCGTGGTGCTGCAATATTGCGGCATCGACAAGAAATACATCGATTTCGCCGTGGACAAAAATTCCGACAAGTGGGGCAAATACATCGTCGGCACCGGCATCCAGTGCATCTCGTTCGACGATTACCGCAAGAACCTGCCGGATTATCTGCTCGTGCTCCCGTATCAGTTCAAGCGCGAGATCATCCAGCAGGAAGCCGCGTTTTTGAAAGCCGGCGGCAAGATGATTTTTGCCCTCCCGCGCGTACAAGTCATCACGAAAAAAGATCTGAAATGAGTGTCGCCTTCCCACTCCTCACCGATCACCTGCGAATCTCCAGAACGCTGGTCGCAGGTTCCTTCGCCCCCTTGGGGGAGAAGGTTAGGATGAGGGGGATGATATTTGCAAAACCGCTTACACCCATCCATTCGCGTATATTTGCCGGGACGTTGGGCGCGTTTCCCCCTCTCCGCGTCGGCGGAGTCTGCGGAGCCGATGGGGAGAGGGCCGGGGTGAGAATTCGCCCAAACGTAATTTCGCGCTTTGAACCCCTGAACCAACAGGTGCGTTCCAACGACGAGACGCAGCGAGCGTTTCCCCTTCTCCCCGGGGGAGAAGGCCGGGATGAGGGCGAGCGTCTCACCATCTTCGGGTTCATGGGGAGGACGGACAACACACCCTCTGGTCGGAAAGCTGACGTATTTTCCAATCACAGACAAAAGTCAGTTGATTGTCCTCCCTCACCTGTTTCCTCTCCCCAAGGAGAGGACATCACCTTGCTCGTTTTTGGATTTCATCACGCACAAGAACCAATCCAGTCGCGGGTTTGCAAACAGACGCTGGGAGCGTTTCTCCCTCTCCCCAAGGGAGAGGGCCGGGGTGAGGGGAAAGAGGACTCGGGCATTTGCCAAAACGTTCGCACAATCAGCAGTAACTAAAATTCAATTTACCAAACTCAATCCGTCATGAAAAAAATTCTCATCACCGGCGTCACCGGTTTCATCGGCAGCCACCTCGCGAAGGAGTTGAGCGCCGCGAACGAAGTTTACGGCACCATCCGCCCCGTCATCGCGCGGGACATGAAGTCAGTTAATCCGTTCCTCGAGAAAGTGAAGCTTGTTCGCTGCGACATCACCGACCAGCAGTCGGTCGTCAACGCATTGAATAACATCAACCCGGACATCGTCATCCACCTTGCGGCCTTGAGCCCCGTGCGCGATTCATTCGAGACGCCGATGGCCTACGTCCGCGCGAACGTGGACGCCACGCTGCACATCGCCCACGGGATGGTGAAGCTGCCGAATTTCGAAAAGAAACGCCTGCTCTACGCGAGCACCGCGGAAGTTTACGGCATCCAGGCGGAGAAATCCGTTCCTGAGGACGCGCCGTTGAATCCTTCCAGCCCTTACGCGAACACGAAATCCATGACCGATACCTACCTGCGCATGATGACGCCGGTGTACGGTTTGAGCACCACCGTGATGCGCTGCATCAATTCCTACGGCCGCAAAAACGACACCGGCTTCTTCGTCGAATACGTCGTCACCGCGATGTTGAAGGGCGAAAAGGTTTACGTCGGCGCGCCCGATTCCACGCGCGATTACATGTACGTGAACGACCACGTCGGCGCGTATCTGTGCGCCTTGAAGCATCCGGAATTTCGCGGTGAGGCGTTCAACGCCACGCCCGGCGGCGAAATCTACAACCGCGACCTCACCTTGCAGATCGCGGAGATGATCGGCTTCAGCAAAAAGAAGATTATGCTCGGCAAATATCCGCCCGGCTACCCGCATCGTCCGCTCGCGTCCGACCAGCCGCACATCGACCTGGACTCGACGAAAATCCGCACGAAGCTCGGCTGGAAACCGACGGTGAAGCTGGAAGACGGCCTCGCCCGCACCATCGAATATTGGAAGAAGAAACTCGCGGCGTGATGTGCGAGGCGCACAGCCGGCCAACCCCTTTCGCGAGCAAAACCTCACGAGATAAGAGCGACAAGGTTTAACGAAAAGCGGGGAGCGTTTCTCCCTCTCCCCAAGGGAGAGGGCCGGGGTGAGGGGGAAGTGATCATCAAAATTCTTAAGCGTGGACGACAGAAAACAAACGCCATCTTTCCCCTCATCCTGACCTTCTCCCTCGGGAGAAGGAACAGCAGCTGGACATTTTCCTTTCTACGATATTCTTTCGAGCCGTTGACCGTCATCCATTCGCCAATCCGTCACAAACTTCGCCGTCAAAAACCTTAAACCTTTTGCAGCCGTTCCAGATCGGCGCGTACCATCTCCTGAAATAATTCCGCAAAACGCTTGCTGGGCGACCAGCCGAGCAGGCGTTTCGCCTTTGCCGCGTTGCCGATGATACGGCGCGAATCCGGCGGACGCGTGTAGCTCGCATCGCGCTTCACAAATTTTTTCCAGTCGAGGTCAACTGCGGCAAAGGCCACCTCGACAAGTTCCTGCACGCTGTGCAGTTCGCCGGAGGCAAAGACGAAATCTTCCGGCGCGGAATGCTGCATCGCCAGCCACATGCCCCGAACGACGTCCCGCGCATCCGTCCAGTCGCGCAATGCCGCGAGGTCGCCGAGTTGCAGTTCCTGCTGCAATCCCAGCTTGATGGCGGCGGCGGCCCGGCAGATCTGGCGCGTACCAAATTTCTCATCGCGCCGCGGCGACTCGTGCGGGAACAAAATACCGTTTACCGCAAACAAGCCATAGCGTTCGCGATACACACCCAGCATCTGCTGCGAAAACGCCTTCGCGCACGCGTACGGATTCTGCGGACGCACCGGCGTGTTTTCATCCTGCGGCGATTGCGCGGGGTTGCCGAAAATCTCCGACGACGATGCGTGAAAAACTTTCGGCATCGGCGACATCTTGCGAGCCGTTTCCAGCAGGCGCACCGTGGCGCGGGCGTTCAATTCCAGCGCACCTTCGGGGTCGTTGAAGCTTTCCAGCACATGCGTCTGACCGGCGAGATGATAAACTTCGTCGGCGCGGATTTTTTCAACCAGGGCCGGAAAAACCATAGGATCATTGGTGTTTCCCGGATAGATGAACAACCGCGAGCCGAGAAATTTTTCCAATGGCGCGAGCCAGGATTTTTTAAGATCAAACCCCCGCAGCACGAGCCCATGGATCTCGTAATTCTTTTCCAGCAACAGTTCGGCGAGATACGAGCCGTCTTGTCCGGCGATGCCGGTGATGAATGCGCGGGCCATGTTAGTTTTTCAATTCCTTTTTCAACTCCTGCTTTACCTGCAATTCGGCGATGAGGCTCTGTCCGCCGCTCCCTTTTTTGCCACGCCGTTGTTTGTAAGTCAGAACGCCCCATGCGTTACCAAGCACGCTGGCAGGACTTGCCAACAGATGCCAGAACCAGCGCGTATCGCCATCGCGGAAAATGCCGCGCAACGTATGAAACGCCGGGCCGAAAAAAGTGACGCAATAAGCCGCTGCCAGCCAGAGCGGCACCGGCGGCTTTTCCTTCATCCAGTTCACCGGCATCTCTTCCTGCACCTGCAAAAAGTGGACCGTCGCGCGCCGTCGTTTCTGCACAAATTTCCAAAGCGTCTGGATGTAGTAATGATGCACGCCGCGTCCGCGCAACCGCAACCATTCGCGCTTACCATTCTTCATCAGGAACAGCGCGATATGTGTATCTTGGAATTTTTCATTCGCCTGCACGGATTGCAGGTCGGCCCGACGATAAAAAAATCCATTCGCGCCAAGCGGATACGAATAACTGCCATCCGGCAAGACCCAGCGCTCAGTCTCGCCATCGCGAGCGACCAGACGCGGATTGGTACTCATCAACCAGCAGATCGGGTCGCTGATGTGGAGCAGGGCGGTGAGATACGCGCAGAACGCACTCATCTTCGGCGACGCCAGATAGTAGGCCTCCAATCCAAGCGCCTGCGGGTTCTTTTGCAACGCCCCGACCGCGAGCGGGAAATAATCCGGGTGCGTTACCTCGTTGTCCGCGTCCAGGAATACAATGATTTCGCCCGTGGCGTGACGTAACGCGAGTCGTTTGCCCTCCTCCATATTCTTGCCATTGTCATCGAGGACGATAGCACCATATTTCGCGGCGATTTCCCGCGTCCGATCCTTGGAATGCGCGTCGGCGAGGATGATTTCGATTTGGTCGCGCGGATAATCCTGGCGCGCGATCGAAGCAAGGCAGTTGTCCAAAATCGTCTCCGCATTCAGCGTAGGCATAATGACGCTGATACGGGGAAGGCTGTTGGAATCGGACTGCACACTGATATTGTCGCTTTTTAACGGCTGAAATTCAACGTCATTGGTGAAAACGCTGGCAGCGGCCCCTTCATCCGGCTAAATTTTCAGCCTGTCATGCAAAAAGTTTTCATCACCGGTGCCGCCGGATTCATCGGTAGCACGCTAGTTGACCGGCTCTTGGCCGATGGCAAAACGGTCATCGGGTGGGACAATTTCTCCACCGGCCAGCGCCGATTCCTCGAAGGCGCACTCAAGCACAAGAATTTTAAGCTCGTCGAGGGTGATAATCTCGATCTAGCTGCCGTGACCAAGGCCATGGCCGGTTGTGACACCGTTTTCCATCTCGCGGCGAACGCCGATGTGCGCTTCGGCCTGGAACATCCCTCGAAAGATTTGCAGCAAAACACCGTCGCCACCTTCAATGTGCTTGAAGCCATGCGCGCCAATGGCATCAAGCGCATCGCGTTCAGTTCCACCGGCTCGACTTACGGCGAGTCCGCCGTTATTCCCACGCCCGAAGACGCGCCATTTCCCGTCCAGACCTCGCTTTACGCCGCTTCAAAGATTTCCGGCGAAGGCATGATTTCCAGCTACTGTGAAGGCTTCAAATTCGAGGGCTATATTTTCCGGTTCGTTTCGATTCTGGGCGAACGCTACACGCACGGCCACATTTTCGATTTCTACCGGCAGTTGCTCGAGCATCCCGACCGGCTGAAGATCCTTGGCGACGGTAAACAGCGCAAAAGTTATCTGTACGTACAGGATTGCATCAGCGCCATGCTGCACGTCATCGGCCAGGGCACTGCGCTCAAGGCCCGGCACAATGTCGAGATCTACAACCTGGGCACGCCGGAATATGTGCGGGTCAATGATTCGGTCGGGTATATCTGTGGCGCGCTCGGGCTCAAGCCGCAGCTCGAATACACCGGCGGCGAGCGCGGTTGGGTGGGCGACAACCCCTTTATCTTCCTCGAAACCAAAAAGGTTCAAGGCACCGGCTGGAAACCCACGTTGACGATTGAACAAGGCATCGTCCGCACGCTCCAATGGTTGCAAGGCAACCAATGGGTTTACGAAACGCGCAAATGAAAATCGCCATCACCGGCAGCAGCAGCGGCATCGGCCAGTTTCTCGCGGACACGCTCGCGGGCAAGGGCCACGAAATCTGCCGCCTCGCCCGCTCGCCGCAGGCTGGCTTCAGCTTTCAGTGCGATGTCGGCGACTGGAATGCCGTCGAAAACTGCGCTAAAAAAATTTCTGAGAAATGGACTTCGCTCGATGCGCTTATCTGCTGTGCCGGCGTTCAGGAACCGATTGGTCCGGCGATGGAAATCGACCCCTTGGCATGGCGCCAAAATTTGGCGGTGAATCTGGACGGAATCTTTTTTGCCATTCGTGCCTTATATCCGCTGCTTAAAAAATCTGCGTCCCGCGCCCGGGTGATTTGTTTTTCCGGCGGAGGTTCGACCGGTCCACGCCCGAATTTTGCCGCCTACGGCGTGGCGAAAACCGGCGTTGTCCGGCTTGTCGAAATGTTGGCTTCAGAATGGCAGAACGAAAATCTCGATATCAACGCCATCGCGCCGGGTGCGATTTTCACCAAGATGCTTGAGGAAATTCTCGCGCGCGGCGAAAAATTGTCCGGCAAAAAAGAATTCGAGTCCGTCTCAAAAATGCCGCGCGACAATTCGGAAAAGTTGCAGAAGGTTTCCGGTCTTGTCCAGATGCTGCTTTCGCGACCACCG